>Ga0315295_10002414_pt1 | contig 15856 bp, 12 predicted proteins | sample YL17G14_0_MG_FD_204453 | JGI IMG/M metagenome (GOLD analysis project Ga0315295, IMG submission 204453) | Sediment microbial communities from Yellowstone Lake, YNP, Wyoming, USA - YL17G14_0 | ecosystem: Environmental > Aquatic > Freshwater > Lake > Sediment | place: USA: Wyoming | collected...
CCACAGGGGCCAGATGAGGGCCTCGAAGCCCCAGGCGTAGTCCACGGTCTTCTGGCCGTAGGTGGGCCAGGTCCACAGCTCGGTCAAGGGGAAGCGGTGCTGCTCCCAGATGAAGCGGCCCACCGTGAGGTGCTGCCACTGGTCGGGATCGTAGGCGTCGAAGGTGACCGCGAGCACGGCGATGACCGCGACCACCAGCACCGCGAGCAGCGCGGCGGGATGGCGCAGGGGCAGCGGCGGCGCGGTGGGCGCGGCTGGCGCCGCGCGCGGGCCCGGGCGGGGCGCGCCGGCAGGGCGGCCGCGGCGCGTGGCGGCGGACGGCTCGCTCGGGCGGCGTGGGGTCTTCACGGCGGCCAGTGTACGCGGCGCGCCCGCGCGGCGGAAGGGTCCGGGCGGCGGGAGCGCCCCCGCCGGGGACTGCTTGAGGCGCCGTCGGTGCAGGCCGTATCGTGCGCCCGATGAGCACCACACGACCTGCCCGCGAGGGCGAGCGCGGAGAGCGCGGCGCGCTCCGCCGCGACGGCCCGCGACCCGGCCTGCCCCGCGAGGGCCTCGGGGTGGCACTGCTGCTCGCCCTGCACGCCGCGCTCGCCGTGTGGGGCGCGGCGCGCAACTCGGTCACCTTCGACGAGAACTTCCACCTGCCGGCGGGGGTGGCGATCGTGGCGTGTGGCGACTGGACCGCCTCGGTCGCGCAACCGCCCCTGGTGAAGACCCTGTGCGCGCTCCCGCCCCTGGCGCTGGGGGCGCGGCCGCCTTCGCCCGAGGCCCTGGCGCAGGGCGACGAGATGACGGCGGGTGAGTCCTTCATGCGCGCCAACGCCGGGCGCTACTACGCGCTCTTCTTTGCCGCGCGCATGGTGGTGGTGACGCTCTCGGTCCTGCTTGGGCTGCTGGTGTGGTGGTGGGCGCGGCGGCTCTCGGGCACGCGCGGTGGGCTGCTGACGCTGGCGCTCTACGCCCTCGCGCCGGAGGCCCTCGCCCACGCGGGCCTGGTGGGCATGGACCTGGCCACCGGGCTGGCCTTCACCGCTGTGCTCGCGGCCTTCTGGCGCTTCTGTGCCACGGGCACCTGGCGCTGGTGGTTGTGGACGGCGCTGGCCGTCGCGGCCGCGTTCCTCACGCGCTTCAGCGCCGTACAACTGGTGCCCATCCTCGTCCTGCTGGCGGCCATCGGCACGGTCGCGCGGCGACTCGCGCGCCCTGGCCGCGTGTGGCTCGGGCTCGTCCTGCTCGCGCCCGTGGTCGTGCTCGCGCTCGACCTGGGGTACGGCTGGCACGTCTGGACCGGACCGTGGGCCGCGCTGCCGTTCCGCTCGGAGGCGTTCCGGCACCTCGCGCAGATCTGGCCGGCGCTGCGTTTCCCGCTGCCGACCGAGTACCTCGGCGGGCTCGACTACATCGCGCTCATCTCGCAGGCGGGCGGGACGCACACCTATCTGCTGGGGCGCATCCTCGGTGCGGGACCCTGGTACTACTTCCCGCTGGCGCTGCTCTTCAAGTGGCCGCTCGGGTTCCTGGGGGTGGTGGCGCTCACGATCGCGGCCTCGGCCGCGCGGCGCGACGCGCGCCGCGACCGCTGGGACGAGGCGTTCCTGCTGCTGCCCGCGGCGGCGATGCTGGGCGCGGCCATGCTCGCCTCGACCCTCGGCGTGGGCATCCGCTACCTGTTCCCGCTGCTGCCGCTGCTGTGCGTCTGGGCGGGGGGGCTCATGATCGAGTCGCGGCAGGCGCTGCGCACGTCGTGGTGGGCGCGTGGGGCGGTCGCCCTCGCCCTGCTGCAGGCGATCGAGACCGGGCTCGCGGCGCCCTGGTACCTGTCGTTCTTCAACTGGCCCGCGGGCGGGCCCGGCGGCGGCTACCGGCTGGTGAACGACTCGAACGTGGACTGGGGGCAGGGCCTCATCGCGCTCCGCGACGAGATGCGCAAGCGCGGCATCGAGCGCATCCACCTCGCCTACCACGGCACCACCGACCCGGCCGTATACGGCATCGACTACGTGCCGTATCTGGGCGGCACGCCCGGACCGGAGAGCGAGTGGCTGGCGGTGAGCAGCTACTACTTCGTGGGGCTCTACCAGCGCATGGTGACGCCGCGGGGCCGCACGCCGACCATCCATCTCGACTTCGCGCGGCTATGGGACGTGCCGCCCGAGGCGCGGCTGGGGGGCTCGATCTACCTGTACCGGACGAGCGCGAGCGGAGGGCGGTAGCGGCGCCCGGTTGCCGCCCCGCTTGAGGCGTCGTCGGCTCAGGTCTTATCGTGCGCCCGATGAGCACCGCACGACCTGTCCGCAAGGGCGAGCGCACCGCGGGCGATGTGGCACGCAGCCACGGCCCTCGGGCCAGTCTCCCCCGCGAGGGCCTCTGGGTGGCGCTGCTGCTCGTCCTGCACGTGGCGCTCGCCTTGTGGGGCGTGCTGCGCAACTCGGTCACCTTCGACGAGAACTTCCACGTGCCCGCGGGCGTCATGATCGCGGCGCGCGGCGAGTTGCGCATCTCGGTGGTCAACCCGCCGCTCGTGAAGGCCCTGTGCGGGGCCGCGGCTCTCGCGGCTGGTGCGCGGCTACCGTCGGAAGCGGCGGTGGCGGACGGCGAGCAGGGCCTGGTGGGCGAGTCGTTCATGCGCGCGAACGCCGATCGCTACCAGCGGGTCTTCGTGGCGGCCCGGCTCGTCATCGTGGCGTTCTCGGTGCTGCTCGGCCTGCTGGTTTGGCGCGTGGCGCGACGGCTCCACGGCCCGCGGGGCGGCGTGCTGGCCCTGAGCCTCTACGCCTTCGCGCCCGAAGCGCTGGCGCACGCAGGCCTGGCGACCATGGACCTCGTGACCGGGCTCTCGTGGCTGGCGAGCGTGTATGCCTTCTGGATGTTCTCGCGCACGGGACGCTGGGGCTGGTGGTGGGCGACTGCCGGCGCGCTCTCGTTCGCGTTCCTGGTACGCTTCACGGCGCTGCTGCTGGGGCCCGTGCTGCTCGCGCTCGCGATCCTGGCCATCGTGCGGCGCCGCGCACGCCGGCCGGCGCGGCTGTGGCTCGGGCTCGCGCTGCTGGTGCCCCTCGTCCTCGTCACGCTCAATGCGGGCTATCTCGGCACCACGACCCTGGCGCGACTCGGCCGGTACACATTGCTCTCGCACGGGTTCCAGACACTTCAGCAGGCGGTGCCAGGCCTGAGGCTTCCGCTGCCTGACTGCTGGCTCCAGGGCCTCGACCGTCAGATGGTGGAGTCGCGGGTGGGGCAGACCCCCACCTACCTGCTCGGGCGCATCGTCCCGCACGCGGTCTGGTACTACTTCCCGCTCGCCTTCCTCTTCAAGTGGCCGCTGGGCTTCCTCGGGGCCCTGCTCGCCCGCGCCTGGCTCGGGCTCGCGCGCCGGCGCCTGCGCGGCGACTTCGTGCCCGTGGCGGTGGCCGTCTATCTCGGCGCGGGGATGTTCCTCGCGAACCTCGACGTGGGCATCCGCTACATGTTCCCCGTGCTGCCCTTCCTGTGCGTGTGGCTGGGTGGGCTGGCCTCGGTCCGGGTCCCGGCCGCGGCGCGCGGCAGGGGACGCGCGTGGCTCGCCGCGGGCGTGGCGCTCGCCCTGCTGCAGGCCGTCGAGACCGGACTCGCCGCGCCCTGGTACCTGTCGTTCTTCAACGGGCCCTCGGGAGGTCCCGGCGGCGGCTACCGGCTGGTGAACGACTCGAACGTGGACTGGGGGCAGGGGCTGATCGCGCTGCGCGACGAGATGCGCAGGCGCGGCATCGAGCGCATCCACCTCGCCTACCACGGCACCACCGACCCGGCCGTGTACGGCATCCACTACGTGCCGTACCTCGGGGGTGTCCCGGGGAAGGAGAGCGACTGGTTCGCGGTCAGCAGCTACTACTTCGTGGGGCTCGGCCAGCGCATGATGACCCAGCGCGGCCGCACGGAGCGCATCACCTTCGACCTCCGGCAGCTGTGGGGTGTGCCGCCCGACGCGCGCCTCGGCGGCTCGATCTACCTCTACTCGCTCAGGCGGCTCGGGGCCGTGAGGTAGCCGAGCCCGGCGCGTCCGCGCGCCTCAGTGCGGGAAGCGGGCCTGGAACCAGAGCGTGCCCCAGGCGTTGACCGCGATGCCGACGGCCGCGAGCAGCCCGACGAGCCAGGCGGGCACGCGCCGGGCCGCCAGCGCGCAGGCCGCGAGCGCCAGCGCGATCCAGTCCAGCGCGAAGCGCTGCCCGAACTGCACCCAGCCGTCGTTGTAGTAGAGCAGCGAGGGCAGGGCGATCAGCGCGGCGCCGCCGAGCGCCACCCACTCGAGCGCCGTGACGCGGCGCGGCGCGAGCAGCAGCAGCAGGAAGGGCGTGGTCAGGAGCAGGCTCATGCCGTGCGGGTCGGGCACGAGCTCGCCCGCCTCGAGCCGCGGCAGGGCGAGCAGCCAGCCCGCGAGGTTGTGCGGCAGGAAGTGCAGGTTGAAGCGTCCGAAGCGTTCGATCAGCGCCTTGAACTCGTCGCCCATCAGGATGTAGCGGTAGCCCGCGTCCGAGACGCTGCCGAAGCGCGCCAGGTTGTAGAGGCCGTGGAGCGCGGCGGCGGCCGCCACGGGCAGCCCGAGGGCGAGTGCCAGGCGCGGCAGGCGCCTCCGCAGCGGCGCGGGCGCGCCTGCCGCGGCCGGACGCTGAAGCAGCAGCCACGCCGCCAGCGGCGCCGCCAGGGTCACCGTGGGCCGCGTGAGGACGGTGAGCCCGAGCGCGAGCCCGCTCCACCAGGCGCGGCCCTCCGCGGCCATCCACAGCGCCCAGCACTGGAGCGCCGTGGCCGTGATCTGGGCGTGCAGCCAGACGTTGCCGGTGGGAGCGCCGTAGTGCACGGCGGTGCCGAGGGCGAAGGTCAGCGTGGCGCAGGCGCGGCGGAAGCGGTCGACGGGGACGGGCAGCGCGGCCAGCAGGCGGTCGAAGGCGAAGATGCCGAAGAGCGCGGTGAGCACGAGCACCAGCACGTCGGGCGTGGCCAGACCGAAGAAGGGCACGAGCGGCATTAGCAGCAGGGCGGGGAAGGGGCCGAACACGATGCAGGCCCGGCTCCCGACGATCGCCATGTCCCCGGCCTCGGCGGGATGCTGGAACAGGTGGAGCTGGCCCCTCAGGAACGCGTCGGCCAGATAGACGTAGTGGTCCCAGTGCGACGTGCGCCACAGGATGCCGTTCGACTCGACCAGCCAGGCCGCCAGCGTGAGGGCCAGCAGGAGCCAGACGGTGCGGTCGGGCCGGAGCCGCCCGGGTGCGGCGGCCGCGCCGCGCGGCACGGCCCCCTACTCCTGCCCCAGCCGGATGACGCGCAGCGAGTTCGTGGTGCCGGCCACGCCGGGCGGCGTGCCCGCCACCATCACCACGAGGTCGCCCGGCTCGCCGCGGCCCACCTCGAGCATGGCGCGCGTCACCTCGCGCACCATCTCGTCGGTGGTCCGCACCTCGGGCACCACGAAGGTCTCCACGCCCCACACGATGGCCAGCTGGCTGCGTGTCGCGGGCTCGCTCGTGAAGGCGTAGAGCGGCACGGGTTCGCGGTGCGTGGCGAGCTGCACGGCGGTCGAGCCCGAGCGCGTGAAGGCGACCAGCGCGGCCGCTTCCAGCGCGTGCGCGGTCTCGGCCGCGGCGTGCGCGATGGCCTGCTGCACGGTGCTCCCGCCGGTCGGCGTGGGCAGCCGGCTCAGGTCCTCGACCTCGGCCGCCGCGATGATGCGGCGCATGGTGTCCACGACCTGCACGGGGTACCGGCCGACGGTGGTCTCGGCGGTGAGCAGCAGCGCGTCGGCGCCGTCCAGCACGGCGTTGGCCACGTCCGAGACCTCGGCCCGCGTGGGGCGCGAGTGGCTCACCATCGAGTCGAGCATCTGGGTCGCCACGATGACGGGCTTGGAGCGCTCGCGCGCCAGCCGCACCGCGTGCTTCTGCACCAGCGGCACGTCCTCCAGCGGCATCTCCACGCCCAGGTCGCCGCGCGCCACCAGCAGGCCGTCGAAGGCCCGGATGATGGGGTCCATCTGCAGCACGGCCTCGGGCTTCTCGAGCTTGGCGAACACGGGCACGCGCCGGCCGGCCTCGTCCATGACCCGCCGCACCTCGGCCGCGGCCTGCGGGCTGCGCACGAACGAGAGCGCCACCAGGTCCACGCCCAGGTCGAGGGCGAAGCGCAGGTCCGCGACGTCCTTGGGGGTCATGGTGGGCGCGCTCACCTTCACGCCCGGCAGGTTGATGCCCTTGTGGTCCGAGACCTCGCCGCCCTCGACGACGCGGCAGGTCACCCGCACGCCGTCGCTGGCCAGCGCCTCGAGCCGCACCAGCCCGTCGTTCACGAGCAGCGTGTCGCCCGGCTTCACGTCGCGCGCGAGGCCCTCGTAGGTGGTGGAGGCCCGCCGCGCGTCGCCCGGGACGGGCTCGGTCGTGACGACGAACTCGGCGCCGGCCGCGAGCGTGACGGGGCCGGCGGGGAAGGTGCCGAGGCGGATCTTGGGGCCGGAGAGGTCGGCCATGACCGCCACCGCGCGCCCGGCGGCGTCACTGGCGGCGCGGACCCGTTCGTAGTGCGCGCGGTGCTGGTCGTGGGTGCCGTGCGAGAAGTTCAGGCGCGCCCCGTCCATGCCGGCGTCCACCAGCGCGCGCACCAGCTCGGGCGTGTCGGTGGCGGGGCCGAGCGAGCAGACGATCTTGGCGCGGGGGCGGGTGGACGTGGAAGCGGACGCGGTCATTGGGGCCTCAGGGGGCGAACGAGGACCGCGACCACCCGGGGGGCGGTCGCGGTCACGGAGAGAATGGGGTGGATGACGGGGTTCGAACCCGCGACACCCGGAGCCACAGTCCGGTGCTCTACCAGCTGAGCTACATCCACCGCCGCTGGTTCTCGCTTTGTGGGAGGGCGCGACAGTCTGGCGCGCCTGGAGGGAATCGAACCCCCGACCGACGGATTAGAAATCCGTTGCTCTGTCCATCTGAGCTACAGGCGCAGGACGATTCCGCTTTCGGCAGGCCGCGCGGGCAGCCTCTGCGCCACCCGCCGCAGGCGGCGAAGAAGTCGGGGCGAGAGGATTTGAACCTCCGACTCCCTGCTCCCAAAGCAGGTGCGCTACCGGACTGCGCCACGCCCCGGCCAATCCGTAGGCATTTCAGCCGCCGGAGGATAGCCGCGCGGCGCGGGGGGCGTCAAACGCGCGCCCGGCGGGGCGCGGGCGCACAGCCCGCGCGGGCGCCGCGGACCGGACCCTGCCGCCCGGGGTCGTCGTGGCGCGCCCGGCGCGCGTTGCGCGGGGCCCCCCACGCCCGTACACTCCCACCCGTATCGGAATGCCTCCGGCGTACTTCAACGAGGGGGAGAGCATGGGCGTGAACAAGGTGATCCTGGTCGGCAATCTGGGGGCGAACCCGGAGGTGCGGTCCACCCAGGGCGGCCAGATGGTCGCCAACCTGCGCCTCGCCACCACCGAGCGCTGGACCGACAAGAACGGCCAGAAGCAGGAGCAGACCGAGTGGCACCGCGTGGTGGTATGGGGCCGGCTGGCCGAGATCGTGTCCCAGTACCTCACCAAGGGGCGCCAGATCTACGTCGAGGGCAGGATCCGCACGCGCCAGTGGCAGGACCAGCAGGGACAGAAGCGCTTCACCACCGAGATCGTGGCGCAGAACATCCAGATGCTCGGAAGCCGCACCGAGGGCGCGCCGCGCGAGGACGTGAGCAGCACCATGCCGCCCGACGAAGCGACCGCCGATTTCGGCGGCGGGCCGGACGACGACATCCCGTTCTGATGCGGCGCGGTCCGCGCACCGCGGCATCGGAGCGGAACACTCCGTTGGGGGGCGATTGGCTTCGACGGGGGTCGAGAAGCAGGGAGTGCAGGCCGGGGACCCGTGACCTCGTCAAAAAAGCGGGACCATACAACTGCCGACGAGCAGTTGGCTCTCGCCGCTTAGATAGCGGCGACGGCTGCCCGGACCCCGCCTGTGGGGGCTGGAGCGGGCGTCAGACAAACGCAGGCTGGTCCGAAGTCATGCCCGAGGGCGGAGGACGAGATCAAATGAGGGCTGGCTCGCCGACGATCCCGCCGGTCGGAGCGGGGGCGAGCGAGACCTAATCGGCCGGACAAGCCTGTAGCATCTCTCTGGGGACCGACTTTCGGACGCGGGTTCGATTCCCGCCGCCTCCACCATGTGGGGCCGCTCCCGCGCGGGGGCGGCCCCGCGACACGCCCCACCCGACTCGGACCATGACCTCTTCCGGACGCTCCGGCCGCTCCCGCTCCAGCCGCACCTCCAGGTCCGCGATTCCGGCTGCCCGGCGCGCCCGCAAGCCCGCCCGGGCCGCGAAGCCGGCGCCGGCCGCGAAGAGCGCCCGCGCCGCGAAGGGCGCCCCGACCCCCAAGCCTCCGGCACCGCCCGCTCCGCGGAGTCCGCACCGCGAGTCGGTGCACCAGGACCGCCTGTTGCTCGCGGCGCTGCTCGACGTGATCGAGGCGCTCGTGGTCGTGCTCGATCGGGAGGGGCGCATCGTGTGCTTCAACCGCTCGTGCGAGGAGCTGAGCGGCTACTCCTTCGCCGAGGTCCGGGACCGCGTCTTCTGGGAGATGCTGCTGCCCCACGAGGACGTCGAGCGCATCCGCGGCGCGTTCCTCGGCATCGTGGCGGGCACGCCGTACCGTCACGGTGAGAACCACTGGGTCACCCGGCAGGGCGAACGGCGGCTGATCGCGTGGTCCAACACGGCGCTGCTGGACGAGGCGGGCGCGGTCGAGCACGTCGTGGCCACCGGCGTGGACATCACGGACCAGCGCCGCGCCGAGCAGGAGCTGGCCGAGAGCGAGGCCAGCCACCGCGCGGTGCTCGAGCAGGCGTCCGAGGCCATCGTCATCACCGACTCGGCCTTCCGCATCCTCGAGGTGAACTCGCGGGGCTGCGAGATGTTCGGCTGCCCGCGCGGGGAGATGCTCGGGAAGGGCGCGAGCGACTTCATGCCTTCCACGGACGTCGCGTCCCGCCCTCCCGACTTCGACCTCCTGAAGCGGTCGGGCAAGACCCTGACCGAGCGGACGCTGCGGCGCGGCGACGGCACGGTCTTCACGGGGGAGTGCGGCGCCCGCTTCCTGCCCGACGGGCGCATCGTCACCATCATCCGCGACATCACGGCGCGGGTGCAGGCCGAGCAGGCGCTGCGCGAGGGCGAGGCGAAGTACCGCGCGGTGCTCGAGCAGGCCTCGGAAGGCGTCACCATCACCGACGAGGCGTACCGCTTCCTCGACGTGAACCCGCGGGGCTGCGAGATCTTCGGGTACACGCGCGAGCAGCTGCTCCGCATGTCGGTGCGGGACCTCGCCGTGCCCGAGAACCTGACCGTGGAACCCCTGCACAGCGAGGAGATGAAGCGGAGCGAGAGGATCCTCACGGAGCGTCCCATCCGGCGCAGCGACGGCTCGGTGTTGACCGTGGAGATCAGCGCCCGCGCGCTGCCGGACGGCCGGATCCTGAGCATCGTGCGCGACATCACCGAGCGCCGGCGCACCGAGCAGGCGCTGCGCGAGAGCGAGGCCCGCTACCGCGCCCTGCTCGAGCAGGCCTCGGACGGCATCTGCCTCCTCTCCCCGGACTTCCGCTATCTCGACGTGAACCCGCGTGCGTGCGAGATGGGCGGCTACACGCGCGAGGAGATGCTCGGCATGGCGGTCGCCGACGTCCTGCTGCCGGAGGACCTCGCCGCCCACCCGCTCGAGCTCGAGGGCCTCGGCCGGGGCGACATCGTGCTGACCGAGCGCCCGCTGCAGCGCAAGGACGGCTCGGTCTTCACCTCGGAGATCAGCGCGCGCCGCTTCCCGGACGGCCGCATGATGGCCATCGTGCGCGACGTCACCGAGCGCAAGCGCGCCGAGCAGCGGCTCGCCGAGAGCGAGCGCCACCTGGAGCGCGCGCAGCAGCTCGCCCACGTCGGCTCCTTCGAGGCGGACCTCGTCGGCTGGACCGCCGACCTCTCGGCCGAGATGGCGCGCATCTGCGGCGTGCCCGCGGGCCCCTGCACCGTCACCTTCGGGCAGTTCATGGACCACATCCCGCCCGACGAGCAGGAGCTGGTCGAGGGGCGCATCCGCCGCTCGCTGGAGGACCCGGCGCCGTTCACGCTCGAGCACCACGTGCTGCGGCCCGACGGCAGCCTGCGCGCGGTGGAGGTCGCCTGCGAGCCGGTGATGGACGCGTCGGGGCGTGTCACCCGGCTGCTCGGCTCGATCCAGGACGTGACCGAGCGCCGCTACCTCGAGGAGCAGCTGCGCGAGGCGCAGAAGCTGGAGGCCATCGGGCGGCTGGCGGGCGGGGTGGCGCACGACTTCAACAACCTGCTCACGGTCATCCTCGGCTTCGGCGAGAGCCTGTTGCTCGAGCTGCCGCTGGACGACCGGCGGCGCCCGTCCGCGGTCCAGATCCGCGCCGCCGCGCGCCGCGCCGCGGGGCTCACCCAGCAGCTGCTGGCCTTCGGGCGCCGGCAGCGGCTCGAGCTTCAGGACCTCGACCTGAACGCGGTGCTGGTGGACATGCGCGACATCCTCCAGCGGCTGGTCGGCGAGCACGTCTCGCTGGTGATCGCGCCCGGGGCGCGCCGCAGCCAGGTGCGGGCCGACCGCGGGCAGATGGAGCAGGTCCTCCTGAACCTCGCCCTGAACGCGCGCGACGCGATGCCCGACGGTGGCATGCTGCGCATCACGACCCGCGACGTCGAGGCGCCGGAGCGCGGCGCCGGCGCCGGCGGGCTCGGCCTCGAGTTGGCGCTCAGCGACACCGGCCAGGGCATGAGCCCCGAGGTCAAGGCGCACATCTTCGAGCCCTTCTACACGACCAAGGAGATCGGCCAGGGCACCGGGCTCGGCCTCGCCTCGGTCTACGGCGTCGTGACCCAGACCGGCGGGAGCATCACGGTTGAGAGCGCCCCGGGGCAGGGCACGACCTTCCGCATCTGGCTGCCCAGCGCCGAGGGGGTCGCGCTCCCGGAGTCGTCGGTGCACGCCGTGGCTGCCGTCCCGGGCGGGGAGGAAACCATCCTGCTGGTCGAGGACGAGCCCGCCGTGCGGGGCCTCGTGACCGAGGTGTTGCGCCGCAAGGGTTACAGGGTGATCGAGGCGTCCGACGGCCACGAGGCCCTCGACCAGGCGCGCCGGCACTCCGGCGCCCTGCACCTGCTGGTGGCGGACATCGTCATGCCGGGCATGGGCGGGCGCGACGTGGCCCGGCGGCTGGCGGTCGAGCGGCCCGGGCTGCGGGTGCTGCTCATCTCGGGTTACGGCAACGAGCCCGGCGGCCCCTACGGCGCGGGCCCGGGCCCGGAGGCGTTCCTCCAGAAGCCCTTCACGCCGGCGGCGCTCGCGGGCCGGGTGCGCGAGGTGCTCGACGCCCCGGAGCCGCCTGCTCCCGGGGCTTGAGGCCGCGCGGCCCGTGGGTTCCCGGGCCGGCCGCCGCGCCCGGGAGCCCGTTCCGGCCATTCCGCGGGCCGGATCCGGGGCCGGCCGTTTCCGCTTGCGGCGCCCCACCCGGGCGCGTAGTCTCGCGGGCTCGTGATTTCCGGTGGTGACACTCTGCGTCGGTCACTGGACGAGGTCCGGGACCGGATCGCCCGTGCCGCCGCCCGCTCGGGGCGGCCGGCGGAAGCGGTGACGCTCGTCGGGGTCACGAAGACGGTGGCGGCGGAGGTGGTTGCGGAAGCCGTCGCGCAGGGTCTGTCCGATCTCGGCGAGAATCGGGTGCAGGAGGCGCAGGCCAAGATCGCGGCCGTGGGCCGCGAGCGGGTGCGCTGGCACCTGGTCGGGCACCTGCAGCGCAACAAGGCCGGCCGGGCGGTCGAGCTGTTCGACCGGGTCCACAGCGTGGACGACGCCGGGCTGGCCGAGGCGCTGTCCCGGCGCGCGGTGGCGATCGGGCGGACGCTCCCGGTGCTGGTGGAGGTGAACGTGAGCGGCGAGGCCTCGAAGTTCGGCGTCGCCCCCGCGGACCTCGAGCCTCTGCTCGAGCGGGTCGCGGCCCTCGCGGGCCTCCGGCTGGACGGCCTCATGACGGTGGGGCCGCCGGTGGACGATCCCGGGGACGCCCGGCCGGGTTTCGCCCGGCTGCGCGAGCTGCGCGACCGGGCCGGGCAGCGGCTCGGGCTCGAGCTGCCCGAGCTGTCGATGGGCATGAGCGGCGACTACGAGGTGGCGGTCGAGGAAGGCAGCACGATGGTGCGCGTGGGCAGCGCGATCTTCGGGTCGCGGCCCGCGTGAGGGACTCCGGGAACGGCGAGGGCTGAGCGATGTTCGTGGTCGGCAACCTGGTGAACGCGGTGGCCTGGCTGCTGGACGTCGTCCTGCAGGTGCTGCTGGTCATCATCCTGGTGAACGCGGTGCTGTCGTGGGTGCGCCCGGATCCGCGGAACCCGATCGTGGCGTTCCTGGACCGCGTGGCGGATTTCGTGTGCGACCCGGTCCGGCGGCTGTTCCCGACCGTGATCGGAGGCATCGACTTCGCGCCGCTGGTGGTGATGCTGGCGATCGTGTTCGTGCAGAAGTTCCTGGTCGCGTCGCTGCACGGGCTGGCGTTCCGGATGGGCGCCGGTGGCTGAGAGCCGGCGGAGCGCGCGCCTCGAGGTGCGGGTGCACCCCGGCGCGCGGCGCCCCGGGCTCGTAGGGAGGCTGGCGGACGGGTCGCTCAAGCTGGCGGTGGCCGAGCCCCCCGCGGGCGGCCGGGCCAACCGCGCGGTGGAGGAGCTGCTGGCGGAGGCGCTGGGCCTGGAGCGGCCGCAGGTGAAGGTGGTGCGCGGGGCGTCCGCGCGGCTGAAGACGGTCGAGGTCGAGGGCGTGACGGTGGAGGAGCTGGACCGCCGCATCGAGACGGTGCTCGGCGGGTACCACGCACGGCGTGGTCGAGAGGCGGGACATGGCGAGTGAGTACGTGAGGCAGATCGAGGAGGCCGCGGCGGTCCTGCGCGCGCGCAGCGCGCTGCGGCCCGAGGTGGGCATCGTCCTCGGCACCGGGCTCGGCGACTTCGCGGACGCGCTCGAGCTCGAGACCGTCGTGCCCTTCGCGGAGATCCCGCACTTCCCGGTCTCGACGGTCGAGAGCCACGCGGGCGAGCTGCACCTCGGCCGGCTGGCGGGCCGCCCCGTGGCGATCATGAAGGGGCGCGTCCACTACTACGAAGGCTACGCCATGCGCCAGGTGGGCTTCCCGGTGCGGGTGCTCAAGGCCATCGGCTGCGGCACGCTCGTGATCACGAACGCCGTGGGCGGCATGAATCCCGACATGCCGCCGGGCACCATCGTGGTGACGACCGATCACATCAACCTGATGGGCGACAACCCTCTCATCGGTCCCAACGACGACGAGCTGGGTCCCCGCTTCCCCGACATGAGCGAGCCGTACGCGCGTCCGCTCGTCGTGCTCGCCGAGCAGGTGGCGCTCGAGCTGCGCATCCCGCTGCAGCGGGGCGTGCTGGTCGCGGTGCCGGGGCCGAACCTCGAGACCGCGGCGGAGTACCGCTTCCTGCGCTGGATCGGGGCCGACATCGTGGGCATGTCGCTCGTGCCCGAGAACCTGGCGGCGGTCCACGGTGGCCAGCGCGTGCTGGCCCTCAACGTGGTGACCGACGCCTGCCTCCCGGATGCCCTGAAGCCGGCGAGCATCCCCGAGATCCTGGCGGTCGCCGGGCGGACCGCACCGTCGCTCATACGACTGGTGACCGAGGTGATCCGCCGTCTGGACGACGCGAAGTGAAGAAGATGACCAGGCCGATCAACGAGACGGAGGTATGACGATGGCCAGCCAGCGCAAGACCGCAAGCCGAGCCCGAGCCGCGAAGCCCGCAAAGAAGAAGGCGGTGCACGCCAAGCCTGCGCGGACGAAGGCGAAGCCTGGGCCGGCGCGCGCGGCGGTGCGCCGGCCGGCCCGGCCCGCGAAGACCGCCCGTCCCGTGGCGAAGAAGAAGACCGCCGTGGCGGCCCCGGCGGCGAAGAAGAAGACCGCTCCCGCCGTGAAGACCGTTGCCGCGGTGAAGGCCGCCCCGGCGGCGAAGAAGCCGGCGACCGTCCTCAAGAGCGCCGTGGCGGTGCCGAAGAAGAAGGGAGCCGCCGCGCCGGCGCCCGCTTCCAAGAAGGCCCCGGTGAAGATGCGGGCGGTGCCTCGTCCGCCGGCGCCGGTGCCCGAGGTGAGACCCCTCGGCGTGCTGCCGCCCGAAGCCCGGGCGCGGGGCGTCGAGCGGACGCCCCACGGCAGTGCCATCGCGACACGCCCCGCCGTCGTGAACCGCACGCACGAGACGGCAAAGGGGCAGGGAGTCGAACGGGTGACCGACAGCGACATGAAGGGATTCGAGGAGCAGTTGCTCGCCGAGCGCGGGCGCCTGATGAAGGAGATGGGGCACCTCGAGACCACGGTGCTCAAGGTCAATCCCCGTGACAGCGCCGGCGACCTGTCCGGCTACTCGTTCCACATGGCCGACGCCGGCACCGACGCCTACGAGCGCGAGAAGGCGTTCCAGTTCGCCTCGACCGAGGGCCGCCTGCTCATGGAGATCAACGAGGCGCTGCGCCGGGTCTACAACGGCGAGTACGGCACCTGCGAGACCTGCGGCAGCCCGATCGGAAAGGCGCGGCTCGAGGCGGTGCTCTACGCGCGCCTGTGCCGGGACTGCAAGGAGAAGGAGGAGCGGGAGCGCCGCCGGGAGCCGTGAAGCGGCCCCTGTACCTGCTGTGGGCGGTGGCGGCCGCCGTGCTCGTGCTGGACCGGTGGACCAAGCACTGGGCCAGCACGTCGCTCGACTTCAACCACCCGGTCCGGGTGGTCGGCGACTACGTTCGCCTCACCTACACGCGCAACTCGGGCGTGGCGTTCGGCATCGGCCAGGGCACGGGCTTCCCGTACTACATCTTCTCGCTGCTCGCGGTCGTCGTGATCCTGTGGATGTTCCTGAGCGGGCGCGCGCGCGGCCTGGTCCGGCAGCTGGCGCTGTCGCTCATCCTGGGCGGCGCGCTCGGCAACCTCATCGACCGCGTGACCGCCGGCGAGGTGGTGGACTTCATCGAGGTGGGGATCCCCACGTGGCACTGGCCGGTCTTCAACGTGGCGGACTCCGCGGTGACCACCGGGGTGCTGCTCTTCGCGCTGGTCTGGTCGCGGCAGCCGGCCTCCGAGGCGGTGCCCGCGCCGGCGGACGTGGAGGCGGTGAGCGGCGGGCCGGACGGTGCGCCCGGGACGGCGGGCGCGGAGCCGCCCGGCCCGGGCGGGACGGAGGGCGGGGATGAGCCGGCTGGATCTCAGGGTCCCGGGACCGAGCGCGGGTGAGCGGCTCGACCGCTTCCTCGCGGCGGCGCAGAGGGACCTCTCCCGCAGCCGCATCCAGGCGCTGATCCGCGACGGCCGCGTCACCATCGGCGGCCGCGCGGCGCGCGCCTCGCAGCGCCTGCGCGCGGGCGAGCGCGTGGCCGTGGACCTGCCGCCGCCCCGCACGGTGGCCCTCGAGCCCGAGGCCATCCCGCTCGCCGTCGTGCACGAGGACGCCGACCTGATCGTGGTGGACAAGCCCGCCGGCCTCGTGGTGCATCCCGGCGCCGGGGTCGCGCGGGGCACGCTGGTGCACGCGCTCCTGCACCACGCGCCCGGGATCGCCGACGTCGGGGGCGCGGGCCGGCCGGGGATCGTCCACCGCCTCGACAAGCAGACCTCGGGGCTCATGGTGGTGGCGAAGAGCCCCGCGGCGTACCGCGCGCTGGTCGAGATGCTGCGCGCGCGCTCGGGGCGCCGGCGCTCCCTCGCGCGGGTGTGGGGCTCCCCGCGGGCCGCCGCGGGCGTGATCGAGGGCGCGATCGGGCGCGACCCGCGCCGCCGGCAGCGCATGG
>Ga0315295_10002415_pt1 | contig 15854 bp, 13 predicted proteins | sample YL17G14_0_MG_FD_204453 | JGI IMG/M metagenome (GOLD analysis project Ga0315295, IMG submission 204453) | Sediment microbial communities from Yellowstone Lake, YNP, Wyoming, USA - YL17G14_0 | ecosystem: Environmental > Aquatic > Freshwater > Lake > Sediment | place: USA: Wyoming | collected...
CTCAAGAGGGTAGATGACATATTCAAAAGGGTTGGGTTATTGATATCGGAGACTGGCTAGGAGGGAAAACGTGAGCGATCTGACCGCAGGCAGGGACAGGATATACGAAGGCAAGGCTAAGGTGGTTTTCCCGGGAGACAACCCGGGCGAGGTCTATATGCTTTTCAAGGACAGCGCCACCGCCTTTGATGGGAAGAAGAAGGGTACTATCAAAGGCAAAGGCCATTTCAACGCCCAAATCTCGACCATCCTGTTCAGGTACCTGGAGGACCACGGCGTGCGGACCCACTTCGTCTCGCTGGATGACGAGGTGACCATGAGGGTCAAGCGACTCAGGATATTCCCCGTGGAGGTCGTGGTCCGCAACATCGTGGCAGGGAGCCTCTCCAAGAGGACCGGGCGGCCGGAGGGCGTCGACCTCCCATTCCCCATCCTCGAGTTCTACTACAAGTCTGACGAGCTCGGCGACCCCATGCTGAACGATGACCACGTCCTGGCTCTTGGCCTTGCGACCAGTGACCAGCTTGATCACCTGCGCAACGAGGCTAAGAGGATCAACGCCATCCTGCGTCCCTTCTTCCTTGAACGGGGCCTGCTACTGGTGGACTTCAAGCTGGAGTTTGGCCGGGTCGTTGAAGCGAAGGACGGGGCCGAGACGCTCGGCGAGATCGTCCTCGGTGACGAGATATCCCCCGATACCTGCCGTTTTTGGGACGCACGGACCAGGGAGAAGCTCGACAAAGACAGGTTCCGGAGAGACCTCGGCGGGGTGGAGGAGGCCTACGCGGAGGTCCTGCGGCGGGTTTCCTGCAAGCAATAGGTAGCAGCATGTCTCTCGCAAGTGCTCCGCACTTGCTTGCGACGCTGCGAAAGCTCCACTTCGTTCTGCTTTCGCATAGGAGGGGTTCCGTGTGAGGTTCAAGGGCACAGTTACAGTTGCTCTCAAGGAAGGCATCTTCGATCCCCAGGGCGCCGCGGTCAAGGGGTCTCTGGAGGCTCTGGGATACGTCCAGGTCGGCAAAGTCAGGATAGGCAAGGACATCGTCATCTCACTTGAGGCTGGGTCGGCCGGCGAAGCCGGGGACCTGCTTGACGAGATGGCCCGGAAGCTCCTGGCCAATCCGGTGACCGAGGTCTATCGCACCTCCGTGGAAGAGGAGTAGCGACAACAGACTGAGAGGCTGGTGGACGGCCATGAAGTTCGGCGTGATCGTGTTCCCCGGGTCGAACTGCGACACCGACGCTTTCTACGCGATAAGGGACAGCGCTGGCGCGGACGTCGAGCTCATCTGGCACCAGAACACTGACCTCACGGGCTTCGACGCGGTTGTCCTGCCGGGGGGATTCTCTTACGGGGACTACCTCCGCTCGGGCGCGCTGGCCAGGTTCTCGCCGGTCATGTCGTCGGTGTACGAGTTCGCCGGGACCGGCCGGCTGGTGCTGGGCATCTGCAACGGGTTCCAGATCCTGCTCGAAGCAGGCCTGCTGCCTGGGGCGATGCTGCCCAACGACGTCCTGGAGTTCCGCTGTAAGTGGGTGAACTTGCGGGTGGAGAACGACGACACGCCGTTCACCTCCCTGTACAGGAAGGGCGAGGTCCTGCGCATGCCGATCGCCCACCACGAGGGCAACTACCACGCCGGGAAGGAAGTCCTGGACGAGCTGGAGCGGTCCGGGAGGGTGGTCCTCCGGTACGTCGACGAGGAGGGCAACCCTACCGGTGGGTCCAACCCGAACGGGGCTGCTCGCAACATCGCGGGGATCATCAGCGAGAAGGGAAACGTGATGGGTCTGATGCCGCACCCTGAGCGGTGCTCGGAGAGCATCCTGGGCGGAGAGGACGGCAGGCGCGTGTTCCTCTCGATGATGAAGAGCCTGTCCAACGGCACTTTCGCTGGAAAGGGGCGGTCCTGAGTGGCCAAGAACAACCCTATCTGGCGCGAGATGGGCCTGAAGGACTCGGAGTACCGGCTGATCGTAGACAAGCTAGGGCGCGACCCCAACTACACGGAACTGGGCATGTTCTCGGTCCTCTGGTCCGAGCACTGCGCCTACAAGCACTCCAAATCCCTGCTCAGGACCCTGCCGACCAAGGGCGAGAGAGTCCTGGTCGGTCCGGGGGAGAACGCCGGAGTGGTGGACATCGGCGACGGCCTTGCCTGCGCATTCAAGGTCGAGTCCCACAACCACCCGTGCGCCGTCGAGCCCTACCAGGGCGCGGCCACGGGCATCGGCGGCATCGTCCGCGACGTCCTGGCGATGGGCGCGCGGCCCGTCATCCTGCTGGACTCCCTGCGCTTCGGCCCGCTGGAGGACGCGAGGTCGCGGTTCCTCTTCGGAGGCGTGGTCTCGGGGATCGCGGGGTACGGCAACTGCCTCGGTATCCCCACGGTCGGCGGGGAGGTCTTCTTCGCGGGACCCTACAGGAATAATCCCCTGGTGAACGTGCTTTGCGCCGGGCTCATGGAGCACGGCGACCTGCACAAGGGCCGGGCTTACGGCATCGGCAACGTGGTGATGATCGTCGGGCACTCGACCGGCCGGGACGGGATCCACGGATGCACGTTCGCGTCCGACGTCCTGGGGGAGGACAACGAGGCCAAGAGGCCCAACGTCCAGGTCGGCGACCCTTTCATGGAGAAGCTTCTGATTGAGGCGTGCCTTGAGATGATGAAGACCGGCGCTGTGGTCGGCGTCCAGGACATGGGCGCGGCGGGGCTGACGTCCTCCTGCGCCGAGACCGCTGCCCGCGCCGGCACGGGCCTTTCCATCGAGATAGCCAGGGTCCCCATGCGCGAAGAGGGCATGAACGCCTACGAGGTGATGCTCTCCGAGAGCCAGGAGCGCATGCTGCTGATCGTCAAGCCAGGGAGGGTCGACCAGGTCAGGGCCATAGGCAAGAGGTGGGGCCTGCATGTGGCCGACGTCGGGCGTGTGACCGGCACGGGCAATCTGGAGGTCTACGAGTACGGGAAGCTGGCGGCTTCCATTCCGGTGCGCCTGCTGGCGGAGGGTTCGCCGGTCTACTGCCCGGAGGGTGCGGAGCCGGGGTACGTCAAGCAGAACTCCGCGTGGTCGGCGGCGGCCGCGGGGGTGAAGGTCCCAGCCAAGTCCGAGATGACAGGGATCCTCCTGAGGCTCCTCGCGTCGCCCAACATCGCGTCGAAAGAGACCGTGTACAGGCAGTACGACTACATGGTGCGCACGGACACGGTGTCAGGCCCTGACAAGGGCGCGGCAGTAGTGCGCGTGAAAGGAACCAAGAAGGCCCTCGTCCTCAAGACCGACTGCAACGGCAGGCTGGTGTACCTGAACCCCAGGGCGGGCGCGGAATGGGCCGTCGCGGAATCCGCGAGGAACGTGGCCGCGACCGGCGCCAGGCCCGTCGGCATCACCAACTGTCTGAACTTCGGAAACCCCGAGAAGCCCGAGATATACTGGCAGTTCAAGGAAGCCGTCGGCGGTATGGCCGCCGCCTGCGAGGCCCTCGGCACCCCGGTCACCGGCGGCAACGTGAGCTTCTACAACGAGACCGAAGGCGAGGCGGTGTATCCTACCCCAGTCGTTGGGATGCTGGGCATCCTGGAAGACCTGGACAAGCGCGTGGGTCCCGGCTTCAGGGCGGCGGGAGACTTGGTCGCGCTCATCGGGAAGGTCTGGGGAGACGAGCGGTCGCTGGACGGCTCGGAGTACCTGGAGAGGGTGCACGGTAAGGTCGCGGGTGACCCGCGGGAACCTGACCTGGCGCTCGAGAAGGGCATCGTGGACGTCCTTGTGGAGGGGGCGTCGGCGGGCCTGCTGAGGTCCGCCCAGGACCTCTCCGAAGGCGGCCTGGCGGTTGCCCTGGCCGAGTCATGCATACACGGTGAGGCGGCTGCTGGAGCTGACGGCGCCATTCTGTCGCTAAAAGAGATGGGCTGCAGGGGAATCCCTGGCCACCGCCCTGATGCGGTGCTGTTCGGCGAGTGCAACTCGGCCGTGGTAGTCAGCTTTGCGCCTGAAGGCGAGAAGGCAGTCAAGGGTATCTGCTCCCGCCACTCCGTTCCCCTGGCAGTCCTCGGGAACGTGGCAGGCCGCAGCCTCGTCGTGCAGGACTGCTCTGGCGGGGACATCCTGAGGGCGACTACTGCCCAGATGAAGGACGCCTGGCAGAACGGCATTCCGAGGGCGGTGGCGGGGAAGTAGCAGCCCGAAAGAGCGCGGAGCTAGTCCGCCTGAAACCTCCGTCACAGGATCGCGGGCCTCATCTGGCCGGGGCTGCTGGTTCCTCGTGACTCGCCTCGATGTACCTCTGCAGCAGGAGGCCCGTCGTGAGCCTGCCGATGGCCGATACCAGCATCATCGGGCGAAGGCTGTACCTCACCGCGAAGTAGCCCCCGATGAGGGGTCCGATGAAACCCGTGAGACCCCCGACGAGGTTGCCGGTGGCCACGTAGCTCGGCCTCTTGGCCTCAGGCGTGATGTCCAGGATGAGGTTGAACGAGCACAGTCCCCAGCCTGACCAGGCGATCCCCGAGAGGGTGTCGGCCAGGATGGCCGCCCAGGGGCTCTTGGCGAAGTACCACAATGTCGGCACGACGGCGGACAAGCAGGCCGAGGTCACCATGGCGAACTTAGGGCCGCGCCTGTCGGAGATGGGTCCCCAGAACCGCTGCCCTAAGATGCCTGCCAGCGTGGCCGCAGAGGACATGTAGGCGAGATGGGCCGGGGTGCCGTGTAAATCCTGTATCAGGTAGGCCCCGAAGAGCGGTCCGACCAGGACAACGGACAGGTTGAAGAATGAGCTGATCTTGATCCACGTCGAGAACTGCGGCGCCCGCAGGGCTTCAGTGTCGATCGTTACGCGTCGGGCCCTCTCACCCGGCCTCAAAGGCGAGAACGGGACGTCGCGCACCCTGTTGAAGAAGTACAGTGCCACCCACGACAGGATCCAGAAGATCGCCATCGACGTCATGTATCCGTTAGGGAAACCGCCGCGCGTCACCACCTGACCGGCTACGTTGACCGCTAGGAGAGCCCCGATGCTCATGAGGATGTTCCTAGTCGCAAAGAAGCGTCCTCGCACTTGGCGCGGGACGATGTCGGACACGAGCGAAGTCCACGCCGGCTCGAACATCGACCCGGTGACTGCCAGGACGACCATGAGAACGGTAAGCGCATAGACACCCGCGATGCTCCTGAAGAACAGAGGCAGAAGGATCACCAGCGCCCAGGTGGCGCGGGTCAGGATGCCAGTCGACACGATGAGGGACTTGCGCTTGCCCGTCCTCTCGACCAGGTAGGAGGCCGGCACCTGCATCAGGCTTCCGACCAGACTGGGAAAGGCGTCTAGGACCGATATGTGGAGCTTGGACGCTCCGAAAGACAGGGCGAACGGCGTCATGAACGGGTTCACGAACGTGTTCGCGATGCGGCCCACCAGTCCATATGCGGTGAGGTTTCTCTGGTCATCGTCCCAGCTCAGCCCTGGGGCCACGAACTCCAGGAGCCTGTCCACAACCCCTCTGGCAGGACTCCGGCGAGTCGAGTCGTCTGACAACGTAGAAGCCTCCAGGATAGCCTGGCGCCGCCCGAAAGCCGCTATGCCCGGCTCGGCGCCGCCAGTCCTTGTCCAGCACGTCGCTGTCCGCTAAATGGACGGTATTCTCCCAGCATATGTGACTCTCCTTCAGGACCGTCGAGTACAGCTAACGGATCCGCCTGCTTGGCCCGACACATACGAGGAAGGGGGCGTGATCTGTTGTCTGTTATTGCTGATGCTGCCAGAGCCCGGGAGGCCTACCTCGTAAGGTGCCTCGACGGCATAAGGTTCTTCCTCTCCAGGTTCTCATCCGAGGTCAGGGACGCCCGCGAGGCCGCCGACAACCTCTGGCAGGTCCTCGACCAGTTCGAGCCTATTCGCCCGCTCTCGATCGCCTATTACCTGTTCGACGACAGCGGTGACAGGCCGAAAGGCAAGATCCTGTCGCAGCTCGCGTACTTGCAGGCCAAAGGCCACGACGTGTCCGTGCTGTTCAGGGGCGGGGCGCCGGAGTGGGTCCGGTCGGCCGTCCCGGACGACCGCCTCGTGGAGGTGCCGCCCGATGCCGGCATTGACGCCGCGCTGCCCGAGGTGGACGTACTCGTCGGTACCTCCTGGACGACGGCCTGGGACATCATGCTCTGCAAGCGGGCTGAACCCGTTCTGCTTGAGACGGAGGACGACACCTTCAGGCTATTCGCGAATCCCACGGCGTTCGGCAGCGTGGTGGAACTCCCGGTGCCCATCGCCTGCGTGTCCGAACCGGTCAGGACCGCGCTGGTTCTCTACGGCAGGTCGCCGGCCCTCGTCGAATCCGATGAGGACGCGGAGAGGATCATATCCCTGGCGGGGAGGATGCACCGCAGTGGGATGGCGCACGCGCCGGGTGCCTCAGGCACGGTCCAGTAGGACCACCGCCGGAGCGCCGAGGTACGCGACCGCCCATCGACCGTTACGGCCCGGCAGACGGCTCCAAGAGATGAGTCCCTGCCGGGCATGCGCCTCTGCCGCACTCCAACTGCAGCACAGCGGGGCTGTACCTTGTCTCTCCTCCGTCGTACAGTATTGTGGGTCCCCGGAAAGGGGGCTCATGGAGGAAGACTTATGCTCAAGATCGAAGGCGCTTCGAAAACCTACGGTAAAGACGTGAAGGCGGTGGACCGCCTCCACCTGGAAGTCAGGGCGGGGGAGATATTCGGCTTCCTCGGTCCTAACGGCGCGGGGAAGACCACCACCATCAAGATGGTGGCGGGTGTCCTGAAGCCCGACGAGGGTTCGATCATCGTGAACGGCCATGACGTAGGCAAAAACCACATCGCCGCGAAGAAGCAGATGGGTTACGTGCCGGACGATGCCCAGGTCTGGGAGAAGCTCAGCGGCGTCGAGTACCTGAACTTCCTGGGAGACGTGTACGGCGTCCCTGGCGAGGAGCGCGAGCGCAGGCTTCTGCCGCTCCTCGAAACATTCGAGATGCTCGGGGCGGTCAAGGACCCCATCGGAAGCTACTCCCGTGGGATGCGGCAGAAGATATGCATAATCGGGTCTCTCCTTCACAGACCGCCCCTCTGGATCCTGGACGAGCCCATGATGGGGTTGGACCCGCGTTCCTCGTTCCTGCTCAAGGAGATCATGAGGTCCCACGCCGACCAGGGCGGCGCGGTCTTCTTCTCGACCCACGTGATGGAGATAGCCGAGCGGCTCTGCGATAGGGTCGGCATCATCCACAGGGGCAAGCTCATCGCTGTGGGCACCGTGGAGGAGATGAGGAAGCTGTTCGCCAAGGAGGGCGACAAGTCCCTCGAGGAAATATTCCTGAAAGTCACCGAGGCCAAGCTGCCTGAAGAGCAGGTCGCCTCGCTGGCGAAGTAGAGAGGAACGGATCTCATGAGCGCGTCTACGATCCCTGGTCTTCGGAGGAAAGGGTGCCTGTCGCCGTTCCGGGCGCTTCTTCTCGCTCAATTCAAGGTCGTGTACGGGCAGCGAGGCGTGGCCCAGAAGATGGGCCTCGGGCCGAAGTCGCGGCTGGGCTACCTGATTCTCGGTCTCATATTCCTGACTCTCATACCGCTTATGGCGGTCCTATACCGGATGGGGGACATGCTGGCTGCCCAGTCGGTCGCGATGGGCCAGCCCGGCCTGCCGGTCACGGTCGCAGTCATGATGGGCCAGTTCATGGTCTTCTTCGTGGGCGTCAGCGCACTCATGTCCACGCTCTACTACGCCGAAGACCTCGAGACCCTCCAGGCGCTGCCGCTCACGGGGCGGCAGATCATGATCTCCAAGGTGATGGTGGCCTACGTGGCGCAGCTGTTGTTATCGTCGGCGCTTGTGCTGCCGTTCGTCCTCCCCCTGGGGCTCAGGATGAGTAGCCCGCTCTTCTGGCTGTCGGCCCTGGTAGTCGACCTCACGATCCCGGCCATCCCGCTGGCGTTGGCTCTCCTGTTCACGGTGTTGATCATGCGGGTGACGAGCGGTTTCAAGCGGAGGGACCTCTTCAGAGTGGTCTTCGGCGTGGTCTTCTTCGTGCTGATCATTGGGCTGCAGTCTGTCAACGCGAGAATGACGTCCCGAGGTCCCGAGGAGGTCATGGAGGCCATAATGCAGCGGAACGGCCTCATCCAGGTCGTTTCGGGGTACTACCCGCCTTTGAAGTGGGCGGCGTGGTCTATGACGGGTTCGACCGTCGCTTCCAGCCTGGGCGGCCTCGTCCTGTTCGCCGGCATATCGATGGCAGCGCTGTCCGGTGTTGCTGGAGGCGCGCAGGGGTGGTTCCTTGGGGGAACCGGGCGGGACGTGAGGACGGCAGCGGGTACCCGGAAGACGACGAGACCCGGCGGAGCAGCGGCGGCCGTGCGCGACCAGCATGGGCTCTTCTCCAAGGTCCGGACTCCCGCGTCGGCAGTCGCCTTGAGGGACCACTGGGTCCTCACGCGCACTCCCAATTTCCTGCTAGTGACCCTGACGAACATGGCGGTGATCCCCATCATGTGGGTGTTCAGCGCCATCAGCGGGGGCGAGATCCGCGCTCTCTTCGGTGGACTCGGCGGGGGTGTTACCGGTAGCCTGGTCCTAGTCCTGATCGCTGTCCAGGGAGGGCTGGCCGCGATGAACCAGGTTTCATCGACCGCCATCTCGCGGGAAGGCGGCACGTTCTGGCTCAGCAAGATGATCCCGGTCCCGGCCAGGGACCAGATGCGCGGCAAGGTCAGGTACTCGCTGGCGGTGACCATGGTCCAGCTCCTGACGCTGCTCGTGCCGGCGGCGATAGCGTTCAGACTGGACGCTCCCAGCCTCGCCGTGCTGGCAGTGTTGGGGATACTGGTCTCGTGGCCGGTCACCTGCATATGCATCCTGAACGACTTGTTGAGCCCGAGGCTGACGTGGACAGACCCGCACCAGGCCATGAAAGGGAATCTGGCGACACTGGGCGCCATGCTGCTCTCGGCGGTCTACCTGTTCGTCGGGGGTGCCGTCGTCCGCGCCGTTTTCAAGGCAGGGCTCATAGGCATCCCGCTGTACCTGCTCGTTGCCGGCATGGCTACCGCGTCGGGCTACGTCTTCCAGAGGTACCTGGAGAATGCGGCAGGCCACAGATACCAGGACATCGAGGCATAGGCTCCGGTCATTCAGGTGATTGGAAGGCCGCCCGGGAGGCGGGCGGCCGGTTCCTTGGGAAGCAGATCCCCCTCCCGTGAGGAGCAGATGCCTCTCCCGGTTGACATAACTAAAGCAGTGAGGGTTATTAGAGCACTGCGGCTCTCAAGCGCTTCTTTATCGCTGGTTATGTTCACTCGGCAGTTGACAGAATGACTTCACCGGTGGTTATCCCGGTCCTGGCGGGCACCAATTGCACTTTATGACCGGGTTCTGTCAACCTCGTCGTTTACATAACGAGTTTACTGCGTGTTATCTCCCCACTCAGGCGCCACTCAGGCCCCGCCCGCCCCGGGATCGCGGTCGCTCACGGCGTAAGGCGGTCCCGGACCCTGGGGAACAGGGTGGCCTCCCGGATGTTCTCCAGCCCCAACACCTTCGCGGTCAGCCTTTCCAAGCCGATCGCGAAACCGCCGTGGGGAGGCATGCCGTGCCTGAAGACTTCCAGGTAGCTTTCGAAGTCCGCAGGGTTCAGCCCGAAACGTGCCATGTTGGCCACAAGCTGCCCGTAGTCGCTTATCCGCATGCCACCGCTGTTCATTTCGACGCCCCCGAAGAGAAGGTCGAAGCTCAGCGTAAGGCACGGATCGCCAGGGTCGGGCAGGGCGTAGACCGGCCTCGCCGAGACGGGGAAGTGGGTCGCGAAGACGAAGGGACTCCCCGTCTTCCTGTCGGAGTACTCGCATATCAGGCGTTCTCCCTCGGGGTCCAACGCTCCGCCGGTCAGGGGTTTTCCGTATTCCCTGGCCAGGATCTCGCCGATCTGTGGCATCCTTAGGCGCGGAATGCCCGTCGCGTCAGGGAGCGTGACCCCGTAAAGGCGCAATTCCTCGGCGCAGCTCTCCCGCAGCCTCCGAAAAATGAACTCCAGCAGGCACTCCTCGAGGACAAGCAGGTCTTCTAACCCGTCAATGAACGCCATCTCAAGGTCCAGGCTTGTGAACTCATTGGTATGGCGGGACGTATTGTGGCGCTCCGCCCGGAAAGCTGGGCCTATCTCGAATACGCGCTCGAAACCCGCGCCGACCAGCATCTGCTTATAGAGCTGAGGGCTCTGAGCCAGGTACGCCGTCCTCTCGAAGTACCGCACAGCGAAGAGATCGGCCCCGCCCTCCGTCCCCGTGGCCACTATCTTGGGCGTGTGTACCTCCGTGAAGCCCTCACCGGTCAGGAACTCGCGGAAAGCCCCGCAGATCGCCGACTGCACCGCGAAGGGGGCGCGGACTTTGGGATTCCTGAGGGCGATCGGCCTGTGGTTCAGGATGCTCTCCGGCCCTGCCTGCACGTCCGGCAGGTTGACCTCGAAGGGCAAGGGCGCCACCGGAGCGCTCAGGACCCTGATGCTCTCAGCCTGGATTTCCACTCCTGACGTGACCTGCGGGGCCGGACTCACCGCTCCGGTGACCTCGACTACAGCCTCCGCATCGAGCGCCGGCTCTTTGGCCAGGGTGCCCGACGCTATGACCTGGGCGACCCCGGTGCGGTCCCTGACTAGGACGAAGCGGATCCCTCCCATGGACCTCACGCGGTGAGCCCAACCTTTGATTGTGACCGCGTTCCCTATGTACGCCTTGAGGTCGCAGCACATGACTCTCTCCATGTCTATCCCTCCCCAAAAACAAACGACCCGTCCGTGAGGGACGGATCGACCGCGGTGCCACCCTTATTGGCAAGGTAGATGCTACCTGCCCACTTCGGCTTCCGGTAACGGCGGAGTGCCGGCTCGCGCCACTCCCCGGCCATCTTCGGGGCCGGCCAAGTGCCGGCTTCCACCCTCCCGGCTCTCTTGGACCTGGCATCGTGCCCTTACTGGCTCCGGTTCATCGTGTTTAACAAATGCTACCTCGCTGGCAATGACCGTGTCAAGGCTCATTCCATGTGCCCTGGCGAAGGGCGAGTGGGCCTGAATACAAGCAGGAATCGGACTTGCGCCCTCCAATAGTACCCTGGGAACACATCGCCAGGTCTGGCTGAAAGGGGTCTTGACGGTGCAGACGCTCAGAGCCGCAAAGGCTATCGAGAAGGACATCGTCGATATACGCAGGAAAGTCCACATGTACCCGGAGATCGGACTGGAGACGCCGAATACGTCCGCCCTGGTCGCCGAAGCTCTGAGCGATCTCGGCATGGACGTAACGGAGCGGGTCGGAGGGCACGGAGTCGTCGGCCTGCTCAAAGGTGAGGGGAAGAGCGGAGGCGGGCGGACGGTCGCTCTCAGGGCTGACATGGACGCTCTCCCGGTCAAGGAGGAGACAGGCAAGGACTACGCTTCGAAGGTTCCGGGAGTCATGCACGCGTGCGGGCACGACGCCCACGTGGCGATCCTGCTCGGGGCGGCCAAGGTCCTTTCCGGCATGCGCGGTGAGTTCGCGGGCAACGTGAAGCTCCTCTTCCAGCCAGGTGAGGAAGGTGGAGGCGGCGCACGGCTCATGATCAAGGACGGCTGCCTGGAAGCCCCCAAGCCTGACGTCATCTTCGGCCTGCACGTCGGCACGCTCTGGCCGACGAAGGCGGGGGAGATCGGCGTCAAGCCCGGACCCCTCATGGCCGCGTCCGACAGCTTCGAGATAGCCGTCCGGGGCAAGGGCGGGCACGGCGCAGCGCCGCACCTGTCGGTGGACCCGGTTGTCATCGCGTCCCAGATCGTGGTCGCGCTTCAGACGATAGTATCCAGGGAAATCGACCCAAACGCGCCGGCAGTGGTTACAATCGGCAAGATCGAAGCCGGAACCGCGAGGAACATCATCCCGGAAACGTGTACCTTGCTCGGCACCGTCCGGTACATCGATAGGAGTCTCAAGGGATTCATGCCCGCGAGGATCAAGGAGATTGCGTCAGGCATCGCCCACTCCATGAGGGGAGAAGCCGCAGTGGAGTATCGCAACGGGTACCCGCTCCTGGTGAACGACCCTGCTGCTACCGAGTTCCTCGCGAAGTCCGGGGCGTCCGTCATTGGGCCTGACAAGGTCATCGGCATCCAGCCGACCATGGGCGGCGAGGACATGGCCTACTACCTGGAGAGAGTGCCCGGCACGTTCTTCAGCCTGGGCAGCGCCAGTACCGAAAAGGCGACCCAGTTCCCCAACCACCACCCGAAGTTCGACGTGGACGAGAGCGTCCTGGCGCTGGGCTCGGCTATCTTCGCCCAGGTGTGCCTGGACTTCCTTAAGCAGGGGGCGGAAGCGCCCGGCGACGGCGCATCCCCAGGTAGCGCGGCGCGGACAGACAAACACGGAAGGCCCCCGACGGAGCCCGGGGGCCTTGATCATCAGTGAGCGGTCCACTACTTGTCCAGGAACGACCAGTCCTTCCTAGCGAAATTCCAGCCGGTGGCGTCCATCTCCTTCAGGAAGGCGACCAGGTAGTCGGCCAGCGCCTTGACGACGAGCTCGCCCTTCTCCCGTGTGGCGGGGACGGGGTCTCCGGTAGCCCCGGTCTTGGACATCTCGGAGATGCTGCTCAGAAGCCTGAGCTCTTTGGGGGAGGCGGGCCACTCGCCCTTGGCGACGTCCATATCCACGCAGTCCGGCACCAAGTAGAGGGCCGTGGATGTCTCGGCTTCCCCGGCGTGTCCTGTGCCGAGGTCCTTGGCGAAAGTATCCGGAGGCAGCAGCTTGGGTCCGGAGATCCACCAGGCCAGCGAGGCCGCGATCTTGGCGTCGGGGTATCTCCTGCGTGTCTTCCGCATGGCGACGTCTATGGCCGAGTTGTTGCCCCCGTGGCCGTTGATGATGAGGAAGCGCGCGATCCCCTGCACGATGCAGGATTGGGTCACCTCGAAGATGACCTCCGCCAGCGTCTCGGGCGTGAGCGTGACGTTGAACGGGTAGGGCATGAGCTGGTCGCTGACACCGAAGTCGATGGGCGGGAGCAGCAGGGTCCCCGGTACGAGGCGTGCCACGGCCTCCCCCACGCCGTAGGCAGCATATGTATCAGTGCCCATCGGCAGGTGGTAGGCATGGTTTTCGGTTGCTCCGGTGACGATGATCGCCTTGTCGAACTTGGTCCTCTCGAATCGGTGGCGAGTGATGCGCTCCAGCCTGAACTCGTCCATCTCGGGGCTCTCCTCCTTGGGAAACGGCAAGTTGCAGGCGTCCATTTCCACCGCGCCGTCGCGAATACCTTCCCAGGTCCGACCCTGGATGGGCAGGAGGCCCGCGGAATGCCGCAGAATCCAAGGGAGGTTCTACCTCGTGCCTCATCTCACGGAAGGAGCTGGCGCGTTGAAGCAGGTCCTGGCTGCCCTCGACAAAGGGCCCAACTACATCTTCCACCTTGCCGCGCTCGCCTCGGCCGGGTTCCGTAGCGACTACGTGGACACGTACGCCCGCACGGTCGCACCCGAGGACCTGCAGGCGCTCAGGAAACACGGCGGCAGGTTGGACTTCGGCTTTGGGAGCGGCCACGGAGGCGACTTGGCGAGCCTTCTCATCTTCCATCCGGCATACCTCGACCTGGACTCTGTCAATGCCTTCGCGGAGTTCTTCACGCTGCTCGACGAGGGATTCCGGGCCGGGGACTTCAGCCGGTTTCTCCAGCGCTACAGCAGGGAACACGCCGAGCTAAGGAACTGGGTGTTCCACGTAGATCAGAGGTGGCTGTCCTCTGTCCAGGCATCGAGAGATGTCATCAGGGAGCTTGGCGGGGCATACGTGCGGAGCTTGCCAGCCTACGAGTCGGAGGTCTGGCCCGTGGAATCGCCGAAAATGGCTGATGTCGCGAGCGGGTTGAATGCTTACTTCCGCGAGAGAGATGTAATCGGCAAGTGGGAGGAGGTCACCGGCCTCACCTTCAAATACCCGGTGTACAGGATCATCCTCTGTAGCGCTCTCAAGGACGGCCCGCAGGCCAACTCTCTCGGGTACGAGAAGAACACCTTCTACTACGGCTCGGATTTCGGGTGGCTCACCGACTTTGTGAGCCACGAGGTAGGCACCCACATCTTGATCGGGCTGGCCAAAGAGATGATGGCGACAGGCCCGTTCGACTACCTGGCCTACAGGGCACACGAGAACCTGGCCAGGTTCTACAACTTCCGGGTGCTCGGGAAGGATAAGCTCTACGGCATGTCGCCGCAGTACCACTGTGAGGAGTTCCTCTCGGTGTATGCAGCGATTTCAGCGCGAGAGTCGGGGATCACGCCCAGCGGGATGTTCCGCGAAGGGTTAGACCTGTTCCGGACCAGATACCCTGAACTCATGTGACCGAGTTGACCTTTCGTGGCGGGAAGTGCTTGGGAGTGACCGCAAATGGAGAGATGCCTGCGATGAGAGCGATGGTCCTTCGTTCCCCGGGTCCTATCGAGAACGCGCCGCTGTCCCTCGAGGAGGTGTCGGTGCCCGAGCCAGGTCCCGGCGAGGTGAGGGTGAAGGTCATGTACTGCGGCGTCTGCCGCACCGACCTGCACATCGCGGAGGGAGAACTCCGGCCACCCAAGATGCCTCTGGTTCCCGGCCACCAGGTTGTCGGCGTCGTGGATGCGATAGGAGGGACCGCCCCGGGCACGGGCGCCGGGCGCGCTTTGGCGTCCGCCTGCGGGGCCATTCAACCAGGGGCCGAGCCGCGAGGCCTCCTCGGCGCCAGAGTGGGGATCCCCTGGTTGCACGGCACGTGCGGCGAGTGCGGCTACTGCCGCTCGGACCAGGAGAACCTCTGCCATGGCGCGGAGTTCACCGGGTTTTCCGTGGACGGCGGGTATGCCGAGTACGTCATCGCCCGCAAAGACTACCTGGTCGAGCTGCCTCCTGGGTTCCCTGCCCTGGAGGCGGCCCCGTTACTCTGCGCTGGGGTCATCGGCTACCGCTCCATCAAGGTTGCGGGCGTGAGCGACGGGGAGACGGTCGGGCTCTTCGGTTTCGGCGCGTCCGCCCACCTTGCCATTCAGGTCCTTCGCCACATGCGGTGCACCGTGCTGGTCTTCACACGAGGCAGAGAGCACCAGGACCTTGCCCGCAGACTGGGTGCTTCCTGGGCGGGCCAGGCGGAGGACGGGCCGGAGGGCCGGTGTGATAGGGCCATAACGTTCGCGCCGTCCGGGGCGGTCATCCCCCTCGCCCTCAGGGCGCTGCGGAGGGGCGGCACGCTGGCGATAAACGCCGTACACATGGACTCGCTGCCTCCCTTGGACTACAGTCTCATATACTGGGAGAAGAGAATAGCGACGGTGGCCAACGCCACCAGGCAGGACGCTCGGGAGTTCACCCGGCTTGCCGCCCGGATCCCGCTTCACGTGTCGACGCAAGTCTACCTGCTCGAGGACGCGAACCGGGCGCTTTCGGACTTGAAACAGGGCAGGGTCCAGGGGGAAGCCGTTCTGGAGGTCGGAGCGCGTGACGGGACCGGGTAGGGACGCAGGCGCTCGCCGAGACCTGCCTCGCGCGCAGGTGAGCGGCGAGCGGTTCTGGGCGAATCTCAACGAGCTCGGCCAGATAGGCAGGGGCGAGCGAGGGATATCGCGCCTAGCCTTCGCGCCTACCGACATGGAAGGGCGGAGGTGGCTGCTCCGCAAGATGGAGCACACCGGTCTTGAAGCCTGGATGGACCAGGTAGGGAACGTCTTCGGGCGGCTGGAGCCGGGAATTCCGCGTCACGAGCCTCTGCCCGGCTGGAAAGGACAGCCGGCCATTCTGATGGGCTCGCATATCGACACGGTCCCCGAAGGCGGCATGTTCGACGGAGC
>Ga0315295_10002416_pt1 | contig 15854 bp, 1 predicted proteins | sample YL17G14_0_MG_FD_204453 | JGI IMG/M metagenome (GOLD analysis project Ga0315295, IMG submission 204453) | Sediment microbial communities from Yellowstone Lake, YNP, Wyoming, USA - YL17G14_0 | ecosystem: Environmental > Aquatic > Freshwater > Lake > Sediment | place: USA: Wyoming | collected...
CGAGGAGCTACAACTCCTCGGTGTTTTATTATCTTTATTATACTCCAATTTCATGAAAAAATAAACCCCTAGATAAAAATTTGGTCATAATGGGGTTTGTGTAGTAATGGAAGAAAAACGGCAATAGATTTTACATTATATTCCAAATAATTTTTTTATCTATAGTAACGGGTAGTAAGCCCTTATCTTAATCTTTCCAAAAACCTTTAAACCATTTTTTTACATTTTCAAAAATTTTGCTGGTTTAGGCTTTTACTACCTATAAAGGTTAGGAGTAATGCCACCAATTTAAAATTTTATAATTCAGAAATAACTGGAGTAATTCCGGTTTTTATTTTTTATATGATAAAATATTTTATTACAAAATGATACAAATATTTATTATGTTTAAATGTAAAAAATTAAATTACATTCTCTGCTGTTGATAGTAAATTGTTTAAAATTATTAATTAGAGTTATATCTAAATTTAAAAAATAAAGTAATTTAATTTTTTGTAAGGAGATCTTGTGATGAGTAATGCAAAACATTGTCAAAGACAGCAAACTATATCAGAAATATATTAGAATTCGAGAGAAAAGAATTAATAAAATAAAATTTTTTGTAGTGATAGAATTAATATTTTTTAAAGAAAATCATTTTAGCAGGGTTAACATTGAAATATGGAAAATTATTCCTCTGAAAATTACACCATTTTAGGGTATTGCACAATTTGAAAATAATTGTTAATATGATAATTGTTGGATCAATCTATATGTTATATTTGTAAAAATTAGTAGAAATTGTAAAATCAAATTAAAAACGCTTTTTTATTAAAGGAGGAATGGGAATGAAAAAAGGTTACCTGGTAATGTTGTTGAGCTTAGTAGTTTTTTGGAGTTCAACTCAGGTAAGTATGGCTACTGAAGAAAGAAATGAGAATAAGTCAGTCGTAGAGACGGATTTTTCAGGTAAAGAAGAGATAGTTGAGTTACGGTCTGAGAATAGTCGAACTTATGAAGCTGATGGAAAAAGAACTGTCTTTTTAAGTACGAAACCACTTAATTATCAAGCAAGTGATGGTAAATATTATCCAATTAATTCCAAGATTAGTACACCACAGCAGAAGAGTAATCCCTTGCGAAGTTTTATGGCAATGTCATCAAGTGCGGATAACATTAACAATAGTACCACTGAAACAAATGAGGACAAATATCCCTTTAAGTCTTTAGAAAATACGTTGCAAGCAGAGTTTGGTAGAACCTCTAAAGGTGGAGTGATTTTAAAACATGGTGCTGCCAAAATTGAGTTTGTGATTGAGCATCCCAATGAGAGTATGGGGGAAGTAAGTGAGAATAAGATTCGCTATCCGAAAATTTTTGATCACTGTGATTTGGAGTTTACTACTTTGCCAGGTGAGATTAAAGATGAATTGATCTTTTACGAAGCTCCTGAGACACCAGTGCTGAAGTATCGGATTAATCTTAATGGATTGAAGTATCGGATGACCAAAGATGGCGCAGTAGAGATAATAGATGATACAAATGAGGTAGTTTTTAAGTTTAATCGTTCTTTTATGTATGAGCAGAAGCGTCCAGAGAGCTACGATGCATATCGCGCAATTGAGACTAGGTTTCATGTAGAGAAAGGACAGTTATTCTGTGATTTGATTCTGGATATGAAATGGTTAAAAGATCGAAAACGCTCGTATCCGATTGTGGTGGATCCAACGTGTAGTATTTGGGCTAAAGATTTAGTAAGGAAGATTGTATATCATTCCCCTGTTTCAGGACAAAGGTTTATTTGCACAATTAGTGGCGAAGGTCCAAAGTGGCTAGATCAGTGGTTTACTAAATACTATAATTACGATTGTTATGTTAAGGATCTTCAAACTGGAGAAGTATTTGTGCATTATAATGATCGATCAGGGGCATATGGTGGAAGTACAGAAATTCCAAAAGATAAAGTAATTGCAGGACATGATTATGAAGTGTCTCTTTACGGTGGATTATCAAAAAGATTTTTAGAAACACATTCGGGAAATGTTACTGCTACTATATCATACGAATCAATTGTTGGCGATCAAGTAAATGCTTGTTCTATTATAGATTCAAAGATTACTAAACAATTTTCCGTAAAATATTCACAAAAAATGACGTTTAGATATATACCAGGACTAAAGATTAAAGAGATTAATGGAATAGAGTTTGGTGGATTGGAGAAAAATTATGTTGATCTAATAGAAGGAAAATCTTACGAAATTACTCTTGAACCTAAAATAGAGAATGGAAAGTTAGTTTCAAATTATGTATCTTTTAGGTTGCCTAGATTAACAAGCTGTTATGAAGAATATATTGAAATGGATACTGGTTCGGGATATATAAGTTCTGCATTTCAAGTTCCCACAAAAAAGATAGAAAAAAAATTTTTATTGGAATATGATATGCAAGCTTCTTTAAAACCAAATCCTGGAAGAACAGATGTTTACGTTGAATCTAACGAAGTGATTACTCTTAAAAAAGCATCTGATGTTCCATCTATGGATCTATGGATAATAAAAGAAAACGTATATAGTAAAAATTTTGATTTAATTAATCGTTATACTAATTTTTGTGGTGGAGAAGTATTTACTTTAGAAAAAAACAGAATTCATTTCTTATCTCTAAGTGGAACAGTAGGAACGGTTAAATGTAAGATCCAGAATATCCCCAACACCATCCCAGAAGTATCAGAGTTCACATTAACTGATGAAGCTGGGAATCCAGTGACAGGTTGGGCAAAGAGTAGTTATGGGTTGCAATTTAAGTATCATGATCAAGATAATGGTTTGAAAGAATACAAATTAAATATTACAAAAGGAAGTACTAAAGAAGAGCTTCCTCCATATTATACTGATGGACAGACCTTGGATGGGATTGTCAAGATTCCAAAAAATTTGAATGAGCTTGGCTTAAAAGATGGTGATAAGGTTGAGTGTCAGCTAACCGAAGTCTGGGATGGCTTTGACATGGTCTCTTCGAAATCTTGCAGTTTTACGATTGATGATACTGCACCAACCTTAAATATTGATCTACAAAAAACGCAAATTACCACGGATAACTTTTTGAATCTGGAGTTTAAAGCTTCAGATAATTTAAATGGTAGTGGTCTCAAGTCTAATGGTCTATTGATTACCTGGACAGTAAATGGTAAAAGATCTACAAGTCTTCCACTTAATCCAGCGACGACAACAAATTACAAAATTGAAAACTTACCAGCTAACGCAAAAGTTGAGGTAGCACTTCAGGTGGCGGACAATGTAAATAATCTCACCAGCAAAAATTTGACCTTTTATACCTATCCTGAGAAAAGTCAGTTAGTTGCACCAACTGAGATTCGTGGTGATCTGACAAATGGGTATCAAGCAGTCTTAAAGATCCAAAATGTTGGAGCTCCTTACTATAAGATTGAACGCTACCGTAATCAGATTGCTCCAGCTAATTTAGACTATAGTACTGAGTATCTAGATGGAGTCTCTTTAGGTGAGAATGTCGGGTCAATCATCAACCGTACTGATAAACCAGCAGTCAAACATACCACCTACTATTATCGAGTGTATACCAAAAACGGAGAAAAAGAAGTTTTTACTGATAGCCCAGCGATTACAGTGGCAAATAGTAACCCACAAATTATCTCATGTGAGCCCAGTAATGGTTCAAGTATATATAGTAATGGAAGTCTTAAGTTTAATCTCAATGCCAAAGATCCAGATGGTGATGTGATGACCTATAAGTATCTCTTATTGCCAGTAGATTCAAGCACTTCCATTTGGAGTGCTACTGGTACTGGGGAAAAAGAAGCCAAATCAATTCCGAATGGTGATTATCAATGGCAGATCATAATTAATGATGGCTATCAAGAGACTGTAGCTACTGGCAGAGTAACGGTAGATAGTAGTGCGCCCAAATTATCCCTAAAGGTTAATCAAGGAAGTAATTTTACGAATCAGGCAGCAGTCAAGATTGAGTTTGCAGAAGTAGGCGCTAATACCAGCAAAGTCTATCTCTCAAATGATGGCACTGCTTGGACTGAGGTGGATTGGAAACAGACGCTCTCATGGAACTTAAGCACAGGTGACGGAGTAAAAACTATTTACGCCAAGGCGCAGAGTAACGCGGGGGTTAGTTCCAGTGTGGCGAAATATCAGCTTACTTATGACGCTACCAGTCCTAGTAACGAAGGATTCAAAATTACTAAACATGGTGAGAATGGCAAGGTCTGCTTTAATTGGCAAGGAGGAAGTGATGAATTAAGCGGATTAGCTGGAGTAAATATTCTTTACTGGAAGGAGAGCAAATGGGTAGAGTTTAGCCCCTGCTATAGTCAGAGTAGTTTTGAGATTCCAGGAGTTGGATATGATACCGAAGTACGGATTAAGTTGCGTCTGCTAGATCGGGCTGGGAATAGTGCTCCTGATTGGGTTGAAGTAATCGGACATACCAAAGCTGCTCCCAGTAGCATAGACCTAACTACTACTACGAGTGGGTTTGATGCTTCATCAGGGCATTACATTAACCTCAAGCTGAAGCCAGCCGTGGGGGCGAAGAAATATCAAGTGGAATGTACCCAAAATCCTGGTGGAGGATACTCAGGAGAGATTCCAAGTAACACTTTAACCTATAATGATACTGGCTTGAAACCTCATGGGAAATATATTTACAAAGTCTATACGATTAATAGTGATGGTGAGCTAACGGTAAGTACAGGGGCAGTTGAGTTACAGGTGAAAAATAGCTTTGTTCAAGGAGTGATTGGAGTTAGTCCAGCAGGCTATGTGAGACAACTTGGCAATCTGAAGTGTACTTTTGATAAAGATCTAGCTCTCGCGGATCCAGATGGTGATCTTTTGCAAATAGAGTACTATTTAAGTAGTGATGGAGCGACTTATCTTAAAGTTACTGGAGCCTATCTAGATAGTTTAACGGATAATCATCGTTACTCTTGGTATGCCAGAATCACCGACGGATATGGTGGCGAACTAAAGACAGCTCCAGTAAGTTTTATCACTGATGCCACACTACCCACCATTACCGTAAATAATCTTGATCTGAATTATAAACTAGAACATCTTCTCAAAGCAAGCGTAAGCGATTTGGGAAGTGGCTTGGCAAGTCTCAAAGGGACATTGAATGGAGTTGAGCTTATCGATCTGACACAGGAGATTCGGATTAATACTCATGGAGAAAACAAATTACAGATCGTTGCCACTGATAAAGCAGGTAATGTTAGCACCTTTAATCATCTCTATTATATTGATCGTACTCCACCAGTGGTAAAAAAGATTACTTTTACTCTACCCGAGACTACTGAGCAATATTTAGCTGCCACTGAGCAGATTCCAGTCGAGCTCCGACTGGAAGACCCCGAGACCGGGGTGGCAGGGTTTAAATACATTTGGTCTGATAGTGCTACCAAGTATGATGCTACTAAAATGATCACAATGAATTATAGTAGTAATAATGGCACGTATCTGGCAACCTTACCAGGGGAATTTAGTGATGGAAAGAGATATTATTTACATATTGAACCTACGAACTATTTAGGGCAAAAAGGTGTAGTCACCGCTAGTAAAGCCCTATTCTATGATCATACTTCACCAATAGTCCAAAGTACGAAGTTGCAAGGAACCAACCTGGTAGGTGGGATTAATTATCTCGGAAATTTAGCGTTGCTTGGCTTTGAATATCAAGCAGTTGACCCTGATTCGGGGCTTGGTAAAGTAGAGTATTCGTTCGTTGAAGGAGATAATTTAAATCAGGCAGTCTGGAATAGTTCTTTAGCAGATTTAAAGACTAAAGTTACTCTCTTGAGTGGACATGTCTACCGTCTGGCAGTAAAATTTAGCAATCTGGCTGGCAAGAGTATCGAGGTATTATCAGCGCCAATCTTCTTTGATCAAACCGCCCCTGTAATGGAGCTGAATGTGCCTGCTGAAACTGCTAACAATGAGGTTTATCTTGGTGAAGTGACAGTTAATGATGAGGAGACCACGATTACCCAAGTAGTATACAAGATTGGAACTGCACCAGATAAAAATGATCTTTCTTTAGGCTTGACTGGTGCCGATGCAGCTGGTTGGCTAACTGCTAAATTACAGGGAGATTACCTGAAAATTTATCAGAGAGCCAATATTCCAGAAGGAACAAGCTATTATCTTACGGTTAAAGCAACAAATATTGCGGGAGTAAGTACTCAAAAGATTAGTACCGGGACGAAAGTGAAGAGTACCGCAACTTTAGCTCCCGAGGTAATTGATGATGGAGTCTATACCTCAGAGAAAAATCGACTTCATTTTTGTTGGAGATTTAATCAAACACAAAAACCAATTAAATATTATGAATATCAGTTACGTACTTCTGAAACCATCGTGAAAGCCTGGACAGTATCTACGACAGATACTTTAATTCAATTAGAAGGGTTGACCCTTGAGAATAATCTGAAATACTTCTGTGAAGTACGGGCTAAATACCAGGATAATACTTATTCTCCAGTAGGGATTAGTAATGGAATCTTAATTGATTACACAATACCACAGATCTATAGTTTCAAACCACCAGTCTTTGCAGGAAAACAAGGAGTTCAGCTTAGTTGGGGTGCTTATGATGCGGAGTCAGGGGTGAATTGCTTAGTTGGCTTAGGTGAAAATCCTAAAGAAAATAGTTTGACCAAAGGGTGGATTCCAGTAGGTAATTTAAGAGACTATCTAATCAGCCATGATTTAAATGGTGAGCAAATTAAATTAGAGAATGGCAAGAAATATTATTTGACTTTAGTAGCAATTAATGGCGCTGGATTAGTGACGGAAGTAGCAAGTGGTGCGATTGTTGCTGATCTGACCCCACCGCCAGTCCCAGTAGTCGAAGATGAAGGAATGTATTCCAATCGAAGTGACCGACTGAAAGCTATTTGGAAATGGTCATTAACTGATCCTGAGTCAGGGATCAAAGAATATCTTTATACGATAACAACTACTCCAACCTTAACAGGCGGCGAAGCTTGGTTAAGTAGCAACCTAGCGACCGAAATTGAACTAAATGATCTGAATCTACAACATGGGAAAATTTATTACTTAGCTGTAAAAACAGTCAATCAAGCTGGCGGTGAGAGTTTACCTGGTTTTAGTGATGGAATTTTAATCGATGAGACACGTCCCACCACACCGTTAGTGGTTGATTATGGTGACTATTCTTTACTAAATCATCAGTTGAATACCTCAGTCTTCTCAAGTGACCCAGAGACCGGAATTGCTAAATATCAGTTGTCTTTAGGAACTTTAGAGTTACCAGAGATTATTTTTAAAGACCAAATCGTTTTAACCACTGGCGGAATGGAGAACCCTACTTTTAATGGGCTGAATCTTGAAGAAGGAAAGATTTATTTCTTTACTGTAGCTGCCTATAACGGAGCGGGAATTCGTTCCCTGGAATCCAAGAGTGATGGAATCATGGTCGATACTAAATTGCCAATAGTAACAAAAGTAACGCTACCCAATCGATATATTGCTAAACTGGATCAATTAAATTTAGAATGGGAAGCCAAAAATTCACCTTCGGGAGTTGCTAGTGCAGAGTATGCGCTAAGCAGCAGTCCTAATCCAATCCAGAGTGAGCTGATCTGGAAAGAAATTAGTTTAAATAGAAATGAGACTTTAAAAGAATTAGCCCTAGAAGATGCTGCAACCTACTATGTATTTGTGCGAATACAAAATTATGCTTTATATGAGAACGCACATGAACAATGGTCAGTACCAGTCTGTTCAAACCCTGTGACCATTGATCTGACTGCCCCAGTAATTCTCAATCTCTATACCCCAGAGAATAAGAGCAGTTCAAAGAGTTTCTTATTCCAATGGGAAGGCTTAGATAAAAATTCTGGAATCACCGAGTACCGTTATGCTCTAGGAAGTACACGAGGAGAGAATGATCTTACCAATGGTTGGGTCTCATTGGTTACCAAGGATAGCTCGGTAAGCTTTTATCGCACGGATCTGCCACTAGTTCATGGAGGTAATGTTTATCTTTCAGTGATGGCAAAGAATGGCGCTGGTTTATGGTCGGAGATTTATAAAACTGATGGGATTAAGATTAATTTAAATCGACCCATTGTCAGTAAATTAAGCTATAATTCGGCTTACACTACTTCTAAAACTAGTCTCACTGGAATCGAGTGGGCAGGAGTTGACCCAATCTCCAGTATCAAAGCTTATCGAGTGGCAGTGCTCAAACTGAAAGATTTTAAAGATCTCACCACTGCTGTAGTCCCAGTAACCCAAACTTCAGGTAGGATTAATCTTACGGATCTAGGTTTGCTTGAAGGCGAGACCTATTATCTAGCTTTACAAGTACAAAATAATAATGGAACTTGGTCAGAAGTAAGATATTCCTCGGCAATCAAAGTCGATACTTTGGCTCCTGTATTGAGCTGGGATCATCCAGCACCAGAATTACTGACAAATATTGGAGAACTCATGGTGACCTGGAAAGCTTCCGAAGCACTGGGCAAGGTTGAAGTGAAGCTGAAAGATCCAGCTGGTTTTGAAACTACTGAGGTAGTAGCTTTAGCTGAAGTGATGAAGTATCATTTTCGACAAACCACCGAAGGACTATATACGCTAAGTCTGACGCCAACGGATGCAGCAGGTAATCTAGGAGCAACGATCACCCAGAAGATTCGAATCAATACTAAACCCATCGTAGTGATTGGACCAGATTTAGTAGTATCCAAAGGGACTACCGTGAACTTCGACCCACAGATTAGTAATGACTATGGAACAATTGCTGAGTATCAATGGAATCTTGGCAACGGAGAAACTAGTAACATAGCAAAACCAAGCGTTACTTATTCAGCATTAGGCGAATATCTCGTGACTCTAAAAGTGAAGAATAGTGCTGGTAAATGGTCAGAACTAGCTACGCAAAAGATTACTGTAACCAATACCACAATGGGTGAATTAAAAGCTGATGAAACCTGGACTGAGAATATGCAACTGACCGGAAAGGTGATTGTACCTAAAGGAAAGACCTTGACGATTCAAGCAGGAACTGAGATTTTAGTGCAGGGTAACTATCGCTTGCAAGTCTTGGGGAAGATTTTGGTCAATGGCACAGCACTTGCACCAGTAACGATCAGTGGGGCTACTAATTGGGAAGGGATTAAGCTTGAAAAATGCGATCCATTATCAAAGATTCAATATGCAACCATCAGCAATGCACTCACAGGAATTGGTGCTTTAGAAAGTCAATTTACCATAAACAATGTTACCTTCAAGAATAATCGTATTGGTATGCAGCTTGTGAAAGCAAGTCCAGCTTTACAAGGATGTATCTTTAGCGAGAACTTCCTTTATGGAGTAAAGGAGGATCAAGCTGCTGCACCAAGCGTGAAAGATTGTACTTTTAACAGTAATGGGGCTGCTTACTATGAGGATAAACTAGCAATTATCTCGATTGAAAAACTAAATACTCTAGGCAGTAATCAGAATAATGTAGAAAATTAAAGTAAACAAGGTGAAAAGTATCTTTGAGTTTCTCGGGGTATTTTTCACCTCTAAAAAGAAAATTGGGGGGGTAAGTAATTAATGTCTAAACGTAAACGCTCATTAATCTTTTTTACGTTATGTTTAATAATTATGATGCTGGCAATGAAAAGCCCATCATTTGCGAGATACAATCCGTTGCAGATCATCTCCATCACTTGTACGAATGGATTTGATCCAAACCACTCACCATACGCGATGCTCGATCAGAATAATCAAACTTTCTGGCGCACTAGTGAGACAACTGATCCGGAGACCGCTTTGATAGTGAAACTCTCCAAAAAAGCACGGATCTTGGGGTTGAAGTTAGTCTTCAATGAGCTTAAATTTACTAATTTTCAGCTCGAATATTATGATCAAGGTAAGTGGTGTCCATTCTATGGACAAACTAATCTGAAACCAGAAGCGACTGACAACCCAGTTTTTTATGAGTTAGCTTATCATCATGCAATTACTGATACCATTAGAATTCATTTTTATAATCAAGGTGCATTCCCTTATATAGGTGGCATCTCTGAATTAGAAGTCTTGGGAATCCCTTTGACTCAAAAGGTAATTGTACCAATTCGGAGCGTGACCACAAATAATAGTCAAGAGTATTATCAGGTAAATAATTTAATTGACGAGAATACTTATAGTAATTGGGAAACCATTCCCGATGCTAGTGGCAAAGCTACTTTTGAATTTAATCTAGCCAGCACCAAGGTATCACAAGTCAAGCTCTTTACCAAAGCAGGTCTCAAAGGACAGCTTGCTTTAGAGGTATGGCAAAATGGTGTTTGGACTCCGATTAATGCCTGTCAAGCCATTACCAATCTCAAACAAGGGTGGAATCGAATCAAGTTCTCCAAGGAGATCATCACCGAAAAGATTCGTGGAACTTTGACGAATCCAGTAAATGGTTTTTTAGGTGGCATCAATGAGATTCAGTTTTGGGGAGATAATTCCGAAATAGCTGGGAAAAGAGTTTTTCCAGTGGTTGGGTATAGTAGTGACCATGGATATAATCTCAACCTACCAACAATTGATCCTGCTGCCCGTTATAGTCTGGTACTAGCTTATCAAGGATTAGATATTACTTCTTTAAATTCTGGACCATTAGTTAATAATTTAGTAATTCATTCACGAGAAAATTTGATGGGTTCACCTTGGCGCTTAAATCGTTTTGGATCAGAGTGTTACCAATATCAAATTGATCGCACCAATTTAAATCGTTATCTCAAAGCAGGTGATAATTATCTTACTTATGGTTTCATCCTAGAAAATGATGTCAAAACCTTCTGGCTCGAAGAGGAATTTGATCGTGGACTTTTACTAAATTGGAAAGCAGATCAAGATGGTCTCAATGATGGGAAAGTTTTTACAGCGAATGCTGCCACTAAAGAAGTGCAATTGACCTTTACGATGCCAGTGGAATTGGAGTATTTACATTTATTTGCGGAAGCTTCACTTAATAATCTGCGTCTTTATGCGGAGATTAATAAAGAGTGGTATGAAATAAATGTTAACCAAAGCACGATGGATGGAATCTGCACCTTAGAACTGCAACAAAGTATTACTGCGACTCGGTTTAAATTAGAATTCCCTTATCAAGTGCAATTAAATGAGCTTGAGTGTTGGGGAAGTCTGGTGAATAAAGATCGCCCCCGTTTGGCGATCGAGACTCCAGCTGACTATCAAAAACTTCCTGTCGGAGTAAGCGAGTATCAGATCACAGGACGAATTGATCAGACGGAAGCTGATTTTGAAATTGATGATAAAGCAGTAACCTTAAAAGGTGAAAAATTCTCTGCTAACAGTACTTTTGTCGTGAATACATTTCCTATGGGAATGGGACAACTACCTTATCAAAGTCCATCTTATTTAATAGCGAATAATCAAGAGTTTGATCCAGCTTACTTGGGAAAATCGTATACCTACCATTGGATTAGGGAGAGTCATGCCCCAGATTATGAATTGGATCAGACTGAAGCGATCTATTATGTGAAGGAGAATAAGTTTAAGGTCTCCGGAAAAACATTAGATCCTGCGACTAGTGAAATACAGATTTATACTAACTCACGAGGAACGGAAAATACTACGGTACAGAATCAGAAGTTTCTTTATCAGTTTAATATCTATTGTTCAATTGAAGAGATCAGAGTCTTTGCTACCAAGGGATATAGTCCGAAAAATTTCATGGTAATCTATGACAGTCGTAACCCTGAGATTACCATCTTAGACCCACTACCGAATCAAATTTTGGGTGAAGGGCAGATCAAGATTCATGGTCTGGTTCATGATCTAACTGCTTGCACTGTTAAAGTTAATGGTGTTGCGGCGGTGATGGATGGGAAATTTTTTACCATCGAAACCAAGTTGACTGCTGGTAAAAACACCTTAACGGTTATCGCAGTTGATAAATTAGGCAACACCAGCACCAAAACTATCGAAGTTAAATATCAAGCCTCAGCAATGTTCTTAAATGTAACCAGTCCCAAAGATCAGCAAGCTTTTCAGACTAGTCAGGTAGTAGTAGAAGGTGAGATCTCAGATAGCTTGCCAGTCTCGGTCTTTGTTAATCAAGTCAAGGCAAAGATTACTAATGGCAAATTTAATGCCCTCTTGAATCTACCTGAAGGAAAGCATGATCTAGTCATAAAGGCGATTAATCAGGCAGGAATGGAGCAGAATGTTTTACGGAAAGTTTTGGTGGATCAGTCGAAACCAGAAGATCTAGCAATACAGGTAGTTGAGGATGCTAAAAAGAAGAATCAACCACAATTGATCTTTCATGCCAAGGATAACCTAGGGATTGACCATTATGAGCTTTCCTTAGATAATGCCCCATTTTTTATAGTAACTAGCCCATATCAAATGCCACCTCTAACAGATGGGGAGCATCAAGTGAAAGTAAAAGCCATCGATCAGGCAGGCTGGGAAAGTGAGCGTAGTACCAAGCTTTGTATTGATAGCACTCCGCCTGAAGGTTTAACTGAATTCAAAGCTGTTCCTGGAAAGGATAAAATTATTCTCAGCTGGGCACCACAGAGTCAAGAGAAGATCCAGGCGTACTTGATTACCCGAGCCCCCGCCTTCAGTGGTAATGCAGAGAAGAGATTTGATCCAGGAATAAAAGAGTATGTTGATACAGAGGTAGTCGTAGAACAAAGCTATCAGTATCAGATCGTAACGCTTAATAAAGCAGGGTTGCGTGGGGTTACGAAGCAGACTGAAGCTGTCATGCCAGGCAAAGCAGCAGTCCAAGCCGCACCTGAGCAAGGCACAAAACTGGAGTATGAGAACGTGGTGATCGGAGTGCCTGAAGGCGCTTTAGAGGAAACGAAGACCCTCACGATTACCGAGGTTACCAATTCTGCCGCTCTGCAAGAGAAGAGCATGGCAGTAAATGTTTCGCCGGTATACTCCTTTGGAGCAATCCCAACCACACCATTAAGAGCGGCAAATGCCAGAAGTAGAACTTTAGCAAGGACTAGTGTAGTAACAGCTGATGCTCCGGCAGAACAGATTGACCCGAATGGAGTAGAATTCAAGAAACCAGTTTTAGTAGGGATTAATTTTAAACTCAATGAGGCTTTTAAGCATCTGAAGAAGAATAACCTGAAAGCCTACTACTACGATTACAAAGCAGGTAACTGGGAAGTGATCCCAGAGAGCTATGTAAATACTGAAACTGATACGGTCTATTTCTTAACGAAACATTTCTCGATGTTCTCAGTGCAAGCTCCGATTGCGCCAATACTTTCGCCGGAGCAGATTAGTAATCTAGGGGTTTCTCCAGGTAAATCATATTATGAGAATAACCAGGTAGGAATCTCTTATGGCAGTGGCAGTTCGAATGTAAGTGTCAAAGATTTTGTCCTGCCTGGAAAAGGTGGTCTTGATCTTACCATTTCGCGTAGTTATGATAGCATCTTAGCCCAAGCTGACTGGGGAGTGGAAGAGAAGAATATTTTCCAAGCACTTCTTGGATTTATTGACTTTGGTGATCCTTTCTTTAATTTTTTCGCAGGATTAGTTGCCGAACAGATCGACAAATACCTGGCACAACCAGCGGGGAGTTATGGATTCGGACGTGGTTGGCGGATGAACTTTGTTTGGGTGGAGAAGAATGAGAATGGGCAGTTTCTGCATCTTCCTGGCGGAGGTATGAAGAAGCTCAATTGGGTCATGGATGGTTCTGGTTGGGGTGGTCAGGGGCATGGCACTTTTGAATGTCATGCTGGAGAACATTTTCTCTTGGAACAGAATCAGAAAAAGTATGGCGACCTTTACTCTGGTTCGGATAGTCATCGAGTCAAGGTTGGAGAGGATTGGAGAGCGACAGATTATACCCTAACCACCAAAGATGGTACGAAATATTATATGAATGATACTGGTCGTGTGTTGCGAATTGTGAATCGCTTGGGGAATAGTGAGATCAAATTCTTCTATACCAGTGAGAATCAACTCGATTACATTATTGATTCCATAGGGCGAAAGATCCAGTTTGCTTATGAAGGCAAGATGATCAAGTCGATTAATGGGGCTGGAAAAACGGTGTCCTATGATTATAGTGGAGATCAAGAGTTAGTCGCAGTTAATGATGGTGGAATACATACTACTAAATACAAATATGATCCATATACCTTGAAATCTGGTTCGCAGACTTTGAGTTTAGTCTCAATCATTAATGCGATCGCGAATCCTTTAGGTTGGGTGAATGTTGTCTATGGCTTGATTCCTGCCGAAAGATTGGATACGGTACATTATTTGGGAACAGTGACCACACCTTTCCAAGGTGAGTATAAATTCTCTTATACGATCTATAATGGGATAAGGTATGCGGCATCGTTAATCTCGTACAGTGTAATGACCTATCAATTCGGGAAAGTCACCCGTTATCAAGAGCTAGGTTCAGCTTATCAGAAGGATGTCAAGCTCGATTACAAGATTATTTATGATAATGATCAACCACCGACAGTGGGGGAATGTACCTTATATGAAGGGAAACAGCGGACGCAGATGCTCTTTGAGCGTTTCTCCAATGCGGTGGACGAAGATGTTTCACTCTTGCATTCCCAGATTGTCTATGATGAGAAAGATCACCAACTCTCCTCACATCTGGTGGTTTATGATCGTAATCTCGAGGCACCAGTGACGATCATTGATGAGACCAGCAGTGAACGGGTGATGCAGGATTTCAAATATGATAACTGGGGAAATGTGATCTATCAGAAGAACTCACATACCAATGCCGAAGCCTATTATACTTACGCCAATACCAATGCACCTGCGCTTAGTCATTCATTGGCAAAGAGTTCACCCTATACGGCAAGCAGTGTTAATTCCAGTCTGCATGAGGTGCGGATGGGCGAATTAATTTTGAATCAAAATAAAGATCAAGTGATTCCGCAGCAGACGATGTATCAGTATGCCACGAATGGGAATCTGCTCGGGAAAGCTGTGCGACATAATACCAATTGGCTAAAGACCAGCTATAGTTATGATGAGACCGGAAATATTCTGACCATGACCAGTCCGACAGGAATTACCACGAATTATGAGTATGCTGCTACTTATCAAAAGGCGTTGCTCACTAAAGTATCTTTGAGCAAACTGACTGATGCGGATGGAGAGATCAAGGAGAATCTGGTCTTAAAAGAGCTCGGTTATGACCCGATCACCTATCGGAAACGCTGGGAGAAAGATGCCCGTGGTTATGTGACCGAGACACAGTATGACCCAGTCGGACGCGAGTTGATGACTATACTACCAGATGAGAATGATCCCGCGACTTTCCGCCCGACAGTCTTAAATGGAGCGCTCGACCGGACAGGCGTCCGGAGTGATAACCCAGTACAGCAGATCATCTATCGTGACCAGGAAAAGACCAGCAGCGTGATTGATCCGTTAGGCAATCGCACTGATTATCGCTATGATTCTTTTGAGCATTTAGTCGCGATTATTAAATATCAGAAAGTCTCCGGGGTGGATCAAGTTTACTCACGGATTGAGATTCGTTATGACGATCAGGGTAATATCGCGAGGATCATTAGTCCGTTGGGCTGTGCTGATCCAACGAAAGCTGATCAATATACCACCAAATACTATTACGACGATCAGAAACGTTTGACCAAGGTGGTTTATCCGGACAATACTCCTGATGAAGATGATAATCCAACCAAGACCTATACCTATCAGGATGCGGAACGTGAAGTCTTAGTGAAGGATGAGAATGGACATTACTCTTTGAGTAAGAAAGATGAAGTGGGGCGAGTCGCCGAGCAGATCAATGGTTATCTCTCGGGTGAGACTAGTACC
>Ga0315295_10002417_pt1 | contig 15853 bp, 17 predicted proteins | sample YL17G14_0_MG_FD_204453 | JGI IMG/M metagenome (GOLD analysis project Ga0315295, IMG submission 204453) | Sediment microbial communities from Yellowstone Lake, YNP, Wyoming, USA - YL17G14_0 | ecosystem: Environmental > Aquatic > Freshwater > Lake > Sediment | place: USA: Wyoming | collected...
CATCTGGATCATCAGCTTCGCGGACATGATGTCGCTGCTGATGAGCTTCATGGTGGCGATGGTGGCCATGAGCGAACTGAAGACGAACACGAAGCTCAAGGAAGTGGTGCTGTCGTTCCAGACCGCGGTCGGCTACCGCGGCGGCGGGTGGCTGGCGCGACCCAGCCCGGCGCCGGCCGGCATGAGCTTTGAGGAGCAGGTGAAGCAGTTGATCCAGGCGTTCAAGCAGCAGCAACGTCTCAAGGGGAACGAAGGCAACACCCGCGAGCCGGGCATCGAGGGCGACCGACCCAGCGTGACCACGATCCGGGAGGGATTGCAGTACGTGATCGGCGGCGCGGTGTGCTTCGAGTCGGGCCGGACCCAGTTGCTCGAAACGGCTCGCCGCCAACTCGACGCCTTTGCCGAGGTGGTCCAGGGGATGAACAACAAGATACGGATTTCCGGGCACACGGCGCGGATCGGACCGGAGCAGTATGCGCCGTTTGCCGGCCTGGGCGATCTGGCCTACGCGCGGGCCAAGGCGGTCAAGGAATATCTCATCAGCCGAGGCATCCGGGAAGAGCGGATGACCGTGGAATCCTGCGCGGACCATGAACCCCTCGCCGGGCAAGCGTATGATGCGACCTCCCGCGCCCGGAACGACCGAGTCGCCCTCGTGGTTACGGAGAGTCTGGTGGAGGATTACCAGGGAGAACCGGCCTCGTCCCGGCCGACGTTGTTGGACGAGGGGTCGTAAGCAGCCGCGGCCCCGGACTGGCAAAGGCGCCCGAGGCGGGCACGCCGGCGCGCCGGATAGGAGAAATGACTCATGGCACCGACCCCCGAAGCCGCCACGCCGGCGGAACAAAAGCCCAAGAAGAAACTACCCCTCAAGACCCTGCTGGCGGTCTTGAGCGTGCTGGTGCTGGAGGGTGGGACCATCCTGGTGTTCATGCTGGCGAGGGGGGGACCCCAGGTGGCCCATGCCACCGACCCGATCAAGGGGGTTAGCGAGGAGACCGTCCAGGAGATGGCCGAGGTGCCCCTGGCGGAGAACTTCGCCGTGGACAACTACACGGCCGGCCGAACCCGCGTGATGGTTACCATGAGCGTCGCGGCCAAGGTGAAAAAGGCGCAAAACGACGCCTTCAAGGCCAAGGTGCAGGAGCACAAGACCGAGATCATGGATGCGGTCCGGTCCCTGATCTCCTCCGCCCCCATAGACCAGATCAAGGACCCCCGCCTCCAGGTGCTTAAACGCGAGATCAAGGCGGCGGTGGAACGGATCGCGGGCGAAGGATACGTGGAGGAGATTCTGGTGCCTCTCTGGCAAACCTACGCCGGGGAGTGAGGCAAAAAAAACCCGAAATTTTGGAGATTTTCCTTGGCAGGCCCCCTGGGTGGGGCTATATAGAACATCTGCACATGGAGGTGCATCACGCCTTCGGTTCGGAAGGATCGTAGCAACCAAACCATGACGGAATCGAAAGACAAGACCCAGGAGAAGTCCCCCGCCCCCTCCCCTGTCGTGGCGGGCGGGGCATCTGTCAGTGGCGTTCCTGCCGCCGGTGTTCCTGCCGCTGGTGTTCCTGCCGCCGGCGTTCCTGCCGCCGGCGTTCCTGCCGGCGGCGCAGCCGGCCAGCCGCCGGCCGCCGCGGCACCGGGGGCGGAAAGCCGCCCCGCCGGCGCGGCGCCTCCGGCTCCCGCTGCGCCCGACCCCTCGATCCTCTCGGACGTGGCCCAGATGCTCGCCGAAGCCGACCCCGCCGGCATTGAACGCCTCCACGACGTGGACCTCGACGTCAAGATCGAGCTGGGCCGAACCCAACTGACCGTCGAACAGATACTCCGACTGCAGCCGGGCGCCGTCGTTGCGCTCGACAAGCTCGCGGGCGACCCCGTGGACGTCCTCATCAACGAGCAACTGGTCGCCCGCGGCGAAGTGCTGGTCGTCAACGACAATTTTTGCGTGCGGCTTAACGAAATTCTTTCTGGAGCATCGGAACCGGCGCCAGCCCCGTAGGCGGCGGGCCCAGGCTTCGCCGAGCCTGGACCCAGGCAACCGCCCGCGGGGTGCATTGATAAGTTAAGGCTCAGACCCAGTCGCCAAGCCAGGCAAGAGGGACCCATGGTCAGTCGCCGTCATTTGCGCCCGGCGGCGGGCGGTGTTACGCTGGGGGTGCTCGTCCTCACGCTGGGGATTCTGGACGCCGACGTGCTCGCCCAAGAGGGCATTCGCGCCAACCTGGCCGCCCCAGTCGAAGCGGCGGCCGCTGGTCAGCCGGCGGCGGCGCCGGAACCCGCGGCGCCCGCTGCACCGGCCCCGCCCCTGGCGGTCCCCGACGCCTCCATACCGACAGAGAGTGTCGTCGGCCCTGCCGCCGGCCCGGACACCCTGGAGAGCCAAAACGTGCCTGCTCGAAACGGGCACGCTTCCTCCCGCTTCGCGTACGCCAACCTGCCCAAGGGACTGCCTTCCATCTGGCGCACCCTGGGGTCGCTTCTGGTGGTCCTGGCCCTGATCGTCCTGGCCGCCTACGTCCTGCGGCGATTGAGTCTTGGGGCGCGAGGCGGACCGGGCCTGGCCGGGCTGGAAGTCCTGGCCCGCAGTCCCATCAGCCCCAAGCAGTCGCTCTGCCTGGTCAAGCTGGGCAGTCGCCTGCTCCTGCTGGGCTTGAGCCCAAACCACATGACCGCCCTGCACGCCGTGGAGGAACCCGACGACGTGGCCCAGATTCTCGGTGCGCTGGAGCGGCGCAAACCCCACTCAATCAGCAACAGCTTTACCCGTCTGTTCCAGCGCGAAGACGAAAACTATGCCGATTGGCTCGGGGAAGGCGCTGCGGCCGGCCCAGCCCAGGACCCCTCGCCCGAGGACCCCGCGCAGCAATGGACGCAGGCCCGCGGTGAGCTGGGGTCCCTGCTCGAAAAGGTAAAAGGTCTGGCGCGCATCCGCTTGCGCCGCTAGGTTCAGCGAAACAACCCACCGCGATCAAGGATGATCCGGGTATGTCAGGGAAGACGATGAGTGTGCTGTCGGGTCTCTTGGCCGTGGCGTGGTGGTTGCCGCCCGCCCCGGCGTGGAGCCAAGGCCGCTCGCCCGCCCCGGCGCCCGCCCCGCAACGCACGGCCAGCGCACCCTGGGCCGACCCCGCCCAGGTCGTGCAGGATGCCACCCGTCCGGAAAAACTCTCCGCCTCGCTGGAAATCCTCCTGCTCCTGACCGTTCTCTCCCTGGCGCCCGCGATCCTGATTCTTTGCACCAGCTTCACGCGGATCGTGGTCGTCCTGGCCCTGCTGCGTCAGGCCATGGCCACCCAGCAACTGCCGCCCCCCCAGGTCATCACCGGGCTGGCTCTGTTCATGACCTTCGGCGTCATGGCCCCCACCTGGAACGTCATCCAGCGCGACGCCATCCAGCCTTACGTCAAACCGGCCGCGGGTCAGCCGGCGATCACCATCGCCGAGGCTTGGGACCGCACCCGCACCCCTTTGCGCCGCTTCATGATCGCCCAGATCGAGAACGCCGGCAACACCGAGGACGTGTACCTCTTCGTGGACCTGGGCCAGTCCTCCGCCGAGCTGAGTCGGAAAATCCAGGACCAGACGCTCCAGTGGCAGGACGTGCCGCTGCTGGCCCTGCTGCCGGCGTTCGTCACCAGCGAACTCAAGCAGGCTTTTGTCATGGGCTTTTACATCTACCTGCCGTTTCTGATCATCGACATGGTCATCGCCTCGATCCTGATGTCGATGGGCATGATGATGCTGCCCCCCGTGCTGATCTCGCTGCCCTTCAAGCTGTTGCTGTTTGTCCTGGTGGACGGCTGGCACCTGGTGGTCGGCTCCTTGATGCAGAGTTTCACTAACAACCCGGCCCTCTAATCGGCCGGCGCTCGGAAAGGTAGAACCGCACCATGCAACCCGACATGGCACTGGACCTGGGACGCCGCGTGCTGCTGCTGAGCTTGCTGCTGTCGCTGCCCTTGTTGGGCGTGGGTCTGATCATCGGCGTGCTGATCTCCATCCTGCAAGCCGTGACGCAGGTGCAGGAAATGACCCTGACGTTCGTGCCCAAGATCGTCGCCATGGTTCTCGCCGGCATCGTCTTCCTGCCTTGGATCATGGCGCACTTGCTGGACTTCGCCGCCGAAATGTTTGGCCCCTTGCCGGTGCCCTGAACCGAGCGGCCCCCCGGAGAACGGCCCTGACAACCATGAATGATTCCGCCCTGACACTCCTGGCGCCGCTGCAAGAGATCGTGAACCGCGCGCCCGTCTTCATCCTGGTGCTCGTGCGGGTCAGCGGCCTCGTCGTGGCCGCGCCCGTCCTCGGTTCGGCCGTCGTTCCGATCAAGGTGCGCGCCCTGGCGGCGCTGGTCTTGGCCGCGGCCGTCTTCCCCTGCGTCCCGGCCCAGGCCGTCGCCCCCGACTCGCTGGCCGGCCTGGCCGTCGGCGTCGGCAGCGAACTGTTGATCGGCATCACCATGGGCTTTGCCCTCTCCCTGCTGTGGATGGGTATGGAAATCGGCGCCGACCTCGTCGGCTACCAGATGGGGATTGGCCTGGCCGAACTGGTGGACCCCAATAGCCAAATTGAAACCACCATGCTTTCCGCGCTGTTCACCTGGGTCGCCACCCTGCTGTTTGTCCTGATGAACGGACCGGCCCTGCTGGTGCGGGCGCTGGCGCAGACGTTCCTCACCGTGCCTCTGCTGGGCGCGCAGATCGGCCCGCCCGTGCTGGACCTGCTGACCGTTGTCGCCACCAACGCCTTTGTGCTGGGCTTCCGCATCGCCGCGCCCGCCCTGACCGCCATCTTCCTCACGACCCTGGCCCTGGGGTTCGTCTCGCGCACCATGCCCCAGTTGAACATCCTCGCGGCCGGGTTCCCGATCCGCATCGTCTTGGGCCTGGCCTTGATGGCTGGCGCCTTCGGCGCCACCGGCTGGCTCTTCGAGGACAGTTTGACGACCCTGCTGGAACAACTGGGCCGCGTGTTCCTGTAAACCCCGGCCCCAGGATGACTGCACGCCCTGAGGAGACGAGATGCCGGACCTCGGCGAAAAAACCGAAGCCCCAACCCCGCGACGGTTGGCAGAAGCCCGCGAAAAGGGCCAGGTCGCCCGCAGCGCCGACCTCTCGGCCGCGGTCGGCTTGCTGGTGGGCTTGCTGCTGCTCAATTGGCAAAGCCCCGCCCTGCTGCGCGGCTTCGGCGAACTGATCCAGGAAGCGTTCGCCTTCGAGCACGCGCCCACCGCCCCGGCGCAGGTGCTCGACGAAACGTGGCGGATGATGCTCCGCCACGGCACGGCCCTGTTGCTGCCGTTCGTGCTGGTGCTCACGGTCGCCGCCATCGCCGTCAACTTCGTGCAGGTCGGCTTTCTGTTCACCGCCTTTCCGCTCGTCCCCTCGTTGGACAAGATCTCGCCGCTCAAGGGCTTGGCCCGGCTGTTCTCCAAGCGGACCCTCCTGCGGCTGGCCCTGAGCCTGACCAAGGTCGCCGTCATTACCGTGGTGGCGTACCTGACCATCCGCGCCCGCTTGGCGGAGCTGCTGAGTCTGTCGGCCCTGCCCTTCCCCCAGGCCGTCGGACACGCCGGCCGCCTGGTGTTCGCCTTGGGGCTGCGCCTCTCGGTCGTGCTGGTCGTGCTGGCCCTGCTGGACTACGGCCTGCAGCGCTACCAGCTCTGGCAGGACCTCCGCATGACGCGCGAAGAACTCCGGGAAGAACTCAAACGCATGGAGGGCGACCCCCTCATGCGGCAGCGCCGCCTGCACGTGGCCCGCCAGTTGGCCGCCCATCGCATGAGCCAGGCCGTGCCCAAGGCCGACGTCGTGGTCACCAACCCCACGCACTTGGCCGTCGCCCTCAAGTATGACCACGAACGCATGCCCTCTCCCAAGGTCGTCGCCAAGGGCGCCGGCTACGTGGCGCAACGCATCCGCGACATCGCCAACGAGCACGGCGTGCCCATCGTCGAGCGCAAACCGCTCGCCCAGGCCCTCTACAAGGCCTGCGAAGTGGGCGACTACGTGCCCCCGCAACTGTATAAGGCCGTCGCTGAGGTCTTGGCCTTCGTGTTTGAACTGGCCGGCAAAGGCTACCGCCGTCGCGCCGCCACCGCCTAAACGCCCTGAGACAAAACCTGACGCAGCGCCGCTTCGCCGCCGCGGCCCGGCGCCAACCCAACAGGACAACCTATGCCGTCCGCAACGCTGACCACCCAACGAGACGCCTGGCTGGCCCGCCTGGTCACCGGCCGCGAGCTGATCTTGCCCTTGGCCGCGGTCTGTCTCATTTTTGTCATGCTCATCCCCCTGCCCACCTGGCTGATGGACCTGTTGCTGGCGGCCAATCTGGCCTTCGCGGCTCTCGTGCTGCTCACGACCATCTACGTCACCAGCCCCCTCGAATTCTCCGTGTTTCCCTCCCTGCTGTTGGCGACCACCCTGTTCCGCTTGGTGCTCAACTGCGCCACGACGCGCTTGATCCTCACCGCCGGCGAAAGCCGCGGCCAAGAGGCCGTCGCCGCCGGACGCGTCATCCTCGCCTTCGGAGAGTTTGTCGCCGGCGGCTCCCTGGTCGTCGGCATGATCATCTTCATCATCCTGATCGTCATCCAGTTCGTCGTGATCACCAAGGGCGCTACCCGCATCAGCGAGGTCGCCGCCCGCTTCATGTTGGACGGCATGCCCGGCAAACAGATGGCCATCGACGCCGACCTCAACGCCGGCCTCATCAACGAGACCGAGGCCCGCCAACGCCGCTCCTCCATCGCCCGCGAGGCCGACTTCTACGGCGCCATGGACGGCGCCAGCAAATTCGTCCGCGGCGACGCCATCGCCGGCATCATCATCACCCTGGTCAACATCGTCGGCGGTCTGGCCATCGGCGCGTTCCAGTACGGCATGCCCTTGGGCCGCTGCTTCGAGGTGTTCACCAAGCTGACGATCGGCGACGGCCTGGTCAGCCAAATCCCCGCCTTCATCATCTCGATCTCCGCCGGCCTGATCGTCACCCGCTCGACCGCCAAGACCAACCTCGGCGAGGAACTCATCAGCCAGTTGACCACCAAGCCCCGCGCCCTGATGGTGGCCGCCGCCTTCCTGCTCATGCTGGCGTTCACCCGACTGCCTTGGGCGCCCCTGACGGCACTGGCCGTCTGTTGCGGCGGCTTGGCCTACCTCCTCGAACGCGCCCGCCGCCAGCAGACCCTCCTCCAGGAACGCGCCCTACGGGCCGCCGCGCCCGCCGCCAAGGCCGAAAAGGTCGAAGCACTCCTCGGCGTCGATCGCATGGAACTCGAAATCGGCTACGCCCTTGTCTCCCTCGTCGATGCCAAGCAGAGCGGCGACCTGCTCAACCGTATCTCGCTCATCCGCCGCCAGATCGCCCTCGACCTGGGCATCATCGTCCCCAGCGTCCGCATCCGCGACAACGTCCGCCTCGGCGCCAACGAATACGCCGTCAAGATCAAGGGCGTCGAAGTCGCCCACGGCAAGGCCTACGCCGACAAACTCCTGGCCATGGACTCGGGCGCCACCACCGGCACCCTCGCCGGCGAGCAAACCCGCGAACCCGCCTTTGGACTGCCCGCCGTCTGGATCAACGCCGCCCAACGCGAACAGGCCGAAATGATGAACTACACCGTCGTGGACGCCTCCTCCGTCCTGGCCACCCATCTCACCGAAGTCATCAAAGCCCACGCCGCCGAACTGCTCACCCGCCAAGACCTCAATCACCTGCTCGACACCGTCAAGGAGAAGGCCTCCGCCGTCGTCGAGGAGGTCGCCGGCAAGACCCTCAAGGCCGGCGAAGTGCAGAAAGTCCTCCAGGCCCTCCTCGAGGAACGCGTCCCCATCCGCGACCTCGAAACCATCCTCGAAACCCTCGGCGACTGGGGCGCCCGCACCCAGGACCTCGAAATCCTCGCCGAATACGTCCGCAACGCCCTGGCCCGCACCATCTGCGCCCAGTACCGGGACGAGCAAGGCCGCCTCCGCTGCGTCACCCTCGACCCGAACCTCGAAGACGTCATCAACCGCCACGTCGAACGCAGCGAACGCGGCAGCTACCTCACCTTGCCCCCCGCTACGGCCGCCAACATCGTCCGCGCCGTCGGCAAGGAGCTCGAAAAGCTCGTCAAGCTCGCCGCCCATCCCGTGGTGCTGGTCTCGCCCCAGGTCCGCCTGTCCCTCCGCCGGTTGCTCGCCCCCAGCCTCCCCAACGTCGTCGTCCTCGCCTATAACGAAATCGTCAAAGAAGTCCAAATTGAGTCCGTGGGTATGGTGGTACTCGAACAATGAAGCTGAAAAATTTCAGAGCTCCCTCCATGCACCAGGCGCTCGCCGAGGTCAAGCGCGCCCTGGGGCCGCAGGCCGTGATCGTCCGCACCCGCACCTTCAGAAGGGGCGGCGTCTTCGGCTTGGGCGCGCACACCGTGGTCGAGATCACCGCCGGCTGCGCCGCGCCCGCCGACGCGCCGCGCCGCACGCCCGCCGCCCATCGCCTCCTGCAGACCTACGCCGCCCCCGCTCCTCCGACCGCTCACGAGCGCCCCGCCGCCCTGGCCGCGCCCGCCCCGCCCCGAACCACGCTCTCGACCCCCGGCGCCGCACCGGCCCCCGCCCTCTCCTGGCAAAGCCTGCAAACCAATGCCGCCCGGGAAATTCACGACCAAATCTCCGACCTCCACCACTTGGTCGAAAACCTCGTCAAGGAACAGCGCCGGCTCCACGCCCCCCAAATGCCCGAACAGGTGTTTGACGTGTACCTCGACCTCATCCAGCGCGAGGTCGCCGACGAAATCGCGCGGGATTTGATTTGCCAGGCCCAACTCGATCTGACCGGCAATCAAATGGCCAGCGCCGAGGTGGTCCGCCAGAGGGTGGTGGACGTCCTCGACCGCATGATTGCCACCGCCGGCCCCATCGGCCGAAACCTCGACGGCTCCGCCCGCGTCGTCGCCTTCATCGGACCCACCGGCGTCGGCAAAACCACCACCATCGCCAAACTCGCCGCCAACTTCAAACTCCGCCAACAAAAAAACGTCGGCCTCATCACCATCGACACCTATCGTATCGGCGCCGTGGACCAGTTGCGCCTGTACGCCGAAATCCTCGACGTCCCCTTGCACGTCGTCCTCACCCCCGCCGAACTCGCCCAGGCCGTCCGCCGCCTCCGCGACCGCGACGTCGTCCTTATCGACACCGCCGGTCGCTGCCAACTCGACCAGATCCGCCTCCGCGAACTGCAAGCCTTCTTCGCCGCCGCCAAACCCCACGAGATCCATCTGGTCCTCTCCGGCACCGCCCATCAGACCAACCTCTTGAGCGCCGCCGAAAAGTTCGGCGCCTTGGGCATCGACCGCGTCATCTTCACCAAACTCGACGAGGCCGTCAGCTTCGGCGTCGTCCTCTCGGTCCTCAAAAAACTGCAAGCCTCCCTCTCCTATATCACCACGGGCCAGGACGTGCCCGATGACATCGAGGTCGGCAACGGCCGACGGCTCGCCCGCCTGCTGCTGAGCCTCGACAACCCTCGCCCGTCGGCCGGCCCACTGGCCGAATTGTTGACCACCTGAGCCGCCCTGACCCGCTGTCCTCTGCCATAAGGAGTGCCCGGAAACACCAACGCCCAGCCGGACAATCGGTCGGGAGATGCCGATGATCGGAGTGCAGGAACAAACTGAAGCTCGCACGCTGGCGCCGGCCGTCGCAGCGACGGACGGCGGCCGAGGGGAGCTTGACGCCCGCCGTCTGACTCGGCCGGCCCCCCCCGGCGAATCTGCCGCAGACGTATCCTGGACCGGCTCTGACGCCGCGCCCGCCGACCAGGCCGAGAGGCTCCGCCGGCTCGTGCGCCAGACCGACGGCCGCGCCCGCGTCCTCGCCGTCACCAGCGGCAAGGGCGGCGTCGGCAAAACCAATGTCGCCGCCAACCTCGCCCTCTGCCTCTGTGCCGCCGGCAAACGCGTCATTCTCCTCGACGCCGACCTGGGGCTGGCCAATCTCGATGTGCTGCTGCCCGTGCGGGCCCGCGCCAATCTCTCCCAGGTCATCGCCGGCCAACGCCGCCTCGCCGAAATCCTGACGCCCGGCCCCGGCGGCCTCCAGATGATCTGCGGCGCCTCCGGCCTGACCCACCTCGAAGAACTCAGCGAATTCCAACGCCGCCAACTCCTCCAAGACCTCGCCACGCTCGAACGCCTGGCCGACCTCATCGTCATCGACACCGCCGCCGGCATCGGCCCCAATGTCATCAGCTTCTGCCAGGCCGCCGACCACACCCTGGTCGTCACCACCCCCGAACCCACCAGCCTCGCCGACGCCTATGCCATGATCAAGACCCTCACCCGGCGCGGCAGCCGCAGGCTCTCCCTGCTGGTCAACCTGGTCGAGGACCGCAGCCAGGCCAAACACGTGTACGAAAAAATCGCCGCCACCGCCCAACGCTTCCTGCACGCCACCGTCGCCAACGCCGGCTACGTCGTCCGCGACGAGCACGTGCCCCAGGCCGTCCGACGCCGCCAACCCGTCGTCCTCGCTTACCCGCGCTGCCCGGCTGCCGAGTGCTTCCTCGCCCTGGCCCAAAAACTCTCCCGCGCCCGCCTCGCCCCGCCGACGCCCGATGGCTTCTTTCGGAGATTGTGGACATGGTTCACCTAAACCCGACCCCTCGTTGGCCCGATAAGACCGCACGGCGCGGCGGAAAGCCGGGAGGTGCTTTGTGACCAGGACCGTCCACCTGTGCGGGGCCGGTATGGCCTTCCTCGCCTTCGGTGTCAGTCTGGTTATCGGACTCACCGTCAACAACCCCTTTGTTACCGTCGTCCTCCGCGCCGTCCTCATGCTCGCCGCCTTTTACGTCCTCGGTTGCGTCCTGGCCGCCGTCGGCTTTCATGCCGTCGAGGAAAACGCCGCCCGACAAGCCCAATCGCTCCGGGACGCTTCCCAGGCCCAAGACGCCCCGCCGCCCCAGACCACCAGGCCCAAACCCGCCGGTGCCCAATCGCCCGCGCCTTAACCGGCGGCCGGAAAACCGCCGGGCAACCCCGGAATAGAATCAGGTTAAACCTATGCCACTAAACAGCAGGAGAACCCGCCAGACAACGAGGTCCCCAGCCATGGACAAAACTCAGAGCGACGTCAGACAGGAAAATCTCGCCGAAATCTGGCGAACCTACCGAACTACCGGCGACACCGCCCTCCGCAACCGCCTCATGGAGGAGTACTTGCCCCTGGTCAAGTACAACGCCGAACGCATCTACGCCAAGCTCCCCGATGAGGTGGAACTCGACGACCTCGTCAGCGCCGGCATCTTCGGCCTCATGGACGCCATCGACGCCTTCGACCTCGCCCGCGGCGTCAAATTCGAAACCTACTGCGCGCCGCGCGTCCGCGGCGCCATCCTCGACGAACTCCGCAACATGGACTGGGTCCCTCGCCTCGTCCGCTCCCGCGCCCATAAGCTCGCCGCCGCCGCCAAAAGCTTTGAAGCCGAGCACGGCCGCATCGGCGCCGACGATGAAATCGCCCAGCGACTCGGCCTCAGCGAGGAAGATTTCGTCAAGCTCAAACGCGACGCCACCGCCGTCTCCCTCGTCTCCCTCAGCCGCAAGTGGTTCGAAACCGACAGCCAAAAGGACGTCTGCGAAATCGACATCCTCCAAGACAAACGCGGCGAAGACCCCCTCGAAGAAACCGAAAAACGCGACCTCAAGGAAGCCCTCACTAAGGGCCTCAGCCGCGCCGAACGACTCATCCTCATCCTCTACTACTACCAGGAAATGACCATGAAGGAAATCGGCGCCACCCTCGACCTCTCCGAGAGCCGCGTCTCCCAGATGCACTCCTCCATCCTGGCCCGCCTCAAGGCCCAGATGAGTCATCACAAAAAGCACCTGACGGTCTGATTCAAGCCGCCCCGCCCGCCGCGACGATAACCACAATAGCCAGGCTGCCAACCGCTGACTTCTTCCGCCGCTGCGACCGTGCCGCCCATGAGCAGCATACCGCCCCATTCCGGAATTATCGGCTCCATCGCCCAAGCCCAGGTCGCCGCCCCTGAGTCCGCCAAGGCCGCCGACGCCCAACGAAACAAACGCGCCCAGGACGCCCGCCAACTCGCCCGCCTCGCCGATCAGCAGGAACACGAAGTCGAAACCGCCGATCAGGCCGAAAACCTCCGCGTCCACCGCCAGGACGAACGTGAACGCAACGGCCAGGACGCCCGCGATACCTACGCCGCCCATGACAAAAATGCCCCCGCCAAACTCTATCACCCCGACCCAGACCCGGCACTCCAAACGCCCCCCGAATCCCCACCTGACGACCACATCGACCTCTCCGCCTGAACCCATCGCGCCCCGCCGCCCCCCCGCTGCTTCTCCTCCTCGCACCTCCGCTGCCCCACCCTGGCTGAGGCAACCTCCGGCTACCCGCTTCTCGCCGCAAGTACCTTGACAACCACGCGCGCCCGGCCTACGATCTCGCCTTGAACGCTCTAACAGGATGCTGTTATGCGATTTACGAAAATGCACGGCCTGGGCAACGACTACGTGCACGTCAACGGTTTTGAAGAAGCCGTGGCCCAACCCGCCCCGCTCGCACGCCTGCTCAGCGACCGCCACTTCGGCATCGGCGCCGACGGCCTGATCCTCATCCTCCCCTCGCGGCTGGCCGACGTCCGCATGCGCATGTTTAACGCCGACGGCTCCGAGGCACAAATGTGCGGCAATGGCATCCGCTGCCTCGCCAAGTATGCCTACGAGCACGGCCTGACCCGCGGCCGACCTGCCGGCCCCACCCCCTGCGCCAACCTGGTCCGCCACCTATACCCCACCGCCGACGACCTCCGCGAAATCTCCGTCGAGACCGGCCGCGGCGTCCTCACTCTCGTCATCGGCCTCTGCTCCGCCAGCGCCGAACTCATCGGCGCCGACCTCGGCGAACCCGTCCTCCTCCCCAGCCTAATCCCCGTCAACGTCACCGGCCAACAGGCCGTCGGCGTCCCCCTACGCCTGGAAGACCACGACCTCCTCATGACCTGCGTCTCACTGGGAAATCCCCACGCCGTCTTCTATACCGAAAACGTCCAAGAAGTGGACCTCGAACGCCTCGGCCCCCTTATCGAAAACCACCCTCTCTTCCCCGAACGAACCAACGTCCACTTCGTCCAGCCCCTCTCCGCCGCGGAGGTCGTCATGCGCACCTGGGAACGCGGCTCCGGCCTTACCCTCGCCTGCGGCACCGGCGCCGCCGCCGTCTGCGTCGCCGGAGTCCTCGCCAGCAAGTCTGACCGCCAACTCCTCGTCCATCTCCCCGGCGGCGACCTGCACCTCCTTTGGCGCACCCAGGACAACCGCGTCTATCTGGCTGGACCCGCCGTCGAGGTCTTTACCGGCGACTGGCCCGATACCCCCATCACCGCCTAAAACAAGCCCCCCGCCGGGCCGCCTCCCTCCCCCCGTTGCGATCTACTGCCCGCGCCGCGACCCCCGTCTGTATCGTATGATTGGGGCATGGTGCAGCGACGATTGTGGGCGGCAGTTATCACTACCTCGACGTTCCTTGGCCTGGCGGCGGCGGCCTGGGCCTACCCCCCTCCGCACCTGCCCGCCACCACCGGTCCCATAAATCCCCGCTCTTGGTCTTGCCCCTGGACCGCCGCTCTGCTCGCCTTGACAGCGGTCGCGGCCGCCGCCTGGCTCCTCGCCCGCTGGCGCTGCCGCCGCGCTCTACGCCGCCTCTTGGCCGACGTACGGGACCGCCGCTACGCCCGACGAACCGCACCGCTCACCGTGTGCCAACCCGGCGATCTCGCCGGCCTCGCCCGCGAATTCAACGTCCTCTTCTCGGCCTGGCGGGAACTCGGCGACGACCTGGAGTCCTCCCGACGACAACTCCACAGCCGGCTCGTTCGCTCCGACCGGCAGTGGCGCGCCGCGGTCAACCGCCTCCGCCAGTCGGCCCTGACTGACAGCCTCTCCGGCCTGGCCAACCGCAAGCTGCTCGACTCCCTCCTCCACGACTACTTCCAAACCGCACGGCGCGCCCACACCGACCTCGCCTGCCTCATGATCGACCTCGACGAATTCAAAACCGTCAATGACCGTCTCGGCCACGCCGCCGGAGACAACCTCATCGCCTTCGCCGGCGAACTATTGGCCGCCTCCGTACGTGCCGGCGACCTGGCCGCTCGCTACGGCGGCGATGAATTCGTCCTCTTGCTCCCTGACTGCGACCGCGACCGCGCCGCCCTCATCGCCGAACGCTTCCGACTGCTCTTCGCCCGCGAATCGGCTCGCCTCCTCCGCGACTCTGCCCCAGACGCCTCACCCGACGCCGCCCTGCCCCGTTGCCGCCTCAGCATCGGCATCGCCACTCTCCACGCCAGCCAACCCGCCAGCGCGCCGCACCTCATTCAACTGGCCGACGCCGCCCTCTACCGCGTCAAACGCTCTGGTCGAAACGCCGTCGCCGTCGCCTGACTTGCCTCCTGTCTCGCCCAATCCTCCCCCGTTTTTTGTGGTGAAACCTCCCCTCCCGCGCGGTAATCTCCCGTGGCACGCTACGCCGCATCGGGAGAACCGATATGACCGCCAGGCTTATTCGCGGCCGGGAAATCGCCGCTGCTATCCGCCAGGAAATCGCCCAGCAGGCCCACGCCCTGCGCGCCGCCGCGGGAATCGTTCCCGGCCTGGCCGCCATCCTCGTCGGCGACGACCCCGCCAGCCAAAGCTACCTCCGCGCCAAGCAGCAGGCCGCCCGCGAACTCGGCTTTCACAGCATCCAGGAAACACTCCCCGCCGACGTCTCACCCCAAGTCCTCCTCGACCTCCTGGCCCGTTACCACCGCGACCCCGCCTTCCACGGCATCCTCGTCCAACTCCCCCTCCCCTCCCACCTCAACGAAGCCGACGTCCTCTACGCCCTCGACCCCGACAAGGACGTGGACGGCTTCCATCCCCTCAACGTCGGCCGACTGGTCCTCGGCCAACCCACCTTCCTCCCCTGCACCCCCTACGGCATTCAGCAATTGCTCCTCCGCGGCGGCGTCCCCATCGAAGGCGCCGATGTCGTCGTCGTCGGACGCTCCAACATCGTCGGCAAGCCCATCGCCAACATCCTTCTCCAGAAGGCCCCTGGCGCCAACGCCACTGTTACCGTCTGCCACACCCGCACCCGCCGCCTCGCCGACCACACCCGCCGCGCCGACATCCTCATCGTCGCCGCCGGCCGGCCCAAGGCCATCACCGCCGACATGGTCAAACCCGGCGCCGTCGTCATCGACGTGGGCATCAACGAGATCGGCCGCACCCCCGACGGCAAACGACGCTTGGTCGGCGACGTTGACTTCGACGCCGTCAAGGAGGTCGCCTCCGCCATCACACCCGTCCCCGGCGGCGTCGGGCCCATGACCATCGCCATGCTCATGCTCAACACCCTCCACGCCGCCCAACGCGCCGCCTCCTGATCGCTCCCGGCCCGGTGCCTCCTCTTCCCCGCCCCCCGCCCGCCCCTGAAAAGACAAAGGCCCCGCGCACCTTGGACGCGCGGGGCCCTTGCCCGAAGTCTAAATCGGCCGCTTCATTTCTTCGGCGGCTGACTCGGCTTGCTCGACCCGCCGCACCCGCAGCAGCCGCCCGGCTTGGCCGGCGCCGCCGGCTTCTTCGGCGCTTCCGGCTTCTTCTGCTCTGCCATCTCAACTTCTCCTTACCTGTTTTGATGCCGACTTCCTGTCGCGCATCGCCTTCACCCCGCCCCGGCCGCCACCTCGGCGACCCGCCGGACGGCTTGCTCTCTTATTATACGCCCGCCCGTCATCCCCGGCAGCCCCCCAGCCGCAAAAACGCCCCGCCCCTCCTCAC
>Ga0315295_10002418_pt1 | contig 15852 bp, 14 predicted proteins | sample YL17G14_0_MG_FD_204453 | JGI IMG/M metagenome (GOLD analysis project Ga0315295, IMG submission 204453) | Sediment microbial communities from Yellowstone Lake, YNP, Wyoming, USA - YL17G14_0 | ecosystem: Environmental > Aquatic > Freshwater > Lake > Sediment | place: USA: Wyoming | collected...
CCGAAATGAGCAACCCAATCGAATCATTGAAACGCTATGAGTTTAAACGCGTCATCGAGAACTTAGAGGGCAAGAAGGGGCAGGCGACCGAACTTATCACAATCTACATTCCGCCTGACAAACAGATCTCAGACGTGGTGAGCCAGCTCAAGGACGAGTACGGACAGGCGTCCAACATCAAATCAAAGAGTACGCGGACCAACGTGCAAAGCGCGCTCTCATCGATCCAGTCGCGCCTCAAGTACTACCGCTTTCCGCCGTCAAACGGGCTTGTGATTTTTACGGGAACGATCTCACTCGGCGGTGACAAGACAACGATGGAAACGCTCGTCGTTGAGCCCATTGAACCGATAAAGTCTTACCAATACCGCTGCGATTCGACATTCAACCTTGAGCCGCTCAAGGAAATGCTTAAGGAAACGCAGGTGTTCGGACTGGTCGTTGTCGACCGAAATGAGGCGACGGTCGGCGTCCTTAACGGCAAACGCATCGAACCGGTCAAGCACCTCACGTCCGGAGTCCCCGGCAAGCATACGAAAGGCGGCCAATCGCAGCGCCGTTTCGAACGGCTACGCCTTATAGCCATCCACGAGTTCTACAAGCGTATCGGTGAGGCCGCCAACAACGAGTTTCTCCAACATCCAGAGCTCAAGGGCGTGCTCATAGGCGGCCCGAGTCCTACCAAAGAGGAGTTCGTCGACGGCGAGTACCTCCATCACGAGCTACAGCAGAAGATTCTCGGGGCTTTTGACGCGTCCTATACTGACGAGTTCGGCCTTTCAGAGCTCGTCGAAAACGGCGCCGAGGTGCTCCAAGAGCTCGATTTGATACGCGAAAAGAATGTGGTAGGGCGCTTCCTCCAAGAGCTTGTACACGATTCAAATAAGGCGACCTACGGCGAGAAACAGGTACGAAAAGCACTTCAGCTAGGGGCCGTCGATACGCTACTCCTCTCAGAGGCGCTTCGCATCAAGCGGGTGACCAACAGCTGCACGCTGTGCGGGTTCACACTCGAAGAGACGATCCGTGGGATAAAGGGAGCAGGCCTGTGTCCCAAATGCGAGGGTGCGATGGAACGCGTCCACGAGGAAGATGTTGTCGACGAGCTTATCCGCAGGGCAGGAGATACGGGAGCCTCAGTAGAGTTTATCTCAACCGACTTCAACGAGGGCGAGCAGCTCATGCGAGCATTTGGCGGCATTGCAGCCATCCTACGTTTTGCGATCGACGAGCGCTGACGGAGCCGCGATGTTTCTCACCTTTCGCAAGCACGTCGAAAAGCTGCTGACAGAAGCGCTCGGAAAGTGTGAGTACCCGAGCGGCGACCTGGCACTGGTCGTTAAGCCCGGCTATGCCGACCTTACAAGTAACGTCACGTTTAAACTCGCACCCATCCTTAAGTTCCCGCCTCACGAGATCGCACACAACATCGTTAAGCACATCAGTTCTGACGTTCTGGTTGCGCGAACCGAGGCTGCCGGACCCTATGTGAATTTCTTTGTGAGCGCCGACTACCTAATTCGCACGCTCAGCGCCGTATTGGAGGACGATCAGAACTACGGACGAATAAACAGGGACAGCATAGTGATTCTCGAACACACCTCTGCGAATCCAAACGGGCCCCTTCACATCGGCCACGTGCGAAACTCGGTCATCGGCGATACGCTCAGGCGTTGTCTACAGCAGGCAGGATACCGAGTCGAGACCCAGTATTATGTCAATAACATGGGTCGACAGATCGCGCTTGTCGTCTGGGGCCTTATGAACTTTGAGCTCAACGGCAAGAGGAAACCGGATCACGCTACGGCCGATGTCTATGTCAAGGCAAACGCCGATATAGAACTCCACCCTACGAAGCTCAACGAGATACGAGAGCTCATGCAGCGCTTTGAAAGCGGCGATCAGGACGTCGCTCGTCTGTTCGAAGATGCAGTCGAATTCTGCTTACGAGGCATCAACCAGACACTTGCAAATCTCCACGTCTCGCACGACCGTTTCGTCTGGGAGAGTGAATTCCTTGACGACTTAGAGGGCATCATCGAAGAGCTCCGAAGCTATGGTACAACCGAAAATGACGGATCAATGCACATTGATCTGTCGTCGTTTGGCATTAGCAAAGACCTCGTCTTTCGGCGCTCGGACGGCACGTCGGTGTACGCGGCTCGCGACATCGCCTACCACGTCTGGAAGGCGGGACGATGCAACCGCATGATCGACGTGCTCGGCGCGGACCACAAGCTCACCGCGCTCCAAGTGGGCACAGCGCTCGAGCTTCTCAACATTAGCGCTCCTGAAGTCGTGTTTTTTGAGTTTGTCTCCCTTCCAGAGGGCTCAATGAGCACGCGCCGCGGTCACTTCGTTAGCGCAGATGAGGTACTAGAGAAGGTGACAGAGAAAGCGTACGAGGAGGTCGATAAGCGGCGCCCAACGTTATCTGAAGAAGAGAAGCACGCGATCGCACAAGCCGTAGGCATCGGCGCGACGCGCTATGACTTGCTCAGGGTATCTGCCGATAAACCGATGGTCTTCAACTGGTCCGAAGCCCTTGATTTCGAGCGACAAGGGGGGCCATTTTTGCAGTACGCGCACGCCCGCGCAAGCAATATTCTCGTAAAGACTACGTTTGATCACCAGTACGACCCGAGCCTGCTCACAGACGAATCCGAGAGAAAGGTCATTAAACTGTGTGCGCAGTTTCCCGCAGTAATCGAAGACATCACCAATAACTTGAGTGTGAGCGTGCTCACTTCATATGCACGCGAGCTTGCAGAGGCTTTCAACCAATTTTATCGATTTATGCCCGTACTCTCTGCTGAACCCGAGATGCGCCGCGCTCGGTTGGCCCTAGTGATTAGCGCACGGATTGTTTTGCGAAACGTGCTAAACTGTCTCGGGATTGAACCGGTCGATTCGATGTGAGGACATAGCGAGACCCATTCATGCGACGAAGAAATTCCAATACGTCAGCTCCCTTGTCATACCGCGAGACACTAGCTAAGCAAGGCTATCACGCTGTAGGCTGTGGAGGGGCCGTCAAGCCATGTCTGTGGCTCAAGAAGTCCTTGCGAAATGAGGGCGTGTGCTACAAAGAGCAATTTTACGGCATTCACGCTCACCGCTGTATTCAAATGACCCCCACCCTACACTGTAATCAACAGTGCCTGCACTGCTGGAGAGCTACGGATCTGGACACGACAGAGAGGTTCGGTTTTGACGAGCCGCAGGAACTCGTCGATGGCTCGATAGCGGCGCAGAGAATGCTTATTTCGGGTTATAAGGGCGCCTCAACTACCAACATGCACAAGCTGAGGGAGGCTTACAATCCAAGCCAAGTGGCCATTTCACTTAGCGGCGAACCAACGCTCTACCCATACCTCGATGAGCTCATCGAACGATACCATCACGAACATATGACGACCTTTGTCGTTTCTAACGGGAGTCACCCCGAAGTACTCCAACAGATCCATCCGACCCAGCTGTACGTCTCGCTGAACAGCCCGGATGAAGAGCACTTTTACTCGATGTGCAAGCCACGAACGCATACGTTTGGACAGTTGCTCGAATCGTTGCACATACTCGCCGATCATACCTCTAGAACCGCCCTGCGCATCACGCTCGCAAACGGGGTCAACGCTTTCGGAGAGCCAAGCTATGCAAAGCTCATCGAACTGTCCGAACCTGATTACATCGAAGTCAAGTCGTACATGCACCTCGGTTTTTCCAGAAAACGCCTTTCACGGGCCGCAATGATGTCATACGAAGGCGTAATGTCATTTGCACAAGACGTTGGCAAACGAACGGGGTACAAAGTCGCTGCCGGATCTCCCATCAGTCGCGTCGTGGTGCTATCTCAAAGCGGGTCAACTGAAAAGATTCACAGCGAGTGACTTTTAGCGTGGTACATCGCAGCTAGAGAATGCTTATGCGAGCGAAACCCGATATTGCAAAGCTCAAGGCAGAGAAAAGCCTCTACGGGCTAATTAACGCACTCAAAGATATTGATGCGGGCGTTCGCTCGCAGGTCGCTGAAATGCTCGGCGAGCTAAAAGACGAAGTCGCAACCGATGCCCTCATAGATGCGCTCAACGACGGCCGCTGGTCGGTTAGACGCAATGCCGCGTGGGCGCTTGGAGAGATCGGCTCCGCGCGTGCTATTCCATATCTCATCAGGGCTTTTAGCAAAACGTGGGAGGGCATCGACGCCTATTGTGCAGAAGCGCTCGTAAAAATTGGTCGACCCGCAGTAATGCCGTTGCTTCAGGTGATAGAAGGCTCAAACTCAAACGCTAGATACTGGTCGATTGAGGCTCTCGGCGAGATAGGTGATACACGAGCTGTGGAGCCCCTAGTTGCGCTTCTCGCCGATAAGGACGTAATCATACGATATGGCGCCGCGAAGGCACTCGGGGCCATTGGTGATAGCAAGGCATTCAATCCTCTAACGCAACTCCTTCATGATCCGAGCGACATGGTAAAACGGCAAGCAAAAAAGTCCATAAGTAAAGTACTCCCATCAGAATTAGCACGCAAAGCTGGCCTCCAGCCTGGACACGTAATAAAGCTGGTCGCTATCGTAAAAACAGAAGACGGGACGCTTAAAGAAGTCGATATTGACTTGTGATCCGTTCGTTGAAACACGAGAATTAGACAGCTTAAGCGTCGAAGAGGGCCTTTGCCTCTCACATTTAAAAATGGGCTCGTCGTTTCTGCTACAGTGCAAAAAGGCATGAGAGCTTGAACGAATAGACGTCAAATACGGCTGCCGTGCGTATTTTGCCTTTTTTGGGCTCAACAAGAGATGCAACGACGATCTAAGCGCCTCAGCGGCGGAGGTAAGCATTTATACCAAGATGACGTCGTAGCAATTTGAAGCAGCCAAGCGATCGTAACGAGGTCTGTGTCATTTCCCTCACGCGATCATTCAACAATACATTAGTACAGAATTAGCGTTATTATGGCTCACGTACCCCTTTTTATCGACTTAAAAAACAGGTGCATCGTCATATTCGGCGGTGGACATGTAGGCGAGAGAAAGGCCAAGATGTTTTGCACCTACGGGCCGACGACAGTTGTAAGCACGAGCTTTACAGCTGAATTATTGAAAATGGCAGACGGTGGCCTTATCGACGCGATTGTAGACGACTTGAAAGATGTGAAGAAGTACCTTACGGGTGCTTTTATCGTCGTTCCAGCAACCAACAATCGTGCGCTCAACGCGTTTATCGCCGACCAAGCTCAGGCGATGAACATCCTCGTTAACCAGGTGGACAACATTGGCGAGGTTATCGTGCCGTCGATTATATATAAAGATGATATCCAAGTCGGGATTTCGACGATGGGCAAAAGTCCCACATCAGCCCGATTTCTCAGATTGCGTATCGAAGAGCTCATTGAAAACGTTGCTCTTATGGTAACGCTCCAAGAGAAACTGCGGACCATCTTAAAAAAGGAGATTGGCAGCCAACGCGAGCGAAAGCGCATCCTTGAGATAATCATAAACGACCAAGGTGTGTGGGCTGAACTCGCGCGCAGCTACGACGCGGGACTTCAAGCGGCACTTGAGATTATAGAAAACGAACGATTGATGCAGCAGGCGACAATACAAGGGGTTCACACGTGAATGGGATCTGCAACCTTTCGATAACGCACAAGTGGGCAAGCCTGAACGACTTAGAGTGCGCCCGCATTGACAACGTCGAGGACGCATTAAAAGCAATACACACGGCCGTTGGCGTTAGCGAATGTGTCATCGTGCAAACGTGCAATCGGATTGAGCTCTACCTTAACGTGACCAACGAGTTCGATGTTAGGACGTTTGTAGCGCATTTCTTTCCCTCGGTGCCACAAGAGCTCATTGGTCGATACGAGACGCGCGAATCACTCCGGCACTTAATGCGACTAGCATCAGGCCTCGATTCTATGATTGTCGGCGAAGATCAGATACTCGGCCAGCTTAAAGAGGCGGTCGAAATGGCTCGCAAAGAGCACACATTAGGGCCCGATTTAGGCTTAGCATTATCCAAGGCGATTAAAGCCGGAAAGCGTGTACGAACGGAAACGCAAATCAACCGCGGCTCAGTATCCGTTGGCTCAGCAGCGGTTGACCTCGCCGAACGTGTAATGGGTTCCCTCGAAAACAAGGCGATTCTGAGCATCGGAGCAGGTGAGCTGGGAACGCTCGTAGCGGTCGCACTCGCCGAGCGAGAGCTAAAGGCGATGTTTGTTTCAAACCGGACCTTTCGACGCGCGCAAACCCTAGCTAAAAGGCTTGGAGGCACTGCGATCAGATTTGACAAGATAGACGATTACCTCTGTAAAGCAGACCTAGTAATAAGCGCTACCGCAGCGCCGCACTGCATACTTACCCATGATCAAATAAGTCGCGCGATGCAACAGCGAAATGGCCAGTCACTAGTCATTATCGACATTGCCAATCCGCGAGACGTTGAAGAAAGTGTAGCCACACTAGAAAACGTCGACCTCCATAACATCGACGATTTACGCAAAATCACCGAACACAACCTAAAGAAGCGACGTTCCGAGATCGGAAAAGTGGTCGCGATCATCAACGAAGAGCTCAACCTACTCGAAGGACAATACAAGAAAGATCGTGTAAATGAGCTTATTGCGAGCTTATATCAGAACGCAGAGGAGCTTCGGGTGCGCGAGCTCGAAAAAGCGCACAACCGTCTACAAAGTGAGGAGGCTCTAAGTAAGAACGAACAGATCTTAGATGACCTTACGGGTTCAATAGTGAATAAACTGCTTTTTGAGCTGACTGCATCACTCAGAGAGGCAGCCGCTAACGACGATTATGACCTAATGAGCTCAGCACACAAACTGTTCAAACGTCAGGAGGTTTAGGTGGTCAATCGACCCGCACGGCTTCGTAAAAAGGGCGTCAGAAAGTTGGTTCGAGAGACGTCACTGCTCCCAAGCGATCTGATATGCCCTCTCTTTGTCGATGAGAATGCACAAAAGCCGATAGCTATCCCTTCCCTGCCGGGATTTTATCGCCACACCGTCGAAACGGCAGTATCAGAGGCCGAGGCGATCACAGAACTCGACGTTCCCGCGATCATCGTATTCGGGGTGCCACGCTCTAAAGACGAGACAGGGAGCGCTGCACTTACCGGAATCGTGCAAGACACTATCAGCGCGATAAAAACGCAGGTGCCAGCAGCCACGGTTATCGCCGACGTGTGTCTGTGCGAATATACAAGCCACGGACACTGCGGCATCGTTAACGACAAGGGCACGATCCTAAACGGGCCGACACTTGAAATGTTGCAGCGTGTCGCAACGTCGTACGCACGCGCCGGGGTCGATATCGTCGCACCTTCAGGGATGATCGACGGCATGGTCGGTGCGATACGCGCGCAACTCAATGAGGAGGGGTTTGACGAAGTTGCGATTATGCCTTATGCGGCTAAGTACTACTCGAGCTTCTATGCACCGTTTCGCGACGCTGTGGATTCGGGATGCGTTTTCGGGGATAGGTCTACTTATCAAATAGACCCAGCAAACGCCGATGAAGCGGTTCGTGAGGTGCGGCTAGACCTAGAAGAGGGCGCTGACATTATTATGATCAAGCCCGCACTACCTTATCTCGATATCATCTATCGAATTAAACAGACCTTCTGCGTTCCCGTCGCCGCATACAGCGTTAGTGGGGAGTACGCCATGTTACGCGCTGCAATTGACAACGGGAATTTGACTAATGATGCCATTTTTGAGACGCTCCTTTCCATAAAGCGGGCCGGGGCAGACATGATCGTTACCTATTTTGCCAAAGAAGCGGCAAAGACACTGGCCTCACTGTGAGAGAAATAGCGATGCAAACAGACGAGTCTGAGAGACTATATAAAAAAGCTTTGAAGCTTATGCCGGGTGGCGTTTCAAGCCCGGTCCGCGCGATAGATCCCTATCCGTTGTACGTCCAGAGGGCAAGCGATTCGCGAATATGGGACGTGGACGGAAACCTGTACATTGACTACTGTATGGGCTACGGCCCACTCATCCTCGGCCACACCCACCCTGCTGTGCAGGAAGCAGTGACACAGCGTCTAAAACTAGGGTGGGACTATGGAACCCCCATTGAGGCTGAAATTACTCTCGCAGAGCGCATTCAAGAGGACTTCCCCTCAATAGAGATACTTCGATTCGTATCAACGGGAACCGAGGCCACGATGAGCGCTCTTCGCACCGCTCGCGGGTTTACAGGGAAAGACACTATCGTAAAAATCGAAGGGGGCTACCACGGCGCCCACGACGCAGTGCTCGTCAAGCCAGGATCGGCTGCAATCTCCACTGCGAGCTCACTGGGGGTACCGCCCGACGCTATAAAAAACACCATTCAAGTCCCGTTCAACAACATTGAGGCCCTGTCAAACGCCTTAGAAAAAGCTGACGCCGCGTGCCTTATTATAGAACCGGTGATGGGGAACATCGGCCCCGTACTGCCAGAGAAGAACTACCTCACGGAAGTCAGAAAAGTCACTGAAGAGAACGATACGCTCCTGATTTTTGACGAGGTGATTACCGGATTCCGGCTGTGCATCGGAGGTGCTCAGTGTCTTTACGATGTCACTCCTGATCTCACTACGTTAGGGAAAATTGTCGGCGGCGGATTTCCGATTGGGGTGTTCGGAGGCAAAAAGGAGATTATGGAATGCGTCGCGCCATCAGGAGGGGTTTTTAACGCAGGCACATTCAGCGGGCATCCTGTTTCACTGACAGCAGGACTTGCGACGCTTAACGTTCTCAACGAGGAGGGCTATAAACGCGTCAATGGCCTAGGTGACCTCCTTAGGAGGATGCTCGTCGACCTCCTCGACGAACTCAACATTCATTTTACGGTGCAAGGAATCGGCACGATGTTCCAAGTCTTTTTTACCGACAAACCGGTTAGAAACTATCAAGACGCGCTCACCAGCGACGTTGACGCGTACAAGAAATTGGCTGCTTTTATGCGCGAAGAAGGCATTTTCTTGGCTCCTTCGCAATATGAAACGAACTTCATCTCACTTGCACACTCAAACGAGGATTTGGAGTACACCATTCGTGCGTATGCTAACGCGTTTGAACGGCTTTATAACCTAGACGTCGACACCCCTGGCTACTAGCCCCAATGACGACAACGAACAACGGATAAAGCGTGATCAAAATACTGCGTATTGGCACCAGAGGTAGCAAACTCGCATTAATTCAAGCTGAAATGGTCAAGAGCTTACTCGCTAAGAACGGCGTGGAAAGCAAGCTCATAATCGTCCAGACGAGCGGCGATAATTTTGCCGCCGACAAGCCCTTCCGAGAAGCAGGTATTGGCGCCTTTGTAAAAGATATCGACGACCTAATGCTTATGGGCGACATCGATATCGCCGTGCACAGCATGAAGGACGTGCCCTCAAAAAGGCCAAAGGAGATAGGTGTTTGTGCCGTTATGCCACGCGCAGGCCCGTATGACGTTTTGATTTTCGAGCGTCCGTTGCGTGAAGGAGCCAATGTAGGCACCTCGAGCTTGCGACGACAAGCGCAACTAGCGCGATATTACCCACACTACAACCGCAGACAGATTCGGGGCAACGTCGACACGCGGATAAGAAAACTAAGGGCAAGCGAGTTCAACGCGGTGATTCTCGCCGAGGCTGGACTCGAGCGTCTCGGCATCCGGATCAATAAGAAGCGTCTTCCATTTATTCCATCGCCAAACCAAGGGATCATCGCCGTGATGGCTAATAAGGAAATCGATGAGTTCGATGCCGTCGCCAAAATAAATGACAAGCAAACCCTCATTGAAGCCATGGTTGAGCGAATCATCATGGAATCTTTAGGGGGCGGGTGCTTAGTCCCACTTGGCATTTTAGCGCGCGCTGAAGGCGAGTTTGTTAACGTGGTTGCTGAGGTGCTCTCGCTCGATGGCCAACGGGTAGTGCGCCTCACCGATCGCGTACCTGCTGATAATTATGAAAAAAACTCAAAGGCATTTGCCCAACGATTAAAAGAAAACGGAGCTGACTCGTTGATTGCCGAAGCCATCGCATCGGTTGCAGCACTTGAATGAGAAATGAAACCAAAAAACACGTCTAAAGGAAAGGTGTTCTTAGTGGGGGCGGGGCCCGGTGACCCAGATCTATTGACCCGAAAAGCCGAGCGCGCTATAAAAAGCGCTGATATTGTGCTCTACGACAAGCTCGTCGATGAGCGCGTAATAGCGCTCGTTCCCGAAAAGATAGAGCTCATAGACGTTGGCAAGGACCCAAACCACCATAAGGTTCCGCAACAAAAGATTAACGATCTGCTTGTGAAATACGCAAAAAAAGGCAAGAAGGTCGTGCGGCTCAAGGGCGGCGACCCCTACGTATTCGGTCGCGGTGGGGAGGAGGCCGAAGAGTTAGTCGCCCATGGAATCGATGTAGAAATTGTGCCCGGTATTTCGTCAGCCGTGGCGGTTCCTGCTTATGCAGGTATCCCAGTAACTCACCGCAAGTACGCTTCCACATTTACCGTTATTACGGGCCACGAGGCCGCGGGCAACGAGCTTCAGTGGGAGGTTCTCGCCCAACTTGATGGCACGCTCGTCATTCTGATGGGCGTAGGTACCCTCACACAGAACGTTGCAAATCTCATCGCCTTTGGTAAGCGTGCGCAAACACCGGCGGCAATCATTGCACGGGGGACTACCAGCTGCCAAAAAGTCGTCGTTGGTACCTTGGATGATATAGCACTCAAAGCTGAAGCAGCCAACGTGGAAGCTCCAGCGGTGCTAGTTGTCGGTGACGTTGTAAAACTCGCACATATACTAAGACCGCAAGATGCAAACGCTAGCGATTATTAGACCTGAGAAACAACTTGAGGATTCAAAACAAGTCGTCGAATCCTTCGGGTATAGAGCTTTGGCAGCCACACTGGTTGATATCCTACCTTTACGCGACTCGCTTTGGTTTACTTTCCTGGATGAGCTAACGAAAGGCAGCGTGGACTACCTAATACTTACGAGCGCAAACGGTGCACTGAGTTGCGCGCAGCTCGGACTCAAGGATGAGAATATTCCCAAATCGACGCGTGTCGTGGCCATAGGACCCGCAACTAGAACTGCATTGCTGAAAGAGCAGCTTCGCGTTGATCTGATGCCGTCAGAGTACAGCTCACGCGGCATCGTTCAGATGCTCAGCAACGTAGCAGGAAAAAAAATCTGGGTTTTGCGCAGCGCTTATGGCAGCTCTGAACTAATCGAAGGCCTTCAGAACGGCGGCGCAGCTGTCAAAGAGCTCGTGCTGTATACGCTAAAAAAACGCTGTGGGCCAAGTCAGCGAGACTTTATACAGGAAGTAACGGAAGGTGACGTGGCCAGCATTCTATTTACGAGCGCTATGACCGTAAGGGCTTTCTTTGACTGCGCTGACCGAATGGGAGCACGCGAACGGCTAGTCGAACGACTAACAAATCAGCTCATTGGTGCAATAGGGATCCCTACAGCCGATGCGCTTCGTGCGTGCAACGTGAAGGTTGACGTAATACCAAAAGACGCCACATTTGGCGAGCTCGTCTCAATAGTACATTCAACTTTGAAGAATCGCACACTATAGCGGACCTGAAAATTCTCTATGGATATACTTCTAGCCGAGTACGCAAGTGAAATGATGCCCAACCTCGCTGAAGAGGGGCACGCGATGTTGCGCACCCTCGAAGCAGGCTTCCAAACTCGCGGACATTCAGTGCACGTGCCACGGCCGCGAAAGGGAGATTCAAGCGCGTTTCACACACAGGTAGGGCAACTTGCACAAGTATGCGATGCAGGACTCGTCATCGCTCCTGACAACCTCCTTTATGATTTCACGACTCTCGTTGAACAACACACAATGAATCTCGGGTGTCCAGCAGAGGCGGTCAAGAAAGCGGCAGACAAACTCACCGCTTCTATGGTGCTTACGCGTGGATCACTGACCGTTCCTGAAATAAATCCCCCAACAGGCCCGTACATCTTAAAGCCTCGCAACGGCTGTGGCGCAGAGGGAATTTACATCGTCGAAACGTTCGACCCTGCTGGCATCGACGAAAATATGCTTGTTTCTAAGTTTATCTCTGGGGAGCACATAAGCGTCAGCCTCATTGTTGGAAGAACAGTACTACCTCTATCGATCAACAAACAGCACATTCGCATCGACTCGACTGTCAAATATCTGGGTAATACAACTCCTTATTCCGTTCCGAACGCGAGCGCAGTCATCGATCAAGCCTCGAGAGCCGCACAGCTGCTAGGATGCGAAGGGTACGTTGGCGTTGACTTAGTGTTACAGCCTAACGGCATCGTGAATATAGTCGATGTGAATCCGCGTCCTACAACGGCGATAGTAAGCATCGACAAGGTGATCGGCAACGTGGCAGATCTTATTCTTAAAGCGCGATTAGGAAAAAAACTGCCAGCGCTCCTTAAACCACACGGTGTACACACGTTCATAAGAACAAATTGTGGCAACAACCACTCTATTTGAACTCCTATGGTCCAAACAATCGGAATCGACATCGGTGGTGCGAATACAAAAGTTGCCTCCGCTAGCGGAACTGCGAGGAGCTTTTACGTGCCGCGGTGGAGGAAGAACGATCTCCCAGGCTTGTTACGGCGCGTGAAAAAGGAGTTTCGGCCAGAGCGCGTTGGGGTCGTTATTACAGGAGAGTTAGCCGACGCTTTTACGAGCAAAAAAGAAGGGATTTGTTCTATAGCTGCTGCTGTCAACTCAGTCTTTTCGAAGCCGTACTTTCTGAATGTTTGCGGAGAGTTTACCCAAGGTATAGAAGAAGAAGATGCACATTTATATGCTGCGTCAAACTGGGCGGCCTCGGCCGCCTTTCTCGCAAAGAGCGTCAAAGACTGCATATTCACAGATGTTGGAAGCACGACGTCCGACGTCATTCCTATCAAGAATGGCAAGCCGATCGCCCTAACTACAGACTTTGAACGATTGAGAAAGTACGAACTTATCTATACAGGGGTGCTCAGAACCAACATCGCGACCATTTTGCACTGTGTAAACCTTAGCGGCAAGAAGTATAAGCTCTCCACGGAACTGTTTTCGATCACCGCAGACGTGCACCGCGTGCTAAGCAACATAGATGACGCAGATTACACCTGTGACACTTCTGATTCTCAATCACGCGATCTTGAGGCGTGTTATCAGAGAATCGCGCGAGTCCTACTTTGCGATGTAAGCGAGCTTGGCAGGGAAAACACGCACGAGGTTGCCAAGCAGGTGGAACACGCGCAGATCAACGAGCTTGCCGAAGCACTTGCGTTTCAAGCGAGCGAGTACGAATTACACACGGTCGTCGGAGCAGGTCTCGGAGAGTTTCTCATTGCCAATGCTGCTATGAAGGTAGGACTTCAATTTCGACTGCTCTCACAGCAATACGGACGCGCGCTTTCGAACGTGTTTCCTGCATTTGCAGTTGCGCAGTTGGTTCAAAACAGGTAGCTAACTGCACTAATCGAGTTGAAAGGGCCTAATAAAAGCATCATAGGGCTTCGAACTTTTAATTCCCTATCTGAATCCTTTTAAGCGTCAACACCGAACTACTGTTCTTCACAAAGCACTTTTCATGTGTCCATGAGTGTGACAAATAATTGTACTCACGCGATCTTATACCCTTTTTTACACTTTTTGAATCGAGGAGTTATGACCGTTTTAGCTAATGATGCGGGATGCTACTATGGGGTTCACTTTGGATGCCTCTGCGCCGCGCGTGATCCTAACTGTCGTCTCTGCGCCGAGAGGCTCACAAATGCAGTAAATCACGCACACCAAACAGCAGTGAGCACAATTGACACACCGCACTCAGGAAATACGTCGTCTTGACGCGACGGAAGGTGGGAAGAAAGAGATGGACAGTGAACGAGATGATTTTATACCTAATGTGTTTTCCGCTCCGAGCGCTCACCGAGGAATACCACGTACAAACGTCACGGATTCGATCATAAAAATGATCGACGACTTCGGGCTCAATGAGAAGGAGGCGCAGCTGTACGTGCACTTGCTGAGGTACGGACCGAAGCGGGCAGGCGACCTTGCGCGGTCTCTGAAAACGTATCGTGAGGACGTTTATCGAAGGTGCGCACGTTTAATTGATATAGGCGTGGCAACAAAAACATCCGAAGTTTTATCACGATATGTACCTGTCGAACTTGACGGAGCACTCAACAACGTGCTCCTTGCCCACAAGCACGAGCTTCGTCGTTTACAAAGGGTTAAGCAAAAGGTTGTCGAAGACGATAGCATTACGCTCTTACGAAGAGAGAACGAGCATAACTCGTTCAAGCTGATAAAAAACGTTGGTGAACTCGTAACTACCATATCACAGCTAATTAATTCGGCAGAGGCTTCCATTATTTTCGTCGCCCATCCGCGATTCAACCTCATTTCAATGGGCGGCTTTCAGAATCACCTGCGGTGTGCTGTTGCACGAGACGTACGTGCCCGCGGCGTACTCGATATCTCCCCAAGGAACGCTTTGGTGGCCAGTGAGTACCTCAGTTGCGGTGTAGAATTGCGCCATAAAGACCACTACTCTGGCATGACGATGGTTATCGCTGACGGCAAACGAAGCATCAGCGTCATTTACCCCTATCTGAAAAACGCCCTTTCACTAGATGAAAATGTCGCGGCACTGTGGAGCGACAACGTTGCACAAGCGGAGTTTCTTACGAGCGCATTTAAGATGACCTGGACGCAAGCAACCAACGCGGAAGAGCGCATAGATCAGCAACTGCAACTGGACCGCCATCACGAAAGCTCTCTCGAACCTGCAGATGAGACGCTTTCTATAGGAGGGTAGACGGCTATGCAGCAGCCCTTTTTAACGAGGAGCTAGCCACGTGGCGAGGTAAGCGACCAAAAACAGGGCTATATGTTTTGACCCCCAAAGAATGGCTCGCAAGAACGGCGCTCAAAATGGTGTCAACTATCGACGATCTTTAGGGTTAAGAAAGCATGTTAGCCTTAGATATTGGGTATAGTTTTATAGGCGTAAAATAAACAATTGATTGCTATGGCTGGGAAGATTGTTGTTGAAACTGTCACAGATGCGTTAGCTGTGGCTTCAAACATTATTGAATCTGCACAAAGTGAAATAGCGTGGCTACTCCCACCAGAGATGTTAATCTTTTCCACCCAATTCGGTATATCGGAGAAATGCAAGACGTTAATAGAAAACGGCGGACGGGTCAGGGGAATCACGCAAATTACAGGCATTTATCGTGACGTCATACAACGGCGAGTAGACTATGGTGAGGAGATCCGCCACGTTGATCGTTACCAAGGCTCATTTATGCTAGTTGGCGACAAGAAAGAGAGTATCAGTTCGATCTATCTGGATTTGGAGGAGCTTTCGCTCGACGATGAGCTAAGAGCTTTTTGGACCGACAACGAGGCATACGCCGATTATCTGATGTCAACCTTTGAATTTGAATGGAAAGGAGCAGTTGACGCGAAAAAGAAATTACAAGAACTCTAGAAAGAACGTTTTTAGTTTTATGTGATTCAACCGACAATTACTTTATACGACTTGTCGATAGTAACATTTATCTAACGTTTAATAGCACAATTTTTGTAACCATGGACGACGATGTGGTATTCATCACGCGCCTGATCGGGTTTGGGCTTAGCGAAAAAGAGGCACAGCTCTATCTTCACTTGCTCAAGTACGGCCCAAAGACCCCTTCTCCTCTCGCCAAATCGCTGAAGACATATCGTGAAGACGTGCATCGGACGCTCACAGGTCTCATCGATAAGGGTATGGTGCGTCCTTCGCTAGAGGCACCGACAATCTACACAGCTGTAGACCTCGACACAGCGCTCG
>Ga0315295_10002419_pt1 | contig 15845 bp, 19 predicted proteins | sample YL17G14_0_MG_FD_204453 | JGI IMG/M metagenome (GOLD analysis project Ga0315295, IMG submission 204453) | Sediment microbial communities from Yellowstone Lake, YNP, Wyoming, USA - YL17G14_0 | ecosystem: Environmental > Aquatic > Freshwater > Lake > Sediment | place: USA: Wyoming | collected...
TCGCTGCGATGATCATTCTTGGAATTTCCCTGGTTGGAATTCTATTGCTGGTCGCATGTCTCATCGTTACAGCCCGGAGCAGCATGGCAGTCTTCTTCCAGATGAAGTATTCATCAATGCTGGTGGACGTGCAGAACATGCCTTTGGAGGTAACCTCACCGGTAATTGAAGTGGTTTCGATGGATGCCCTGGCGAAGCTGGCTGAACGTCATACCTCAGTGATTCTGCACCAGGAGCGGGATTCGATTCATCAATATTTTATCCAGGGAGACCGGATTACTTACCGTTTCTTATTGGATGAAAGCGGCAGAGACCCATCAGAAAGGTCGTCAAAACAGCAAATGGACGATTCCATGGTTCAGAAAAAAAACGTGGACCCAGTACTCCAAAAACCCTCCAAGAAGCGTCGGGGCGTCAAAGGGGATACTGGATGAACACACGTCTTCTGTCCCAGCTGGCTGTGTTTGCACTGGTTGCCCTGGTGCTGGTCAGCATTCTGACAGCGGCAGCTGCTGCCAATATCGTACCGGTAACGCGGGCGGATGACCTGAGTCTTGGAGCGCGTACTGCCGACCAAATCAAGCCTTCACAGTGCACGATGGCATTGACCAACATCGTAATTTGTTCCGGAATTGGAATTTGCAACGGAACGGGAGGAAATGACCTGTTTCTGGGAACTGCCGGCGATGACACAGGAGGAACAAGAATCACAGGCGGGAATGGCGCAGACTGCATCCTGGGCGGCGCGGGAATTGATGACCTGCGCGGGCAGGGAGGCAACGACATCATCCTGGGAGGCGATGGGGATGACACGATCAATGGGGGCGCAGGAACGGATATCTGCTACGGGGGAGCCGGGACGGACATATTCTCCAATTGCGAGACCATCGTAGACCCATAAGATCGGTTAAGTTTCTCAACAACCTGTCAGACAGTCTGAATTGTATCAATCATGAATAATGGTTGATTTCATTGTTAAAGGTTGAATTGACGATTATGGTCTAACGGCGAAATTCGATAATCTGTGCAACCCGGTTTGGAAATGGGGGCGATACGATTCATGGTAAACTGCCTGTCAGGTAGAATGATGACCCCTTTCCTGCAGCTCGCTTTCGAACTTGTCATCATCCTGGTGGCTGCCAAAGCGGCCGGATACATCAGCACGCGCCTGGGACAGCCCTCGGTGCTGGGGGAATTGATCGTGGGTGTCCTGCTTGGCCCGTCACTGATCGACATTCTCCACCTGCCATTTATAAAAAATGAGGGTCTGGGAACCACCATCTCTGAGTTGAGCGAGCTGGGAGTTTTGTTGCTCATGTTTATAGCCGGACTGGAATTGCATTTGGGAGAGTTGGCCAGCAATCGAAAGGTGTCCCTGTTTTCCAGCCTCGGCGGGTTGCTGCTATCCATCGGTTTGGGATGGGGTGCGGGGCGCCTCTTCGGAATGAGCAATGCCACAGCCCTCCTGCTGGGCCTGGCACTGGGCGCCACGAGTGTGAGCATTTCAGCCCGCACGCTGATGGAAATGGGCTTTTTGCGTAGCCGGGTGGGGTTAAGTCTGCTGGGTGCTGCCGTGATAGACGATATCCTCTGCATCCTGGCTTTCTCGATTTTCCTTGCGGTAACCTCCGGAGCCGGAGACCTGTGGGGGCTGGTCTGGTTGACGGCTCGCATAGCCCTGTTCCTGATCATCGCCACCGCTTTCGGTCTGTGGGTTCTCCCGCGGCTGGTACGCCGGGTATCCAGGCTGCATATCAGCCAGGGGATGCTGGCGCTGGCTATTATTACCCTGCTGGCATACGGTATCGCGGCTGAGTTGGCTGGGAATATGGCAGCTTTGATAGGGGCTTTCCTGGCGGGCTTAATGTTTGCTCGCATGCCAGAGAAGAGCCTTATCGAGCCGGGCATTTCCGCGCTGGCGTATGGTCTCTTCGTACCGATTTTCTTTATCAACATCGGTCTCGCAGTCAACCTGCGGAACCTGCAACCAAATGCCATCTGGTTGGTACTGGTGATAACGCTGGCAGCGATTGCGGGGAAATTGTTCGGAGCGGCTGCCGGGGCACGCCTGGGTGGTCTTCCGGGAAGCGAGGCTTTCCAATTGGGAACCGGTATGCTGGCACGCGGCGAGGTGACACTGATCATTGCCACCATGGGGATTACTACTGGTCTCACCACGGGCAACACTCTGTCAGCCATCGTGGTGGTGGTACTGCTCAGCACCCTGGTCACGCCGCCATTGTTACGAATTGTCTTCACCCGGTTCAAACCAAAGGATTCTGTGCAAACCCCACAGAAAGAGAGCGAAATATGAGGCTGATCCTGTTCGTCTTGCATGATCCTGAAAAATTGCGCGAGTTGCTGGATGCCTGGAAGGAAGCCGGGGTAAGCGGTGCGACGGTTCTGTTCAGTACCGGGCTCGGGCGCTTGCACCATTCAGATACCCTGAGCGACGATCTTCCACTCATGCCGTCTCTGGAGGATTTCCTGCCCAGTATCGAACGCCTCAGCCGGACCATCTTCTCCCTGGTGGATGATGAAAAGGTCGTGCAGGCGGTCCTTGCCGCCACAGAACGCGTTGTTGGTGATTTGAATCAACCGGACAGAGGCGTGTTAATGGTACTGCCGGTGGAACAAGCTCGAGGTCTGCGCCTTCTTGGCAAAACCAGGAAATGAAAACAAGCTAAAAAACCTTGCGGAAATAAATTGTCTGATATAAATTAACATGCTACACTTACCGCGAACAAACGTATATTCCATTGATTATTTGGAGGCCTGAATGAAATCGACAACCTGGTTGTATATCGGCGCAGTGATCCTGCTTCTCCTGGCTGCTGCCGGGATCTGCGTTGGAGGTTTTATCCTCCTCGGGGCTGCCGGTGGAGCCCAGGGAGTGACCGGCATCGGTAGTGGGGGGATCGTGCTTGGCGCCATTGCTCTGGTGGCCGGCATCGCGCTGGTCGTCATCGCCGCCCGCAAGACCAAGCAGGAAACCGCCCAGAATATCACCCTCAAGGTGGACCTGCCCGGCGAGACCAAGATCGAGCAGGTGAAGTGCCGCTCCTGCGGAGGCACGCTGACCGCCGACAACATCAAACTGGTCAACGGGGCACCGATGGTCAACTGCCCGTATTGCAACACCGTTTATCAATTGACTGAAGAACCCAAGTGGTAACATTGACATAAACAAATTCCAGCAATGGATATAAATAGGAGGTCGTGATGAAAAAACTCCGCCTGCTTGCTTCCTTCGTGCTGATCGTCCTGCTGTTCACGAACGTCTCCAGCGTGGCCGCGCAGTCTTACACATTCAACCTGGCCCGGGAAGTCGTTCATGTGTACTGGAACAGCGACGGAACGATGGCGCTGGATTATGTATTCACCTTCACAAATGACCCAGGCGGTCATGTGATCGACTTCGTGGATGTGGGGATGCCGAACGGGAATTTCGGCAACCTGTACGCCGTTGCCACCGAAGTGCCCATGCCGGGAAGCACGCCCGCACCGTACACCGGAAATTATGCCGATGTCAACGGTCAACCTTTAACCCTTTCATCTGACTTCCAGGGTGATGGTCCCTATGGCTTCTCGGTGGACATGGGCGCCTATGCCATTCCGCCCGGGCAGACTGGCAGCGTGCATGTATTTGTAGGTCAGATCACACAGGTGCTCCAAAAAGATACCGGCGATCCAACGACCTATGCCAGCGGCGTTTTCGCGCCGGCTTATTTCAGCACTGCCTACGGCAATACCGATCTGACGGTCGTGTTCCACCTGCCGCCCGGTGTGCAGCCGCAGGAACCGCGCTACCATGCCACGCAGGGCGGCTGGCCCTGTGCCGATCAGCCTGCGACCGGTTACGATGATCAGAACCGCATCACCTACACCTGGCAGTGCGCCAGCGCCAGCGGTTCCACACAATACAAGTTCGGTGCCTCCTTCCCCATGCAGTATGTTCCGGCGGATGCGATCTACTCACCCCCACCCTTCGATATCAGCGGCTTGCTCAGCGGCCTGTTGAGTAACCTGAGCGGTTTCTGTTGTTTTGGTTTCTTCATCCTGATGTTTGCTGGTGTACCGATCCTGGGTGTGATCAATGCGAACAAGCGCAAGCTCCAGTACCTGCCTCCCAAGATCCAGATCGAAGGGCACGGCATCAAGCGCGGCCTGACGGCCGTGGAATCCGGCATATTGATGGAACAACCGCTCGATAAGATCATGACCATGATCCTCTTCGGGGTGGTAAAGAAGAACGCCGCCACGGTACTCACCCGCGACCCCCTTAAAATTCAACCGGCGAGCCCCCTGCCAGCCGACCTGCGCGACTACGAAACCGATTTCCTGCAGGCCTTCTCGGAAGCCGACCTGGCAGTGCGGCGCAAGAAACTGCAGGAGATGACCGTCAAGATGGTCAACGGGCTTTCCGAAAAAATGAAGGGTTTCAGCCGAAAGGAAACGGTTGCCTATTATCAGAGCATCATGGAGCGCGCCTGGCAGCAGATCGAAGCAGCCGGCACCCCCGAGGTCAAGAGCCAGATGTACGACGAATCGCTCGAATGGACCATGCTCGATAAGAATTACGACGAGCGCACCCGGCGCGTATTCACCGGGCCGATTTTCCTCCCCATGTGGTGGAGCAACTATGATCCCGGCTACCATCCATCTTCCGCTGGATCAGGGCCATCCATACCCTCCTCGGGCAGCAGATCGCCAATAAGCATACCGGGTTCAGCGTTCGCGGCCTCGGTGGTCACCGGTGTACAGGGCTTCTCCAGCAAGGTGCTTGGTGACCTGAAAGCATTCACCTCCGGCGTAACCAATAAAACCAATCCGGCCCCGGTCACAAAGTACGGCGGCAGTTCCTCGGGAGGCGGCGGGCATTCGTGCGCCTGTGCCTGCGCGTGTGCCGGTTGCGCCTGTGCCTGCGCCGGCGGTGGACGCTAGATTTATCCGGTCAGAGATGACGTGCAGATTTCTTACAGGTGCTGAATGCTGAAAAGATTGTTCAATCAAAGAACAGCGGCAGACGATCCTCAACCCGGTTTGTACCACTTTCGTCGTGAACACCATGCCGAGAAGAGCCGCATTCACCTGCGCCTCGACCCCGATGGTCACGGCACCTTGATCGTCAATGCAAGCCGCATCCTGCACCTGAACCCGACAGCCGCGTTGATGGCGTATTTCACACTGCAAGAGACCTCCAGGCAGGAGGCGGTACAGCTTTTGCGCCGGAAATACCATGTCAAACCTGCCCGCGCTCTCGCCGACCTGGAGACGATCCGCGGTCAGCTTGAAGAACTGATCCGCCCGGATGGCGCCTGCCCGCTGCACGAGCTGGGGCTCGAAACGGTCATGCCGTTCTCCTCCCGTCCAAGCGCACCCTACCGCCTGGACCTGGCACTCACTTACCGCTGCAACAATGACTGTGCCCATTGCTATAACGTTCAACATCCTTCCCCTTCAGCCGGTGAGGGTACGGGCGAACTCACCACCCGCGAGTGGAAGCGCATTCTGGACATTGCCTGGGAGTTGGGCATCCCGCACATTATTTTTACCGGCGGTGAGCCGACCCTGTGCGCTGACCTGCCCGAACTGGTGGCTCATGCGGAGAAGAACGGGCAGATCACCGGTTTGAACACCAATGCCCGCCGCCTCTCTGACCCGCATTATGTGGAGCAGCTGGTTGCAGCCGGGCTGGACCATGTACAGATCACGGTCGAGTCGCACGACGCCGGCATCCACGACAGGATGGTCGGCTCCAGCGGCGCATTCGCCCAAACGATCAAGGGTCTGCAGAATGCCCTCGCCAATCCGCTCTACGTGATGACGAACACGACCATGCTGCAAACGAATGCCCGGTCCATCCCCGCCACGCTGGATTTCCTGGCGGATACCGGTGTCCCCACGGTGGGGCTGAATGCATTGATCCACGCCGGACGCGGCGCCCGGGTGGGGACGGGCCTGGCTGAAAATGAATTAACCCCGCTGCTGGAGGTTGCCCGACAGAAGACAGCCGCGCGCGGGCAGCGCCTCATCTGGTATACGCCCACCCAGTATTGCGGCTTCGACCCGATGGGGCTTGACCTGGGAGTGAAAGGCTGCACCGCGGCACTCTATAACATGTGCGTGGAGCCGGATGGCGGGGTGTTGCCATGCCAGTCGTATTATCACCCCCTGGGCAACCTGCTAACCGACAGTTGGGATTCGATCTGGAATCACGATCTTGCGGTTAAGTTGCGTGAACGCCAGGGTTTGCCGGAAAAATGCAACGGTTGCGCCCTGCTGGCAGAGTGCGGGGGCGGCTGCCCGCTGCAATTTGAGCAGCCGGTCGAGGCGGAGGGGCTTGCATGAGCCAGGGAAATTGGGTGCGGGAGCTTCCTGCCGAGATCATGGTCTGCGATAAAGAGGGAGTCATCCTTGAGATGAACCTCCAGGCCGAGACGCTTTTTGCGGCGGATGGAGGGCGCAGCCTGCTGGGCAGGAACGTACTTGCCTGCCACCCGCAGCCGTCAAAAGGAAAATTGGAGAAAATGCTCGCCCGGCAGGTCCCCAATGCTTACTTCAACACCGAGAACGGCGAGAAGCGTTTCTTCTTCCAGTCACCCTGGATTGAGGATGGAGCCTATTCTGGTTTTGTTGAGATCTCTTTTCAGGTTCCGGAAGAAATTCCGCATTTCATTCGTGAATAGGATATGAGCATGGAAAATGCCTGGATCAAGGAATTCCCCGCCGCGGTCACTGTTTGTGACCCGGAAGGTATCATCATTGAAATGAATGCCATGTCTGCCAAAACCTTCGCAAAAGACGGCGGGCTGGTGTTGATCGGCAAGAGCCTGTACGATTGCCACCCCGACCCGGCACGCGGCAAGCTCGAACGCCTTCTAGACGACCGTAAAACCAAAATCTATACCATCGAAAAGAACGGCGTCAAGAAACTGATCTATCAGTCCCCGTGGTTCAAGGATGGCGTTTACGCCGGTTTCATCGAGTTTTCGTTCGAAATCCCATTCACCATTCCGCACTTCATTCGTGAGTGAAAAAAAGGAAGTAAAGGAGGCTGCGATGTCCCCGACCGTGTTGCATACCCTGGATCTTGTCTCGAGGAATGTCTTTTTGATCATCATACCCCTGCTGGGCCTGTTCCTGCTGATCGCCGGCAGGCTCAAGGTAGGTGTTTACAGTGTGAAGGGCTGGTTCGTACGCATCATCGGACTCGTATTTCTGCTGGATGCTGCCGTCTTTTACTTTTTCGGGGAGCGCGGCTTTCTCCATAAATACAATATCCTGATACAGGCAATCCTGCTCCTGGCGGGCCTTGTCATCCTATGGATCCTGGCAGAAAAACCGGCCCGCCACCAGCCCCTGCCCGCTGAGACGCACACCTTCCAATCCGGTCCGGACGACCTTGCCTACCGGCTGCACCTGCGCCTGATGAAGGACGGCTCCGGGATCTTGATCGTCAATGCCGCCACCGTGCTGCACCTGAATCCGACTGCCGCGGAATTTGCCTTTCACATGATGAAAGGCACCTCCCCCGAGGAAACCGCCAGGCATGTTGCCCGGCGCTACCGCATCAGCCAGGCGGAAGCGGGAAAGGATTACCTGGAATTTCGCGACCGCATCCAGACCCTGATCCATACCCCCGACCTCGACCCGGTCACATTTCTCGATTTCGAACGGGTGGCGCCGCACTCCCAGGATCTCACCGCTCCCCTGCGCCTCGATTGCGCGCTCACCTATCGTCTGCCCTCCGGCGCGGATGCCTCCCTGGCTCCCACCAAGCGGGTGGACCGCGAGCTGACGACCGAGGAATGGCAGTCCGTCATGACCAAGGCCTGGGCGGTCGGAATCCCGCATATCACCTTTACCGGCGGCGAACCCACCCTGCGCGAAGACCTGCCTGCGCTCATTGCCCATGCCGAGAAGGTCGGGCAGGTAACGGGATTGCTATCCGATGGGATAAAACTTAGCGACCCGGCCTATCTGAAAAACCTGCTGCAAACAGGTCTCGACCATTTGTTGTTCATTCTCGATCCGGAAAACCCTGCCTCCTGGAAGGCACTGGCAACGATCATGCCTGAAGACCTGTTCACCACCGTCCACCTGACGGTCACTCCGAAGAATGTCGGAAAGGGAGGCGAAACCCTCGAGAAGTTGGCGAGTCTGAATGTCAAGAGCCTGTCAATGGGGGCTTCCGAGACATCGCTCCATGAAGCGATGCATGGCCTGCATGACAGGGCCGCTAGCCTGGGTCTCACCCTGCGCTGGGACCTGCCCGTCCCTTACTCCGCTGAAAATCCGGTGGCTCACGAGACAATCGAAGACGAGGTCCCCAAGGGCGCGGGCAAGGCCTGGCTGTACGTGGAACCGGATGGGGATGTGCTCCCCACCCAGGGTGAAGCGGATAAGATCCTGGGGAATATATTGCGGGATCCCTGGGAGAAGATCTACCCCAGATAACCTTGCTCCCGGAACTCTCAGCCGGGAACGTGATTGAGGTTTGTCAATGACACCTGCCATCCGCAAACGACTGGCACAGATAGGGTTCCTGGTCCTGTTAATGGTCGCAGCCCTGTTCCTCAGCGCCTGGAGATGGGACTGGTGGAATGCCTGGGTGTATCTTGGTCTGTACCTGGCCTACCTGGGTTACAACATGGTCGTCCTGCTGGGCAGGCACAAGGAATTGGTGGAAGAGCGTTCCCAGGTTGGCGAGGGCGCCAAGAATTGGGATAAGGTCATCGGCCTCGTCACCGGACTGGGCGGGTTTACCATCCTGGTCGTTGCCGGGCTGGACGAACGATTTTCCTGGGCCGGGTCCATCCCAAATCAGGTCCAGATCGCCGCTTTTGTCCTGCTCGGATTGAGTTACCCTCTCTTCACCTGGGCGATGGTCTCGAACAGGTTTTTCTCCACCGTCGTCCGCATTCAGAAGGACCGCGGTCACACCGTCCAGACCGGTGGACCCTACCGCTATGTCCGCCACCCGGGATATGCCAGCCTGCTGGTCTCGTACCTGACAATGCCTTTTGCACTCGGCTCGCTGTGGGCATGCATTCCCATGGCGCTGCTGGTTGCCAACCTGTTCCTGCGCACCACGCTGGAAGACCGCACATTGAAAAGTGAATTGGAAGGGTATAAGGAGTATGCCTCTCGCGTACGTTTCAGACTCATCCCTGGAATCTGGTAAAGGGGATCCAGGCTGTCACTGGTATGTATGAAAGCCTGGGAGGTCATGGTTTCAAAAGGTATTGTTGATGACTGACGCCTCTGAATTTGCAGCCTCTCGTTTCTCACACGGCTTTGCCTGAAGCCAGGCCGTACTGACGGCTTTTGCGTCCGAGTTCGGACTGCCCGATGAAATAGCGTTGAAACTTGCCGCGCCTTTCGGCGGCGGTATGGCTCGCACCGGCAGGATCTGCGGCGCGGTCTCCGGGGGATTGATGGCGCTGGGTTTAAAATTCGGATTCACCACTCCCGAGGGCAGGGACGCCACCTACGCGCTCACCCGGGAATTCATGGGCCGTTTCGAGAGCCTGCATGGGGCTCTCGATTGTAGTACCTTGCTCGGTTTCAAGATCCTCACTCCCGCCGACCGCGAACGCGCGGGACAGGCGGGGGTGTTTGAGGAAATCTGTCCCCGCCTGGTGCGCGATTCAGCGAAAATTGTCCAGGAATTGTTGGTAAAAGAGAAGTAGGAACTTGCCCTCAGGACTACACCCGGGCAGCATCCGGAACACGTCCAACATTTCTCATGGGTAAGCAAACCCTGCAAAGCCCTCCCGGTTGACTTCACTTAATAACGTTATTTTCCCGGCGTTGACATCCACGCTCAACAGCACCGCCCGCTCTGTGGAAGCGTTGTAGGCTGCCACGACCAGGTTGTAGTTTTCGGATGCCATCCAGCCGAGCGGGGTGATCACGATGCCCTCGCCCAGCCCGGACGGTTCGATAAAAGCGGTCAGGGGGTACTCGCCGATGAGGTATCTCTCCAGCGTGCCAACCCGCAGGGTGGTGTCAAGAGTGCCATCATATTCCGAACCCTTGCCTTCCATCCATGCAAGGTAACCATCCCCGGGGCCGAGGAAGGCATGCACCGGGCCGCGATCGTACCCACTCAGGCGTGAAAAGGAGATTGGTTCGGCTGTATGCAGATCTGCGGCGTACAACACCCCGTCGGATTCCCAGGCAGCCCACGACTGGCTGACAGAAAGGCTGGCGAAGTTGCAGCCCATGCTTAAGAATTCGAGGCTTTTTCCGCTCGCCAGGTCGATAAAGAAAAGGCCGGCATGCGGGTCGGTGAGCGAGTCGCCGCCGATACCCCACGGGGCGTAGGTGTACCACAACCCGGTTGGGCTGTTATTGACATCCCGGTAGATCGCCACTACCTGGATGATCTGCGGATCACTGGACTCGATCGACAGGATGGGGTTGGCAGAGGCGATGCTCTGGTAATCCCCGAGGAAAACCTGGCTGCGCAAGCCGGTACCATCCGCGAACGATTCCACGGTCGAGTAGGCGATGACGGGAAGCGTCGGGATGCCGATGAGGTTCGTGACAGTGACCGAGCGGGGGAATTCCCTGATGACCGTGGTCTCACCGTTCAGGCTGACCTTTAGTTGGGAGAGACCGTTCGCGTCCATCCCCAAGAAAACCAGCGGAACCGTATCGCCCTCGTCGTTTCCTGAACCAGCCAGGTGGGCATTCATGCGTCCAGCCAGGGTCCCGGTCTGCCAGGTTTTTAGGGAAGTGCCATCGCGCCAGATGAGGCTGAGCCCGGGGCTGCCCGGGATGCTCGCCAGGACTCCCATCGGGATAGAATTACCCAGCCTGGCATACTCGTGCGGTGTGACCCGGCAGCCTACCGCCGACTCCTGTCCGGGGGTAATGGGGCCTGTGGGAGCAGAACTTACCGGCGCACAGGCTGAAAGCAGGAATAAGAAAAGCAGTGGAATCAATAGTGTGTTTTTCATTGCTGGTACCTCCGAAATCGTTGACGCTTGTTGATTCTATTATGTTCCGGAAAATGAAAGAACCCCTCTGCAGAGGGGGTTGGAAAGGCCCGGCAGCCGTAATTTATGGTCCCTCGCGGCGGTGATGATTTAATCCGGCTTATAATGGGGGCAGGAAACAAGTTCGTGAAAAGTTTTCTGTTACGCACCGCCATCCCTATTCTCAGACACTGAAACCTGATGTCCTCCATAAGTGAAAAACCCATCCCCGGTTCCTACTGGGTGCTCCCCGGTCAATTCCTGGCGGGCGAGTATCCCGCCCTGACCGGTGACAAATCAGCCACGCGTCAAAGGCTCGCAGCATTCATCAAGGAGGGCTTTTCTGCCTTCATCGACCTGACCTGTGAGGGCGAGCGCCAACCCTATGACAAAATTTTGAAGGAGAACGGTGAAGATTTACAGCCTCCGCTCAACCACCGACGATTCTCTTTCGTGGATTTCGGAGTGCCTTCCCGCACGCGCATGGCGCTCACATTGGATTCCATCGACGCGGCCCTCGCTGAAGGCAGAAAAGTATATCTCCATTGCGTCGGTGGGATCGGTCGCACCGGTATGACGGTTGGGTGCTGGCTCATCAGGCATGGGATGGAACCGGAGCAAGCCCTGCAGCATTTGGGAGCACTGTACCGCACCTCCGCCCAGAGCCAGTTCGTGCCCCAATCCCCTGAATCCAGGCAGCAGGTGCAATTCATATTGAATTGGTCATAAGATGGACTGGCATAGCCGATTTCTCCAGCAAGCCGGCTGGACAAGCGACCTGCGCGCTTATCTCTTCGATCGCGCCGGTTTGACCCGCGCCCGCAGGGTGCTGGAAGTGGGCTGCGGGACCGGGGCAGTCCTATCCTCTCTGACTTCACCTGCCGTTGTCCACGGGCTGGACCTGGAACCTGCCAGGCTCCTGGAGGCGCACGGGCATGTGCCGGGGGCACAACTGGTCTGCGGTGATGCGCTGGGGATGCCGTATCCCTGCGGGATTTTCGATATTACTTTTTGCCATTTCCTGTTGCTGTGGGTGCGAGACCCGTTGATCGCCCTCCTTGAAATGAAACGGGTAACCCGCCCCGGCGGCGCCATGCTGGCACTGGCTGAGCCTGATTACGATTCGCGCCGGGATGAGCCGGAACCGCTGGATGTGCTCGGACGCTGGCAGGCTGAGTCTTTGCGACGGCAGGGCGCGGATACCGGGCTGGGAAGCAGGCTGGCGGACCTGTTCAGGCAGGCTGGCATCCAGCCTGTTGAAACCGGGACGTTGCAGGCAGACGGCAAGCGTTTACCCAATGCCAAAGAACGCGACCAGGAATGGGCGGTCCTGGCAGCCGATCTGGAAGGCAGGGTCTCCGCACAGGAACTCCGCAAGATGAGGAAATTGGATAAGCAGGCATGGGAACGAGGCGAGCGGGTGCTCCACGTGCCGACTTATTTCGCCTGGGGGAAGGCCTAGATGCCAGATGGTATAATCCGCCCCGGAGGTTTTTTTGACCGAGTTCTTACCCCAAAATGAACCCCAACCGCCCGCGCAAACCGCTCCTGCAAAACAGGAATGGAAGCAGTACCTGCGCGAGACCCTGGAAACCGTGGGGCTGGCGCTCATCCTTTTCCTGGTGATCAACGCTGTTTCCGCCCGGGTGCGGGTGGAAGGCTTTTCCATGCTGCCCACACTCGATAACGGCGAATATGTGCTGATCAGCCGCCTGTCCTATCGGTTTGGCGATTTCCAGCGCGGCGATATCGTCGTTTTCCGCCCGCCGATGTATCCCGACGCCCCATTCTGGCAGCGCGTGCTGGGTTTGCCGGGCTTCGACGATAAATACGAGGATTACATCAAGCGGATCATCGGCCTTCCCGGCGAGACGGTCCGGATCGCCGATGGAATCGTGTCTATTAATGGTGTTCCCCTGGTCGAGACCTACATCTCCGCCCCGCCGGATTATACGAACCAATGGACGGTTCCCGCCGGTCAACTCTTCGTGCTGGGCGATAATCGCAATAACTCGGCAGATTCACACGCCTGGGGTTTCCTGCCGGAAAAAAATGTACTCGGCAAAGCCTTGCTGGTCTACTGGCCCTTCGCCCATTTTATGGTCATTCAACCGGCACAGACGGCACTGGCATCCCCGTAGAGAAAATGCGATCCCTGGAAGAATTGCTCCATCTGGCTGATTCCTATGAGCGGGAGCTCCCCGCCCCGCCCGCACCGCTGAAGCAACCTGTTGGAGCGGAGATCGCCTCCTGGATCGACCATACCCTGCTCAAGCCGGAAGCCACTGCAGGACAGGTGCAAAAGCTATGCCAGGAAGCCATCCAGCATCAATTTGCCACCGTCTGCGTGAACCCGGCTTACGTGCCGCTGGCGCGCGGCCTGCTCATGGATAGCGGCATTGGCATTTGCGCAGTGATCGCCTTCCCCCTCGGGGCGAACCTGCCCGAGGAGAAAGTCTATGAAGCACAGAGGGTAATCGAGGGAGGCGCAGGCGAGGTGGACATGGTGGTCAATATCGGCGCCCTCAAAAGCGCAGCCTATGGCCTGGTTTTGAACGATATTTTATTTGTCGTCCAGGAATCGCACGCGCGCCGTACCAGGGTCAAGGTGATCATCGAGGCTGCCTTGCTGACCCGCCGGGAGAAGATCCTGGCCTGCCTGTTTACCCAGGCTGCGGACGCAGACTTCGTCAAGACCTCTACCGGATTCGGTCCGAGCGGCGCGACGATAGAAGACGTGGACCTGATGCGCCGCGTGGTGGGTCCTGGGACTGGTGTCAAAGCCGCGGGCGGCATCCGTTCGTATAAGGATGCGCTGGAGATGATCGCCGCGGGTGCGAATCGGATCGGGACTAGCGCCGGTGTTTCCATCCTGAATGAAGCCCTGAAAGGGTCTCAATGACCGATAACCAGCGTGTTAAATCCCTGTGTACGGAGTGCCAGGCGGGAGTGCTGCACCTGCGGCATATCACCTATTTCACCTGGCTTGAAGATGAACTCGTCACCGTTCCCAATTTCCCGGCCTGGGTGTGCGATGTCTGCGGACGCCGCGAGTATGACTCCCGCGCCATTTCCTGGCTGGTCATGCTGCTCAACCCGGAAACCGGCAAAGCGGCTTCCGTAAAGAGGAAGATTCGACCCCTGCAGGAAAAACGGGGCAGGGCACATCCCATCCGGGAATGAGCCCTGATTGCTTGACCGGCAGAGGCGGGGATGGTAAAATCCTGCCGCTCTGCCCATCGAGCATGCCCCCATCGTCTAGAGGACCAGGACGTGGCCCTTTCAAGGCTAAAACTGGAGTTCGAATCTCCATGGGGGCACTACTATATACGGGTGTTCGCAAGTCCGTCACTGTTGAGTGGACGCGATGAGATTGCAGGACACCCGTTTTTATTGCATGACTAAGGAATCCGCCTCGGGGCGCGGGAATTGCTAATCTGAACACCCGTCAACTTGAACTGAACCCCTAAAACAAGACACGAAAGAGAAAGCCCCTTCTGTGAGAAAATAGAACAGGAGGAGCTTTTTCTATGGCAGGAAAAAAGGGAATGAAGCCCTATCCAATAGAAATGAAACTGGAAGCGGTGCGTCTGTACTACGAGGAGGGCAAAACTCGAGCGGCGATCGCAGAATTATTGGGGATTCCCAGTCCAGAACGAGTCAAGGATTGGCTGCAAAAGTATCGTCGGGAAGGTGAAGTGGGGTTTGTAAAGAAACGTCGGAGGGGGCTGGTCGGCAGGCCGCCTAGGAAAGAGAATCAAGAGGCATACATAGCCCGCCTGGAAATGGAGAATGAGCTGCTAAAAAAATTCCATACCGAGTTGCGCAAGGATATGCTCGCGAAGCGCAATATCGGGTCATCGAACGATACCGAAAAACATACGTCGTGAAGAAGATGTGTGCTTTTTTCGGGGTATCGCGAGCAGCTTATTATGCCTGGGCCAAGCGGAGCGAGGAGCCGGATCCAGATGCGGAAAGAATAGCCATGATCCAGGAAGCGTATGATGGGTCGCATCAAACCTATGGGTACCGCCGGATCACGATCTGTCTCCGGGAGCATCAGCGGGTTTACATCAACCACAAGGCCGTTTTACGATTAATGAACAAGATGGGCATCCATTCTGTGGCCCGGAAACGAAAAATCTTCAAGAAGTTGGATGAAATTGAGGCGACTCATTATTATCCAAACGTTCTGGCGCGGGATTTCACGGCCACCCAACCCAACCAGAAGTGGGTCACTGATGTAACCTATATTCATACTCGGCAAGGTTGGGCTTATCTTTCTACGATCAAGGATCTGTTTGATGGTTTCATTGTCGCCCATCAACTTGGGCAGGAGAACTCGGTCGGTTTGGTAACCCAAACTATCGAGCTGGCCAAACGGAAAGAAAGGATTGCGCACGGGCTGATTCTTCACAGCGATCAGGGGAGTCAATACTGTTCGGACCCCTACCATCTCCTTACTGCCGCTTCTGGGATCACCCCCTCCATGTCTAGGCGGGGGAATTGTTGGGACAATGCCCCCATGGAAAACTTCTTCAGCCATCTCAAAGAAGAAGCCATCCGCCGCTATAAAAATCCAACCTTCCAGGAAGCTCAGCAGATCATTGATGAATACATTTACTTTTTCAACTATGAAAGGATACAATTGAAAACGAAACAGACACCCTACCAAGTAAGGTGTCTGTCCACTTGAGCCACAGGGGGGCTTTCTTATTTTGTGTCTCGTCTACAGGGTGCAGTTCAACTAGACGGGTGTTTGTGATTCCATTCAACATAAACCTAATATCGAACCTTATCAACCAAATAGCGCACCCGCCCGGCGGCTCACGAGTCGACAGGAAAAGACCGTTTGAG
>Ga0315295_10002420_pt1 | contig 15827 bp, 24 predicted proteins | sample YL17G14_0_MG_FD_204453 | JGI IMG/M metagenome (GOLD analysis project Ga0315295, IMG submission 204453) | Sediment microbial communities from Yellowstone Lake, YNP, Wyoming, USA - YL17G14_0 | ecosystem: Environmental > Aquatic > Freshwater > Lake > Sediment | place: USA: Wyoming | collected...
AACTAATGCAGTTCTCATTTCTTACACCTACATACTTTTCTTTTTGTTTTCGGTTTAATAAATTTCTTTTTACGCTTATATGTCTTTATTAAATCCCCTTTCTCATTTATATAACTACCAGCTTTCAATACCTTCTGGGTATTTGTCACACCAAAATCTTTAAGAGTGGTGAAATGATTAGGTGGTGGTATTGGCTTATTATTTTGATTATCTCCCATTATTGTTTTATCAATTACAGCCTTTAATAAATCTCCATGACAAGCTTGGGGTTTACACCAGCATCCAAGGCGATTCGCTTTTAACAACTCAGGAAAACGTTGGCGTGCTATATTCGCATCCCATACTTTAGTTCCATTACGATCAGTAATAGTAACAATCTCACCATTATTAAAATATTGTCTATATCGTTGAATACAACTATCCCTTGAAAATTCTTCTGGTTTACCATTCACCAAGCAACGCCCTATTGGGAATGGGTTCCCAAAATCAGATTGTCTATCTATTCTCACATCACCAGGTTTACCCCAAGGAGGATAGCACCTTCCCTGATACATATTCACCACTTCTACCATAACTATCACTTCATAAATATATTGTTTACGATGTTATAAAAAAGTATGTTATTTACACTTACACCTTTTTAATTTTAATTTGCCAGATTTCTTTTTACGATATAATCCTGTCAACATTCTTCTTGCAATCTTAGCAGACATTTTTGTAATATCATCTCTATCTTCTAATAAAATTTGTTCTTTCTCTACAAGTACACCATCTTTTATATGTACCATAGTAAAAGGTGGAATCCTAATAACATAGTTAGATGGTGATTTTCTCTCTACCATACTAAGACCTTGTGTTACATTTAAAATATTTCCTGTCAGATAATAATAAACATTATGCATTGCCCATGAATCGTCATTCATTTCTTACACCTGCATATTTTTCTTTTTGGTTTTGGTTTAGTATATTTTTTCTTATGTCTGTATTTTTTTACAACATTCCCGTCCTTATTTATATAACTACTAGCCTTCGATACCAATTTCGTTTGAGTTATACCTAAATCTTTAAGTCGTGATGTTTTTGTTGATTGTATATTATTACTATTATGGTCAATGGGTGTATCATAAGATTTTAATCGACTTAATACAGCAAACATTGTTATTTTAACTTTATCCTGAATACCAGGAGCTTTCGATTCCCTATTTCCAGCAACATTCAATATTGATGGATTTCTTTCTATAATAAGTCTTACAATATCATCTACCGAATAATTGCCAACATCGTAAAATGGTTTACCATAAGATTTACATGCATTTGACGTAGCATAAAAACCAGATGAATTATTACTACCAAACCATATCGTCATTGATGATGCCTGTGCATTCATTCGTGTTCTATATACATAATCCGGTGATGGTAATTCCACCATCCCAAATCTCACAAGTTCGGGCATAGATCCCCGTTCTGTTTTAAATCCTTTTGGAATATACCCACCAGTTCTAAATCCAGCCATTGATGCACCTTCTAATGCACCTTGATCAGCTCCAGTTTGACCTCCACTAATTATTGCAAGTTTAGATTCATATGACATTTCTTCACCTATTATTTACATTTACACTTTTTGATCAATTTTCTTTTCGGTTTTGGTTTAGTAGATTTCTTTGCTCGAATCTTAATAAATTTTGGGGTTTTTAAAACTTTATATAAATTATAATATAAATCATAATATGGACCACCCACAGATGGTTTATCAAATATTATTTTATTCCCATCTTTATGTAAATTTGGATTTAAATCTTTATTATCTATTTCCTTTTTAAATATTGGTGCGGTTCCATTCCCATACAATTTTAACAAAGTAGCTTCTTTATCTATATAAGGTATACTTGTTTCCAATTCATATTCTCCTGGATCTCCAGTTGGGATGATACTTGAAGAAGGAATAATAATAATATTCTTTCCATTATCTAACCATGCATAATAATTTGTCATACTATCTCACCTAATATAATATAAGAGATAATATTATAAAAAAGTATTTATTTACATTTACAACGCTTCACTGATTTGCGTTTTGGTTTAGCTTTCTTAACTTTCTTTTTTCTTAACAACGCCCTACCATAATCAGGATCGTATTTTCCTCCCCGCTTCTGTAACATAATTTTAAATGCGGTTTCAAGTTGCTCGTCTGTAAGATCAGGATTGAAATGACCACTATCCATATATAATTTTCTTCTTGAAGAATCATATCTGTGAGAATTTAACGCAGCGAATGGTAAATCTCTTAGTGGAAATACTGGTAGTTTTGGAGTCTTTTCCCCATTTCGTATTTTTTTATTCATTTCATCAGTAACAAAACGCATATCTTCCATATCCTGTCGTCTACTTTCCGGGTAATTTGTAAGAATATGCCTGAGCTCTTCATTTCTTAATTGTTTCTTGAGTCGCTGGTTTCTACTATATCCTCTAGCACCACCAGGCGCAGAAGTATAAATATTAGTTGGATACTTAATATATTCTGGATTTGGGTTATCTGTAGTATCACTTCTCGATTCAATCAACTCTTTCATATTTTTAAGAGTTTCCATTCTCTTCTTCATATCACTTAATTTCATTTCATCTCACCTGATAATAATATAAGTTCTAATATTATAAAAAAGTTGTTAAAATCTGAAATTAAATTTCAATATTGATGGGCTAGATACTGTCTTAATATTTTCTACATTCTTTGCTTTCCTGATAATTGATTCAAGTTCCTCAGTATCAATAATATTTGCATATTTAAATTTCTTACGTAACTGTTTTGAATTCAACCATTCGCCTTTTTGTTTTAAGACGAGTACTGGTTTCCTTTCAATCTCATATTTAACAATATCAATTATACCTGTTTTTTTATTTGTAAACAAAACAAACTCCCCTTTTGTTTTATTATTTTTACTGACCATAGAATTGAAATTAAAATTGAGTGCCATTATTTACACCTACATTTTTTTACTGGTTTTCGTTTTGGTTTTGATTTGGATAGTTTCTTTTTTCTGAATTCGTAATCGGGATCAACATATCTTCCATACCTATTTGATTTTTTCATAAATTGTTCATGTTCTTCTAATAATTTTTCATCTGGTTCTTTACATTTTCTACCTAATTGTAATTGCATAAATTTACTAGATAAACGATCTGGATCATGCTTCATTAACTCATGATGAGCTTCTATAACATGACATGCATCTGTCTCTTTACCAATAAATTGACGATCTTCACCACTCAATATAACATCCATAGCTATTCCAACTCTCTCCGGCTTCATTCTTTTACGATATCCTTCCCAAGTCTCTCCAGGATATCTTGTATGACCACGTTTTATTTTCCTGATAGCCATTCTATCTCACCTGATAAATATATTAGAGATAATATTATAAAAAAGTATGTTATTATTTCTTCCGCTTACCTTTTCCCTCTGAAATCCTAATAAGATTCAAAGCAAGGTTCGCATGTTGTTTAAGTTGATTTGTTACCTTATAACTTCTCCTCCCAACAACAAGAGGGTTTTGAATTACAGATCCAATAGATGAATCTACAATTTTCTCAAGTAACGTTTCCGCATGACTAAGATTATACTTTTCCGAGATGCCTAACATCGTATGCGTCATGCCAACATGATGTAGTCTTTTCTCCCGATCAAGTACTTTTTTTATAAAGTTAGTCATATCTCTCACCTATAACATATTTATTTTATTATTATAAAAAAGTATGTAATGGGATTTATACCATTCTCTTCTTAATTTCCTGCCCAACATCACGGACGGTTTTGTTACAGCAAAGTGGTGTCAATATTGTTATAGGAGTTAATAAAGGATGTTCTATAATCTCCTTCTTTAATTCGTTATATCTATCAGGGCTTTTAAACATAAAGTGTACGGCAACCACAAAACATTCAAAATAATATATCTGAAAAAATATCACTAACTTTTCATATAATGAAAATGTTCTCCTTTTTGTTATCATGGCAAAAATCTGAATCTCTTTTAAACATTGTATCATTGGTAAGAGAATCTCTAATCTTCCTTTTAATGTTGATTGCATATATTCCGAAGCACTACTGGTATCAATTCTCCTATACCATACCCCACATTTTTTTGGTGTATAATAAACATTATAAAATGCTGATATTCGCATAATCATATCCAAATCTTCACCACGAATATTACGATATAAACAAACAACATCAAATACATCTTTCCTGATAACCATCAATGAAGGTAGTACGAAACAATCCCAAATCATCTTAGCAAATAAATTACCTCGTATTTCCTGTGTTATATGAGAAAATAATTCTCTTGTTGGTTTCTCATTCAGATCATTTATCTGATATCCATTCGTACATGCCAATCCAATTGAATCATCGGCTTCCATTATAGGAATAAGAGTTTCGAGATAATCTTCAAACCATATATCATCATCGTCTAAGCTAGCTATATATTTACCTTTAGCAGCTTTAATACCAGCATTACGATTTTCAGATATCCAATACGTTTCTGGTATACGAATATAATGAACGATGCGTTTTGTATCATTGGGAATAAGATCTATTGGAACATTCCCAACATCATCAACAATAATAATCTCAATGTTGAGATATGTTTGTTCTAATGCACTTTTTACAGCTCTTCGTAATAAATCAACTCTGTTATGTGTTGGAATAACAACACTAACAAGTGGATTATATTTTATATCCAGCTGATTTTGCATCATCATAGAACATCTGAACAGTCTCAAGAGATAAAACTGTTAAATCTTTCCCAATGTTTTTCATCTTCTTGAGAATATCGGGAGTCACGGTAATGATATTACAGCCACATCTGTCTGCCTGAATAATATTTAAAAGCTCACGCGTACTTGCCCATAGCAACTCAATATTTGGTTTTGGTTTAACAATACTTAACGCACCTTTCATAATCGGGATTGGGTTCTGACCTGTATCCGCTATCCTTCCTGCAAAAACTGAAATAATTGATGGTGTCTTTGAATATAAAGCCGCAGTAACTTCTGTAACCTGCTTGGTTGTAAGCAATGCTGTTACATTTAATTTTAAGCCTTCTTTCGATAATTTCTTTACAAGTGGTGCGGTACTTTCACCTTTCGTATTTGTCACAGGGATTTTTATATAAACATTCTTTCCCCATTCAGAGATAATTCTTGCTTCCCTTTCCATATTTACAATATCATCAGAAAATACTTCAAATGAAATAGGTAAATTTGGTATAGCTTTTAAAGCATCTTTTGCAAATTGTTCATAATTTGTAACTCCTGCTTTCCTCATCAAAGTAGGATTGGTTGTAAAACCTGATACAATTCCACGTTTATAATCTTCAACCATTTCGTTAATATTTGCACCATCAGCAAATAACTTAATCTTCAATTTATCGTTATTTCCACTCATAATACTCATATCTAGTTTAATCTCACATTATATAAACATAATGGTATTATTGGTTATTATAAACATTTATTACAATATCCAATACTTTTTTAGCATCAGATATATCTCCTTCGGGTTTTTTATTATTCTGAATACAATCTATAAAATAATCAAATTCTAATTTCCATGAATAATCAATTACATTATCGTATCTCCACTCTGTAACATCGGGAATTCCCATTTGTGGATGCATCTGGTAATATGTTAATTTTTCAGTTCCATAGCTTCCACCAAGACCATCTATCATCAATTTTCCTTTCTTCCCATAAATTTCAAATGAAAACATATTTTTCCATTCGGTACAACTTGCATGAAGCCACGCAACTTTATTAGTTTTGACTGATTTTAACATTAAGAAAGCATTATCTTCAACTGGCATATCCCAGAAATAAGTATTGATATAACCATTCTCAACACGAAGATCTCCCAAGAACCATCTTGAAAGATCTATCAAATGAACACCTTGATCAATTAGTTCTCCACCACCAGATTTTTCTGGATCAGATCTCCATTCCTTTTCATATCCCAATCTACCACCATGACCATAACGACCACGAACAAACATTAGTTCTCCAAGCAAATCTGATTTAACCATTTCTTTTGCTTTCATTAGTGAAGGATGAAACCTATGATTAAAACCAACTTTAACAAATACTTTCTTTTTTTCAGCTTCACGAATAATGGGTAGTATCTCTTTAAGATTTCTTCCAGCTGGTTTTTCAACTAATACATGCTTTCCATGAATTACTGATTCTAATGTCAAATGAGCAAGATGATCGTTTGTTGTAGAAATTATAATCAATTCAACATCTTTATTAAAAATAGCATGTAAAGGGTTTGTAGAGAATTTGGTATAATGATTTCCATATGATCTTGCCATTCTTTCAGCTTTTGTTATATCTACATCAACTGCGATCAATAATTGATGATCGCCCAATGCCTGTGCTCTCTTAATGCCAACAACTCCACATCCAATTATCCCGACATTCATTCTTCCACATCCCAATCTTTATTTCTGTCTTTTGCAACTATACGTCTTAAAGTATAAATATCAGAATCCATCAGCTCTTTCCTATGATCTGGTAATTCTCTCCATTTATCCCATTGTGCACTAATCAGCTTCCCACTAATACCATTACTTTCCCCGGAAGCTAAGAATACACATAAATCTGCACCAAGTTCTAATGATGTACCACCATCAGCTTTTTGCTTAAGTGCCTTCTCATAAAATTTCTTACCAACAACTTTTTCACCAATATCTAATATTTCATCCAGTAATCTTGTATTAAGCGCTCCAGGAGATATGGCATTTATATCAATATTAAAGTCTTTACATTCCTCAGCCATTGTTTCAGTCAATCTTACGACAGCTGCTTTTGATGCGGCATATGCACTTAGATTCGGTAAAGGAGCCGTTGCACCTCCACCCGACAAGTTAATTATTTTACCACGAGTCCTATCCTTCATATAAGGAATAGTATAATGACACATTTTAAAAACACTGGTGAGATTTGTCTCAATCGTTGAAACCCATCCATCGATATCAACTTTATCAACACTCCCTTTAGCACCATATACCCCGGCATTATTTACTAATATATCAATCTTACCAAACAAGTTTATTGTTCTCTCAACTAATAAACTTGCACCATAATAAGTAGATAAATCAATCCCATACCCAGCAACAATCTGACTTGTATAATTTCTTTTCTTTAAAAGATAATCAACTGATAATTGAACGAGAGTTTCATCCCGCCCACAAATCACTACTGATGCTCCTTCTTCTACAAATCTCTGTGCTACAGCAAATCCAAATCCTCTTGTGCCACCAGTTATTATAGCAACTTTACCTTTAAGCTTCATAATATATTCCTTCTCACTGAAAAATATCTTAAATTGTCAATATCTTTAAAATTCAAATACCCATTAGGATCAATTACTATCTTTTCGCAAAGAATATCATTATCAAATTCACAAATATCTTTGAGAATGATAGCGCATTCAAAATCTACAGAAAATGGGTTTGTAACAATATTGATATAATTTGGTATTTCACTAGTGCGTGCTTTAATCAAATCATCATATGCGTAAACAATACATCCTTCTTTATCTAACCATTCGCAAAACTCCAATGATCCAGATCTTCTTAATGTATTAGTTCCTTCTTTATAAGTAAGACCAAATACCATAATAACCCTATCTTTTAATTTATTATGCATAATATCCAGGCATTTCGATTGAATCCATATTTTATGGTGATCATTACTATCAGATATAGATGAAATAATTGGTGTCGTTACAAATGATTTTAATGCTACATCCCTCAAACATTTAACATCTCTTTCTAATGTCCCTCCTGAATATGCATTCCCAGATCTTGTATATGATTTATATCCAATACGATTATCTGTTTTTAATCCAACCTCAACATCATTCGATGATGCACCAACCCTATCACAAATTCGTGCAATCTCATTAGCAAAACAAATAGACATTGATAAAAATGTATTTATAGCATGTTTTGTCATTTCTGCTGATGGTATACTCATCCATATAAGATTTTGTGATATTGTTTTAAAGAATGGTTCGAATTCTTTTCTCTCATTATAATTAACCCCAATGATAATTCTATCCGGGTTATTGAATATTTCTAATGCATTACCAAGCCGAAGATTTTCTGGTGAATATGCAATAGAAATTCTTTTATAAGGATAATTCTTCAATATAATCTTTTCTATCCTTTCTGTAAACCCAACTCTGACCTGGGAAGAAATAATTAACTTTGTTCCATCTTCTACATAATTGAGAATACTAATAATTTTACTTTCGATAAATTTTAAATTTACATTACCATTATCATCAATGGGTGTATCAAACGTAACCCATACAACATCTGCACCAGAAAGTGCTACAACGGGATCATTAGTAAATGAAATTAAATAATCTTTAATCCCATCCTTTATAGCATCGGATACTCCTGGTTCATAGACTGTAATATCACCTTTATTTAAAGGCTGTAAATCAAAAGAATCCAAACCAACAACAGAATGACCAAGTTTGCTAAGACCTGCTATAGTAACTAATCCCAGATGCCACAACCCGTATACACAAACCTTCATCTATGTCTCTCCAATACTACAGGATTATCTTTAAGATACTTCACTGTTTTTAAAACACTTTCTTGAATAGTATATTTTGGTTTCCATCCAAGTTTACATATCTTCTTAGTATCGAGATAAGTAAATGGATTATCACCTATCCACCCTTTCTTCCCACCAGAATATTTAATATCTGGTCTTAAATCAAGATATTCACACATCCAATGAATAGAATCATTTACCTGACAAAAATCATCTGACCCCAAATTAAAAATATTAACTGGATCTTTACTTTTATCAATTGCACACATGATCCCATCAATACAGTCCTGAACATAAAGATACGACTTCCGTTGAGTACCATCACCAAGAACATTTAAATGTTTTGGATGTTCTTCGAGCTGTTTATAAAAATCAAAAACGTGACCATGCGTGTATCTTTCCCCAAGAATTGATACAAACCTAAATATCCACGATTGTATATTGAACCCCGCACAGTATGCTTCTATCAACCCTTCACACGCAAGTTTGGACGCCCCATACAAAGATGTTTGCTGTGGAAATGGCGCATCTTCCGGAGTGGGTGTTATTTTTGGATCACCATATATTGCACTTGTTGAAGAAAATACAATTTTAGATATCTCATTTACCCTCATTGATTCTAATACATTAAATGTTGCCAATGTATTCTGATTAAGATCTTTTGCAGGACTTTCAAACCCAAATCTGACATCGGCATTAGCAGCAATATGAAATACAATATCATGACCTTTCATAGATCGCATAAGATTCTTTTGATCTAACAAATCACCTTCAACTATAGTTAATGCGGGTCTATGTACTTTTGTATTTAAAAAATACATAAACCCAGTTGAAAAATTATCATTCACAGTAACCCTATGCCCTTCAAGTAACAACCTATCTACCAGGTTACTACCAATAAATCCTGCACCACCTGTAACAAAACACTTCATATCATTCACTTCCTATAATCATATCATATGCTTGCTGTAACGATATACCATTATTAACCTGTATACTACGAACCCCAGCATTCATACCACATTCAATATCGGTAATCTTATCTCCAATCATCCATGATTTATCCAAATCCAGTTCATTATCTTCTTTTGCGCGAAGGATTAAACCCGGAGCTGGTTTTCTGCAATCACATACTTTTGAATACTTTGGATGATTACCTTCCGGGTGATGAAAACAATAATAATATCTTCTGATATTGATTCCTTTTTCACGCATCATATTAAATACACGCTTATGAACCATAAATAATTGCTCATGGGTGTATTTTCCTTTGGCAATATCTGGTTGATTTGAGATTATAAATAACAAATATCCTTTATCCTGTAATTGTTTCATAAACTCTACTGCATATGGACAAAACTCAACTTGTTCTGGTGTACGTGGCGGAATCAAATCACCATTATTCTTTACTAATCTTATAACTGTTCCATCTCTATCTAAAAATATAGCTTTGTCCATTTATAATCACCACTTCGTTTTATTCTCCTGTAATATGGGGTTTGATACAAGTAAATGCCAAATCACAGCTTGCATACCTTCTGTCTGAGGAGTAACCAACCCATTACTAATATTGGGAATAATAACACACGCATCAGCTTTCATAGCAGTATATCCACCATCTCTCCCAACAACCCCAATAATTTTCGCATTACGATCTCGGGCAAGATCTATAGCTTCAACAATTGCCATACTTACATTTTTACTAATATCCCCACCACCAACAGAGAATATAAATAAACAATCCTTATTATTTAATCCGCTTGTTTTCAACCATCCATTAAAGATTGTATTTAATCCTTCGTCATTAGCACGAGCTGTTAATTCAGAAACATTATCTGTCGGAGCTGATGCATCTACCCCACATAACTTCCTGAAATCATTTACAGCATGAGAGGCATTACCAGCTCCTCCACCCATACCTATAAGAAATAATCTACCACCATTTAATTTTGTTTCCTTAATAATAACTACCATTTTATCAATAATATTATGTTGGGGTTTTAATAATTCAATAATCTTCATAGTTGTCAATAAAAAATTTTCAGTATGTGTTAACATAATCTTCCTCTATACTGTATGTAATCTGTTGTTTCTTCCAATCCTTCATACGAACCAATCTCATGATACTTCTTTAGTGATCTATAGCATGATATTGATTTTTCCTGAATCATCTGTAAGTAAATTTTACTAAAATCAAATACTTCATCGGGTGGGAAATCTCTGAGCAGCCACTTTTGCATCGGGGTAAAACCATAATCGATATAATTCAATCCCCTATGTTCCCCGGTCTTATCATATTCCACTATTTTTTTATACCTTACACAAACATTTCTATGAAGTTGATCATCTGTCGCTTTATAAACTGTCATCAATATCGGGTTTTCTTCTCTATAAAATGTTCTCAATACTTTTTTATAATCTATATCTAAATATGAATCACCATTCATTAAAATAAAAGTATCTGGTAAGAGAGAATTTGCTTTTCTTAATGCGCCACCCGTCCCAAGTAATTTTCCACCATCGTCGGAATATTTTATTGACATATCCCACTTCTGACCATTTCCAACATAATTACGAATTTGTTCTCCAAATTTACCAATACACAATACTACTTCCTTCACATTATTTTCTTTCAATAATGATAATTGATGATCAATAAAGGGTTTCCCCAAAACATCAACCATCGATTTTGGTATATCTTTTGTAAGTGGTTGTAATCTTGTTGATTGACCTCCACATAAAATAACTACTGGCATCATGATGTTATCACCTTCGTTCCTTCAAAATCAAATTTAAATCGCATCTCCTGTAAATTTTCCTTTACCATAACTTTTCGTAATTGTTTTGGATTATGAGAATAAAACATTAAAAATCCTCCACCACCTGCTCCAATAAGTTTACCGCCAAGTGCTCCATTCTTTAATGCAAGATTATATAAATAATCAATTCGTGAATTACTCATAGCATTTGATCTCTCCTTTTTATATTCCCAATGGATATTCATCAAATCAGCATACTCATCAAGACTTCCGTTCTCCAAATATACTTTACTTTTATATCCCAGATCTTTTACAAAATGTAGATTTTCAACCATTGCCAAATCTCCCTGTTTACTTTTTATATCCTGCGTAGTTAAAATATCAGATGCAGATCGTGTAAATCCTGTAAAAAATAATAACATATTATCTTCAAGTTCATATAATGTATCTTTAGGAATTTTTAACTTTTCGGATATTACATTATCATTCCTACAAAAAGTAAATCCATTGATCCCACCAATCGCAGATATATATTGATCTTGTTTTCCAATTGGTTCTTTTAAAATATCAATTTCAATATGACAGGCTTCCTTTGCAAGATCTTCTGGAGATATAAAAGTTTTATTATAAGTATGAAATGCTTTTAATAACGCACAGGTAAAACTGCTCGATGATCCCAATCCCGTACCAGCGGGAATATCAGCCATACTCGCAAGTTCAAAATTCTTTACTGGTGATTTGAGATATTTTGCAGCTTCACGGATAATCGGATGTTTAATATCATCAATGGAATCGGTTATTTCAAATTTAGAATATTTTACAATAATTTCTCCGAGGAACGCATCATGTAAAATAATATACACATATTTATCAATAGCCGCAGAAATAACATATCCTTCATGGTTACGATAATATGATGGTAGATCTGTTCCTCCACCACCAATTGATATCCGTAATGGACTTCTTACAATAATCATTTTATTACCTTCTTGGGTTTTGCATGTAATACATAAGCTGCTCTATCCTCATATGTAATTATAGTATTCCAATTCTTTTTAATATAAGGAACTAATTCCGGATTAAATGACTCGTTTGGAAACATACTTGGATGTATTTCCATCTCTATTCTGCGTATTCCATCGAAATCAGATGGTTTAATAAACCATTCAGCTCCTTCAATATCACATTTCAAAAACGTAACTTTATCACCATAAAGTGATTGTATCATATTAAGAATTTTTAAAAGAGAACATGTAGGCACATTCTTTCGTTCTACTTTATTAAAAGATAAATCAATATTCTCGCCATTTCCAATAGCATAGCATAAAACTGTTACATTAGAACAGTTATTTAATTTAAGATTCTCTTCTAATTCTTTACAAAATAATGGCTCAACAGCATACACATGCTTAGATTTCATTGATGCAGCTATAGTAAAATCTCCAATTGTTGTACCAATATCTAATACAATATCGTCTGGTTTAATATCAGTCAAATCATATTCAAACCGATCTGCTGTAACCATATAATTTGAATAACCATCAACTTTATATTTTATCCCATCCATAACAAAATAATCAATGTTTTTCGCTCCTTCTATAATAGTACTTCGATCATATATTGCATAATCTATTCCACCAAGTTTATTAAATATTTTCATAACTGGCAAGTATTTCATAATAAATCTTCTAACTTCACGAATCATTCCAACAACCTTCTGTATAATTCATCATACTGTTTCGATACAACTTTCCACGAATATTTATCTTCGGTATAATGGTGAATCTTTTCTCTATCCCATATCATTTTTAATCCCTTCATGATTTTAAATACTAAATCGAGTGAGTCTCCTGTTTTAAATAAATATCCACACGCATTGTTAATTATATCTTTACTACCCACATTAGTCGATGCTATTACAGGTGTTCCACATCCCAATGCCTCAATCTGAATTATTCCAAAACTTTCTCTTAGGCTTGGAAAAATGAATAAATCGGAAGCGTTTATCCATTTCATAACTTCTTTATCATTAAGCCGGTTAATTAAAAATACTTGTTTCTCCAACCCCATTTGTTTAATAAGATTACTTAGATGTTGTTTATAAGATCCACTACCTGATATATAACATTTAACGTCCTGATAATCTACTGGTAAATGAGATATAGCTGAAATCAAATCCTGAAATCCTTTTCTTTCATCTAATGGTCCAAAAGTAAATAAAATCTTATCATCCCGGTTGAGATTAAGTTCATCCCTACATAACGATTTATCCTTTATAGTATAAACCAGGCTATCATATCCCGCAGCTGCACATGCAACATTTTTATTATACTGATGAAGAAGTGATAATTCTGTTGTGTTCTCGCGGGTGAGTATAGTAGCAGATTCCCATGCCTGAATAAATCGTGGATGATTCATTATTCGTTCTTCCTCAAACCATCCTGAATCTTCGTGGATAGTAGCTAACAAAGGAACATTATATTTTTCTTTTAATATAGATCCTATATATATACTTGGATAAGTAAAACGTGCATGAATTAAATCAAAAGATAGATAATATTTATCAATCGTATGTAATGTTGCCGCAAGACGATTATCAATACTAATTTTTTTATAATTTGAAATACCAGGAACTTTTATGATTCGTGGAAAGAAAAAACATCGGGGAAAATATACATCCACATTACCATATGAATAATTTTTACAAAACTTATCCTGTGGTGTTAAACCAAAAGATTTTAAAACTGGTGCAATCACAATAACTTTTTCAAACATATCTTTTGAATAAAACAATTGATTCTTTAAAGCATTACATCCATTAAATTCACCGTTCTCAGATGGATAGTCCGGAGCTAATATTAGTAAAGTTTTATCTATCATAATTTCCTAAGTATATTTCAACTTTCAGATATAAAAGCGATGTGGTTAAAAAAGTTATTTTTTCCTGGATCTGGTTGACTTTTTCTTCTTGAACATTTTAGATTCTTCTTCCGCAGCTTTGATTAACATATTCCCAACACCATTTATCACAACAGCACCAGTAACAGCAGTTAATCCTATTCCCAACATCCCTGTAACATCACCTTCAATACCAGTCATTATTTACACCTACACTTTCTTTTCGATTTTAATTTAGCAGATTTCTTTTTCTTTCGATATTCTAATTCCAATTCTCTCCTAGCGTTTATAGCATATGGAAGATGGGTCTCACCAAAATCTTCAGCCGAATTTAAAAGTTCTAATGCTGATTCTTTTCTACATTTAGAATGTCTGGGGCATACCATACATTTCGGATTCATCATCTCATAATCAAAATATGGGTTGAAACATCCATGTTTAGTAATTCCCGGATATCTTTCTTCGGCTTCTGATAATCTTGTCATTTCTTACACCTACATTTTCGCTTTACTTTAACTTTCTTCGATTTTTTCTTTCTTAATAATGCCAAATCTTTTCTTTCCTGTACCATATTTCTTATTGACCCATCACTTATTGTTATTGGATCTGGTAAATAAATTGCATCTGGTCCATAATTCTCATTTGGATTATAATACTCCTTAAATTTTTTCATTATGAGATCTTCTCGATATATTTTTTTCTTTGCGGCAGGTTTCATATTTTTATGTAACTCATCCAACTCCTCTTTTATAACACGCAATAATTTTTGCGCGTTCATCATTCTAGCTGCGGCATCCTTTGGATTATGAGACATTGAAGCATCTATAGACGATATGTGATTATCTCCAATATAACGAGAAATGCGAACTATTTTTTTATTACCACCCGGTGAATGAATAATATCTATCACTTTAGATTTTATATAAGGAAATTTTTCTCCTTTGATTGTAGGATGATCATAATAACCTTCCGGATTAAAATACCCACCAAGTTCATAATAATAGTATTTTGTGGGAGGGTAAGAACTACCACGAATAATTACTCTTCTTGGATCTCTATCACGAATAGGAATCATTTCTTACACCTACATACTTTTCTTTTTGGTTTAGGTTTAGTAGATTTCTTTTTACGCCTTTCCCACTCTATATCTTTTGATTTTAAGTAATATTCCGGTTTTCTTAAATGTGGTGGGGGTGCATATTTTATTGATGGTCCTGATATATCAACTATTTTAATTTCTTCTGGATCTGTTAGATCTAATATATTTTGCTCACTCCATGTTTTATGTATAATATCAGGAGTTACTGACCATCCTTGCCCACAATCTGAACACACCGCTCTATAATTTTTATCTTGCAATCTAAAAGTTTTTGAACCACAAGAACCACATATTAACGTCATTTCTTACACCTACATACTTTTCGTTTTGGTTTTGGTTTAACAGATTTCTTTTTACGTTTTGCACGTAGATAATCCAAATCATCTGCATCTGTTACAATATCAATAGATTCACGACGTTGTTTAGCATTATTCTGATTGATTAAAAAATTC
>Ga0315295_10002422_pt1 | contig 15826 bp, 16 predicted proteins | sample YL17G14_0_MG_FD_204453 | JGI IMG/M metagenome (GOLD analysis project Ga0315295, IMG submission 204453) | Sediment microbial communities from Yellowstone Lake, YNP, Wyoming, USA - YL17G14_0 | ecosystem: Environmental > Aquatic > Freshwater > Lake > Sediment | place: USA: Wyoming | collected...
CGCCCATGCCAACCGGGGAGTGCTCGGCGAAGTGCTCGATGAGGCCGGCGCCATCCCCGGCATTCCAGCGGCCGACGCCGCCCGCATCGCCGCGTTCCGCGCCCTCTTTGACCGGCTGCGCGCCGAGCGCCCCTGGCGTCCGCTGCGCGACCTGGTGCGCGAGATCGTGCGTGCCACCGGCTATGAAACGGCCTTGTTCATCCAGTTCAGCGGGCGGCGCAGAGCGGCCAATCTGCACAAGCTGGCGGAGCTGGCGGGCTCGCTGGAGGCCGGCGGCTTCGGTTCCCTCAAGGACGTCATCACCGCCATGGAGGAGTTCCGCTACAGGGAGGTGCGCGAAGGCGAGGCCCAACTGGATACGGCGTCGGAGGGGGCCGTCCGCCTGATGACCATGCACGCCGCCAAGGGCCTGGAGTTTCCCCTGGTGGTGCTTCCCGACCTGTCGCGGGGCGCCCGCCCGGACAGGGACGTGCTCAAATACCATCCCCGGTACGGCATCGCGGCCAAGTTCGACTTCGCCGGCAAGCCCGAGGCAACCGCGCTGTTCGAGGCCGTGCGCGAAGAAGAAAAGCGCGAAGAGGAGGCCGAGCGTTTGCGCGTGCTGTTCGTTGCCATGACGCGCGCCGAAGAGCACCTGATCCTCAGCGGATGCCTGAGAGAAAGCAGAAAGGGCTTCTCTGCGCTGCTGGCGCTGGGCGAGATCTGCAGGACCTGCGGCATCTCCTCTCCGGTGGAACTCGGTGGGCAACCAAGGATCATCACGGTTGGCCGGAGGGAAGAAGCAGCCGAGACCTTCCAACTCTCGCTGCTGGCCACCTCGACAGATCCCGGCGAACCGCCGCAGTATGCCTTTGGCCCGGTGGCGCGCCGCGAGCAACTGGGGCTGGAGGCCGGCGCTTCCCTGTCGATTCCCGTTCCGCCGGGCGCGCAGGCGCGGGCCGCTGCCATTCTCGCCGAGGCGCGGAAACCGGCGCCGGCTTGTGACTCCGGGGAATTTTTGGCCACGGTCACCGATGTGCTGAAGTTTCATCATTGCCCGCGCCGCTATTACCTGGGCTACTACCTTGGCTATCCCGAAGGCGACAGGAAGCCTTTTCGCGCGCAGGCCGGCGGGCTGGAGGAACCCGAGGAAGACGGCGCGCCGGGCGAGGACGAAGATTATGAGCGCTGGGAACTGGGCCGCGCTGTTCACGACGTGCTGGCCCGGGGCCGGGAAGCGCTGAGCGAAGTTCCTGAACCGATGCGCGAGGAAGTCCAGCGCCTGGCCGAAGGCTTCTGGTCCGCCGCGGCGGACGATTGGGCGCGGCGGGTCTCGGGCAGCTCCGAGGTGCGCCGGGAACTGTCCCTGATCGCCTCGCTCAAGGGCATCGCCTCGCTCGATGACCGCTTTCTGCGCGGCACCCTCGACGTGCTCACCTTTGAGAATGCCCGCCCGGCCCTGCTGCTCGATTACAAGGCAAATGATATCGGCGCCGCCGAAGTCGATCGGGAGACGGCCCACTATCGCATTCAGATGGTGCTGTACGCCCTACTGGTCCAGGCGGCGTTCGGCCACCCGCCGGCCGAGGCCGTGCTGTATTTCCTCGCGCCCGGCATCGCCCGAAGCATCGACCTGACGCCGGCGGCCCTGGAGGAAGCGCGCAGCCTGCTGTGCTCGTTCTTCGAGGCGCAGAAGCGGCTGTCGTTTCCGCAGGTGGCCGCCGACCACTGCTACCGCTGCCCCTACCAGGGAAACCTCTGCCGGGTGTAATAGGGAGACCTGAGACCTGGGACCTGAGACATGGGACCTGAGACCTGAGGAGCCCAACTTCAGTCTCAGGTCCCAGGTCTGAGGTCCCAGGTCACTTCCTGAATTCCATCCAGCCGAAGCGGTCGGGAACGTGAAAACTGCGCTCGTGGGTCGGCTGCCAGACGACGGTGCGCCTTGGCGGGCCGAACTCCGAGCGGAAGAAATTCAAGCGCCAGCGCGCGCCGGGCGTGGGTGTGGGAACGCCGAAGGCCTTCAGCGGGATGGCCATCAGGGCGTACCAGATATGCTTCCCCTGATCGATCCGCGCCGCGCTGCGGAAGCCGGAATCCCAGCTTGCGTCGTGGTTCTTGGTGGCCCGGTTGATGTCCAGATCGACCCACTGGCTCCCCGGGCTCACCTCGAATTCCTTGTACCGCGTAATGTCGTCCAGATTCGGGGCGATGAAAGCCTCGGCCACGTCGGAGACCTCCCAGAGTTTGTTGGTCTCCTTCGCGCTTTGAGCATCGGGACCGATGGTGAGCTTATCGTCGTAGCCACACGCGAACAGCAGCCAGAGCGTATCGGAAGTCCAAAGCGCGCGAACCGTCGTCCTGTGATCGACCAGCGGGTCGCCAATCACGTCGTGTTGAAAGGTGACCGAGCCGGCCTTTTTCCACATCCGGTGGTCGGGGTTCGGCTCGTACGACGTTGGGCCGCTATAGAAGGTCGCCTGGATGACGTTGGTTTGCTTCGGGTCCCTTTGGGCGGAAGAAACAGACGGCCACAGCAAGAAAGCAATCACACAGCAGGCAGCGAGAGTGCGCATGCGGAAAAGTCTAGCAGAAACCTGCGCGGAAAGCAGAAGGCAGAAAACAGTAGGCAGGAGGCAGTAAGCAGTAGGCAGTCGCAAAGGAAGCGATCCTCCAGCCTCCGGTCTCCAGCCTGCATGCGCTACAATTGTGGCCGATGAAGCGCATGGTATGGCTGGTGTGGCTGCTGCCGGGGCTGCTGGCGGCGGGGGAGCGATATGCGCGGTGGGATTGGTTGGAGCCGGCCGCCGTGCCCTACTTGCGGGAGGCGGGCATCACCCAACTCCTGGTAGCCGGCAACACCCCGCCGGAATTTCGAACAGCCTGTGAGCAAGCGGGCATCCGGATGGTAGCAGGGGCGCCCCCTGGGGTGCAGTTCATCACCGAAGGCTCGTGGCCGCGGCTGAATCCCATGGTCCAAACAAGCCCCGGCGGCGACAAGGTCACTGCGGGCGCCAGCGGCGAACCGTGGATCGAGGCCAACGGCTGGCTGATTCTTTACCACCGGACGCGCGCCGCACAACCCGTGCTGCTGGCCTATGATGCGCCGAAGGAGGGCCGCCTGCGTCCCGGCAGCCTGGAACTGGCCGTTGCCGAAGCGGCTTCCTTCGGCGGGCAGTTCGCCCTGAAGCTCGACGAGCGCCTGCGCCGGGGGCTGGTGGAAGCGCAGCCGCGCGTGGTTGCCGAATGGAAACGCGTCGCGGAACAATTGAAATTTGCCGAAGGCGTGGTGTTTCGCGGCGTGCCCGCCGCCAATATCGCTGTCGTCGCCGATGCGCTGGAACCGGTGGCCGAGGTGCTCAACCTACTGGCCCGCCGCAATCATCCCTTCCTCGTCCTTCCGCGCGGCGGCGATCTTCAGGCGGCCATGGCGAAGAAGTACGTGCTGGTGATCGCGATTGCTCAGCCGCCCTTGCCGCCGGCCAAAGCCGCCCCCGCCAAGCCCGCATCCGCCCGGGCGCCGATCATCGTCCAACGGAAAGAGGTCCTGGACCCCGAGGCCTTCGTGGCCGAAATGCGGAAGCGCATGACCGGGCGGCGGCTGTATGCCCTGTCGAACGCCGAGACCATCATCAGCTATCCGTGGCGGCTGGAAGACGGCCGCCTGGCCCTGCACCTGGTCAACTACGCTATCGATCCGCTGCTGGAAGTGCGCCTGCGCCCGGCGGTGAAATTCTCTCGCGCCCTCTTGTTCACGCCCGAAGATGCGGCGCCTCGTCCACTGGCGGCGCGAGCAGGCGAAGTGGTGATCCCGGAAATGAACGTTTCGGCCGTGGTGGTGCTCGAGAATTAAGAATCAGAAATTAGCGTCCCGTTCCCATCCGTGTAGCAGTCGTACCATTCGCTGTGCTTTTGGCGGCGAATTCAGGCAGCCCCTTGCCCCTCTTCAAGGATGGACCAAACAACCGATCCGCAGATTTCGCAGATTACGCAGATTAAGATCCAATTCTGGAATCTGCGAAATCTGCGTAATCTGCGGATGGGTTCCGTCCCGCCCTGCGGGATGGTCCGTGTTTATCCGTGTTCACCCGAATCGGGTTCATCCGTGGTGAATGGCCACCCGGCGGCCGGTGCGCGCCGATTCATAGGCGGCTTCGATGACGCGGTCGGTCTGCATGGCCCGCCGGCCGCTGGTGACCAGCTCGGCGCCCTCCAGCACCGCGCTCACGAAGTTCTCGATCATCGGATAATGCAGGTTGGCGTGCGGGGGCAGATGCTCGGTGCGCGTCTCCGCAGCCGAGCGGGAGACCAGTTCGGGCCCATTGCCCGGCGTCAAGTCGAGCTCGCCGCCGGTTCCGATGATGCGCAGCTCATCGCGTTCCACCCGCGAGTTCCAGCGCACGTCGAGGACCGCGCGCATGCCCGATGAATAACTCATCAGCAGCGTGGCGGAGTCCTCGACAGCATAGGGATGGAACTGGTTGCCGATTTCCGCCATGACCGAGGCCGGCGGCCCGAACAGGTAATTGAGCAGGTCGATGCGGTGGGAACCGACGTCGGGCAGCGGCCCGCCGCCGGATTTTTCCGGCTCGATGAACCAGTGGCGCTCGTGCCCTTCTTCCGGCGCCCACCACCAGTGGTAGCAGGCTTCGACCAGCGTAAGCCGTCCGACCGCTCCCTGTTCGATCAACTGCCGGGCGCGCCGCACCTTGGGGTAGAAGGGCCGGTAGAAGGCAACGCCATAGACGACGCCGCATTGCTCGGCCGTCTCGGCCATGCGGCAGGCCTCGGCGTAGCTGAGCGCGGTCGGTTTTTCGCAAAGCACGTGCTTGCCGGCGCGCATGGCGGCTATCGATTGCGGGGCATGCAGGAACACCGGCGTGGCCACATAGACGGCCTGGACATCCGGGTCGGCCAGCGCTTCTTCGATCCCGGTGTAGAAGCGCTCGACGCCGTAAGGGGCGCAAATCCGGCGCGCGCGCTCCGGGTGCGTGGTGACGGCAGCCAGCAGCCGGCTGCGCGGCTCTGCATGCAGCCCGGCCAGCACCCGCTTCTGCGCAATGTCGCCAATTCCAACGATTGCCCAATTCAACATGGCGTTGTATTGAACCACAAAGGCAGCAAGGCACAAAGAAAAGCCGCGAGCTAGTCAGGTGATGGCCAGCGTGTAGCGCTCGATGGAGCGGGCGCGGCCGGTCTGCTCGTCGGCGTCGATGATGACCGCGCACAGGCGCAGATCACCGCGGGCCGGTTCGAAGCGTTCCGGCATCTGGGTGAGAAACTTGCGCAGCGCCGTCTCCCGCTCCACGCCGATCACGGATTCGTAGGGCCCGGTCATGCCCACGTCGGTGATGAAGGCCGTACCGCCGGGAAGGACGCGCTCGTCGGCGGTCGGCACGTGGGTGTGGGTTCCGATCACCGCGGTCACTTTGCCGTCGAGGAACCAGCCGAAGGCCTGTTTCTCCGACGTGGCCTCGGCGTGAAAGTCCACGATGCGGATGCGGCATTCCTCCGGCAGGCGGGCCAGTTCGGCTTCCGCCGTCCGGAAGGGGCAGTCCAGCGGGGCCATGAACACGCGGCCCACCAGGTGCAACACCGCGAACGGGATGCCGCCCCGTGTCTGCCCGCAGTACACCCCGCGGCCGGGCGCCCCGGGCGGATAGTTCACCGCGCGCAGCAGGCGCGGCTGACCCGCGATGTAGGCGTAAATCTCCTTCTTGTCCCAGCCGTGGTTGCCCGTGGTCATCACCTCGATTCCGTACCGGAACAACTCCTCGGCCAGGCGGGGCGTGATGCCGAAACCGGCGGCGGCGTTTTCGGCGTTGGCGATAACCAGGTCGATCTGCTTGCCGGCTACCACGTCCTGCAGGTGATCGGCCAGCACCCGGCGCCCCGGACGCCCGAAGATGTCCCCGACGAACAATATCCTCATGCTTCCTTGATTGAACCACAGAAAATCCACATTGTCCTAGCCGCAGATTGCGCAGATTTCACAGATTCAATCTGTGTGATCGGCGAAATCTGCGGATGCCCGGGCCACTGGCCCGCTTTCCGCGATTGACACGGAGATTTACGAGAAGATAAAGTCGGCGTTTACCTGGGCCGCCTTGGGCCGCAAGCCCGGCACACTTAGAGTTTTCCGGAGCATCGGCTTGATGATTCCCCTCATGTTTCTCTTGCAGCACTCGCGGCTGCTCACCATGGCGCCGGTCGATCTGCTGATCGTGGTGATTTACTTTGCCGTGGTGCTGGCCATCGGTTTCTACATGAAGCGGTTTGCCAGCACCGGCGAGGATTTCTTCATGGCCGGGCGCAGCATGAGCGCCTGGATCGCCGGCCTCAGCTTCATCTCCTCCAATCTCAGCTCGCTGGAGATGATGGGGTGGGCGGCGATCGCCTACCAATATGGGATGCTGGGCGCCCACGCCTACCTGATCGGCGCCATTCCGGCCATTCTGGTGCTGGCCATCGTGATGATGCCGTTCTATTACATTTGCAAGACGCACTCGGTGCCCGGCTACCTGAAGCTGCGCTACGGGGAATCGAGCCGGATCCTGGCCGGCACTTCGTTCGCCTTCATGACGGTGCTGATGAGCGGCATCAACATGTACGCCATGGCCCTGGTGATGAAGGTGATCCTGGGCTGGGACCTCCACTTCAGCATCTGGGTGTCGTCGCTGACGGTGGCCATTTACGTGATGGCCGGCGGGCTGCTGTCCGCCATTTTCAACGAGGTCTTGCAGTTCTTCCTGATCTGGCTGGGCGCGGCGCTGATCCCCATCCTGGGATTGATTGAGGCCGGCGGTTGGAGCAGCATGATCGCGCGCATCAACGCCCGCAATCCCGGCCAGGATTACACCCACCTGTGGCGCACGCTGGGCTCCTTCACCGACAACCCCATGGGCATCCACTGGACGGGCATGGTGTTCGGGCTGGGCTTGGCCGTCTCCTTCGGTTACTGGACCACCGATTTCCTGGTGGTGCAGCGGGTGATGGCGGCCCGCGACCTGCGCTCGGCCAAGATGGGGACGGTGATCGGCGCGGCCCTGAAGATGATGGTGCCGCTGATCGTCACCCTGCCCGGGCTGCTGGGTCTGGCCCTGTTGCCGATGACGCTGGTGAACGAGGGCCAGGCGGTGGCCACCGGCGCTCACAGCTACAACGAGGTGCTGCCGCTGATGATGGCGAGGTACTTCGGGCCGGGGTTGCTGGGCCTGGGCATCACGGCGCTCATCGCCGGTTTCATGTCGGGCATGGCGGGCAACGTCAGCGCCTTCGCCACCGTCTGGACCTATGACATCTACCGGCCGCTGATCCGCAAGAACGCCACCGACGCCCATTACGTGGCCATGGGCCGCTGGTGCGCCGTGCTGGGCGTTTTTGTCAGCATCGCCGCCGCTTACCTGGTGATGTACTTCAGCAGCATCCTGATTTACGTCCAGGTGCTGGTGACGTTTTTCATCGTGCCGCTGTTCGGCACCGTCATCCTGGGCATGTTGTGGAAGCGGGCCAGCCCGGCGGGCGGGTTCTGGGGTTTCCTGGCGGGCATCGTCTCCTCGGTGGGCATGTTCCTCTGGGTGCATTTCCAGCCCAGCGCCCTGCGTTACGTGGCGCTCTCGCCCCATGCCAAGGACATGGCGGAGAACATGTACCGCGGGTTGTGGTCGCTGCTGATTTGCGTGATCGTCACGGTGGCCGTCAGCCTGGTAACCAAGCCCAGGCCCGACGCGGAGCTGAGGAACCTGGTCTACGGGCTGACGCCGCTGCCGTCGGAAGGCGCCTATCCGCTGCTTCGCCGGCCGGCATTCTGGGCCGGCGTGGTGGCGGTCGCGCTGGTGGTTATCAACGTGGTGCTCTGGTAGCCGTGCGTGGGCGGCGCTACACGAAGACGAACTTATGGAGGACTGGAATCTATGCGGAAGCGGACGGCCACCGAAGAAGATATCGCCCCTCCGGTAGTGCCCAAGGCGCCCTGGCGGGTGTCAATCGTGCGCGCGCTGCCCGGCTTTCGCCTGGCCGTGCAGTTCGTGGATGGAAGCAAGGGCGAGGTTGACCTGTCGCGCCGGCTGGCAAGCGACCGGGCGGGCGTTTTTAGCAAACTGCGCGATCCGGCCGTGTTCGCCCAGGTCCGCCTGGAATACGGCGCGGTGACCTGGCCTGGCGAGATAGATCTGGCGCCCGATACCATGTATGACGAGATTCGGGCGCACGGCCGCTGGGTGCTGGAATGAAACTGCAATTTGATCCCAACCAGCCCTTCCAGCTCCAGGCCGTAGCGGCGGTGACCGGCCTGTTCGACGGCCAGCCGGAAGGCGCCTATCCGCTGTTTCGCCGCCCGGCGTTCTGGGCCGGCGTGGTGGCGGTCGCGCTGGTGGTTATCAACGTGGTGCTTTGGTAGCCGTTTGTGGACCGCGATGCGCCGCGCTGGTGGAGGAATCTGCATACCTTGCCAGGAGCTTGGGCGGAGGTCAGGTGGAATGGCGGAGAAGCTGACGTTTGAATACGACCGGGAAGCCGACATCTTGTACATCAGCAAGCGGCCGCCCTATGCCGAGCAGGAGTCGGAGGAACTGGGCGATGAGGTGATTGCACGCCTGAATCCTACGACCGGCGAAATCGAGAACCTCGAGGTGCTGTTTTTCACGACCCGACTGCACGGGCGGAGGCGCTTCGAGCTGCCCGTGACCGCCGACCTGCACCGCGTTCCAGGCTGACCCCAATCCGTGGAATCTGCGGAATCCGCGGATTGGTTCTCTTGTTCCACAGCCGATGCCGAAGCCTGAGGGGGAGCTGGCGAATCTAGCCTACGGGCTGACGCCGCTGCCGTCGGAAGGCGCCTATCCGCTGCTTCGCCGGCCGGCATTCTGGGCCGCCGTGGTAGCGGTCGCGCTGGTGGTTATCAACGTCGTGCTGTGGTAACCGCTCTGTAGATCGCGTTGCGCCGCGCTGGCGGAGGAATCCGCCGCCATGAAGATTTCCCCGAGTCAATGAGTTAGAACATCGGCCTCAATAGATTTCCCCTTGCCTTGAAAACCTCCGCCCAAAGGCGCATACTCTGCCAGATAAGACGGCCCTACTCCAATCCCGGCTGAACTACGCAACTGCCACCGTCTCCAATGGCACGCGAGGCGAACGAGGAAGGCATGATTGACAAACCGGAAAATTACAACCTGCTGGTCGAGCGGTGGATTCCCATTCTGTGGAGCGATGGGAGATTCGTTCGCGTGAACATCCGAACCGCACTGATAGAAGCGGGCCGCATCCGTCAGATCGCCGCATCGAATCCCATGGACAACGTGGCCTTACTGCGCTTCCTTCTCGCGGTCCTGCAGTGGTGCAAGCCGACGCTGAGCGACGAAGATCGCGAGAGCCTTAGGAGTGCCGGCGGCATCCCCGAGGGTTGGCTGCAAAAAACCTTGGACAGCGAGGGCCGACCGAAATCGGCGTTCAACCTCCTCGGTAGCGGTGACCGCTTCTATCAGGATCAGAGGCTGTCACGAGAAAAGCCGAACCGCTTTCCCTCGGACCTCTTCGCTTATTTCCCAGCCGACACCGAGGTCAACCATTTTCGGCACGTCTGGGACCGGACCATAGCGCTTTGCCCTGCCTGTTGCGCCCTCGGCTTGGTGCGACTTTCCGCGTGTGCCACACAGGGCGGGCGGGGCTATTCTCCGTCGATCAACAACGCGCCGCCGATTTATATCTTGCCCATTGGCGGTACTCTGCTGGAAACGCTTTGGCTGAACTGGCCGCTTCAGCCGACGGCGGCCAAGGACGGTCCGGCATGGGAACCAGGGAAACGACCCGCCGATAAGATCGGCATACTCGAAGCCCTAACGTGGCAGCCGCGAGCCGTGTGGCTTGGACCGCTTATTGAGGATTCCGGCAGGACCTGTGCTCGCTGCCCTGCTGCCGGACCTCTTATCTGCCGAGTCGTGTGGAAGCAGGGGCGAAGCCTCAAGACCGATGGCCGCGAGTGGCAAAAGGATCCGCACGTCGCATGGGCAGCGTCCAAGGGCGGATCAGTCGAGGATAGGGCTTTACGCGCAGCCGACCCCCTCAAGTATTCGCTCAGAGAGTCGGCGCTTTGGTCTCAGACCATCCGGGCGGTCTTGGAGTCGGCGGGCGACGACCCTCGCATTCCATCGGTCGCCAGCGCGATAGCACAGCTTCAGCAGCCCGCGGATTTGCGCGTGATGTGCTTTGAGCCTTTCACCAAGAAGGCAAAGACATTCGACGAGCACCGCGATGGTTGGTGCATATCCCTCAATCTTCTGCGGAACCAGCATCTGCGGGACTTGGCAACCCGGGAGCTTGATCGGCTCGAACGCCTCGATTTCAGCAAATGCCTGCCCGCCCGCTCCCGCTCGCTCCCTGGAACTGCTCCAGTTCCGGGTACGCCCGAGGTAGCGAGGGAAGCTGCAAGGTCGATCATTGCCGGGGAAACCCAGGACCAGTTGTGCCAGCGTTTTAGAACATTTCTGAACGACCTGGCGCAAGCGGTCACCGACGAGAAAGCCGACCAATGCGTTAAGCGCTGGCAGGATGGCGCTCACGGAATATTACAGAAAGCACTCGACAGCGCTTTTTCCCTGACCACTGCGTGCGCGCCTCTTGGCCGGCAGGAGGCGGCGGAAATCGCGCGCCGACGGCTGGATCGCGCGATCGGAGAGGTCGCGGCGAGCGACAAGGAGCCGTCAACTGCACGCGGCTCGGCTGAGGGCAAGCGCGGGTCGCAGAAGCGAGGAGAAGAATGACCCTTACTGAGCGGTTCATCGAACGTCTGGAAGCGCTCAAGGAAGGCGAGCGCTCCCGGTTGCGGCGGCTCGCCGGTCAGCCGTTGGACGAGTCGCTGCCGGGCTTCGATCTGTTTACCGGCTTGTGGTGGCCGCTGAGGCAGAACAGCCCGAGGGCCCCGCGGCGGGAAACGAGCTGGTTGGTCGCCAAGTTGTACGCGGCTGTCGGCGTACCTCAGCAGAAAGATGCTGCTCTGCCCGTGGTGCTGGGCAGGTGTGAGCCGCGGGATGATTTCGGCCGTAAGCGTCACCGCCGGCGCTTCGACGCCCTGCTGCGAGCGCCGCTTGCCGGCCTTGAGCCGCATCTGCGCTGGGCATTATCGGAGGCAGCCCGCCCCGCCGGCGGCGCCGATTGGGTGCAACTCTTGGAGGATTTGCGGACGTGGGACCGCAGCCAAGACCGTGCGGGAGGCACAAACGTTCGTGACAAATGGGCCTGCCAGTACCTGGAGGCCGCAAAGTGAAAGGAGAAACCGGCCATGCTCATTGAAATCCACATCATTCAGAACCACAGCCCGTCGAACCTCAACCGCGACGATCTGGGCGCCCCAAAAACGTGCCTCTTCGGCGGTGTTACCCGGGCACGTATCTCCAGCCAGTGCCTCAAACGGAGCATCCGGCGAAGCCCGGAGTTCCAGCAGGCTTTGGAGAAAGACCGAGGCGTTCGAACACGCAGACTCATCACCATCCTGGCCGAGAGAGCCCATGGGGCATCGCCCGCTCCACCTGACCTAATCGAATTCGTGACCAAGGCGTTCGAGAAAGGCGGGGTGAACAAGAAGGCCACAAAGGACGATCCCAACGCAACGAACATGCTCATGTTTCTGCCTGAGTCGAGCATCACCGCAATGGCTGAAGCCGTCAGGCTCGAGTGGGCGAAGGAAAAGCAGGATTTGGATGCCCTCGTCGACGTGTTGTCAGAGAGTGTGGGAAGGGCTGCGGTACCGGATATCGCTCTCAACGGCAGGATGACCGAACTCGACTCCGATGGCTTGTTCAGAAAAGTTGATTTTCACGTGGAGGCTGCCCTGTCAGCAGCGCACGCGATTTCAACGCACGAGGTTATCAACGAAGTGGACTACTTCACCGCCGTCGATGATCGTGCGATGGGACCGGGCGCAGGCTACCTCGACGAAGCTATGTACGCCTCCGCTTGCTTCTACAAGCATTTCTGCATCGACTGGGCCCAGCTCGTAAAGAATCTGGGCGACGACGAGGCGGCCAAGGAACTTGCGGCATTGACTCTCCGACAGTTCATCCGTGCCGCTGCGATGAGCACCCCGTCCGGCAAGCAGAAGAGCTTCGCCGCGTTCAACCCACCCGAAGGCATCCTCGTCGAGGTAAAGAAGGAGCGATGCACACCGATCAGCTACGCCAACGCATTCGCCGACCCGGTGCCGTTGAAGTCCCCGCGCGGCCTGATTCGTGAAAGCATCGCGCGACTGGGCCAGCATGTGCACGAGCTCGCCGACGGCTATGGCATCAAGGCCGAGCGTTTCTGGTTCTCGCCGTCCGGCCGGCATTCGTTGACCTATGTTGACACCGAGTCTAAGGAGAAGCCCGTCATCGACGGAGGCGGGAATATCAAGTCCTTCGATGGACTTGTCGACAAAGTGATGGAAGCGGTGACCGGCAAGCAGCATCAGGTGGGGGCGGCGTCATGAGTGATGCCAACATCCTCTTCCTGCGCCTGGAAGGTCCCCTCCAGGCCTGGGGCGACAACTCCAAGTTTGTCATCCGGCGGACGATGGAGGCCCCCACCAAGTCCGGCGTTCTCGGGCTGATCTGTTGCGGGATGGGATTGTCGCGGCAGAAGGCCCGCGAGCACTTGCCCGACTTGAACCGGCTTCGCATGGGCGTGCGCATCGACCGGCCCGGTACGCGCTGGTGGGACTATCACACCGTTGGAGCGAAAGTCGGGATTCTCAACGCCGCCGGTGTTATCAAGATCACCCAGACGACAAAGGAGAAGGAAACACTGGTGAGCCGCCGAGAGTACCTTTGCGACGCAAGCTTCCTGGCGGCGCTTCGGGGCGAAGCCGATCTGATCGAGCGGGTCAAGGATGCCTTGGAGAATCCCGCGTGGCCCCTGTTCCTGGGCCGCAAGTCATGCCCGCCATCCAGGCCGATCCTGGCCGGCGAGACTCAATCCGGGGATCTTGTGACCGCCTTGCAGTGTCAACCGTGGCAGCCCCGTTATGAGACCGACGAGCCGCCGGGCGAAGGATGCGTGCCGTGCCTGGCCGAGTGGCGAGCATCCCGGGAGGAGCCCACGGCCCCGGCCGAGGCCGAGGTTTGGTACGACGCGCCGGTTTCCTTCGATCCGCCCGTTCACGAACCGCGACTCGTCGTACGCAGACCCGTCAGGGTGAAAATCGGTGACCCGACGCAACGTCGGATCCCGCCTCCCCCGCGCCCCCGCGCGGACTACCAAAACACCGAGTACCGCAAGGCCCGCGATGCACGCCTGCGTGGCGACCACGGGCTGTGCGTTTTCTGCAAATCTCCGGGCACAACCGTGCAACACACCACTTACCGCCGGGCTGGGGGAGGCGAGTCGCAAGACGATTTGCGCTCGCTCTGCCGGCTCTGCCACGACGCCGTGACCATGATCGAGTACGGCCTGGGCATGGGCCTGGATCGGATCAACCCCTGCGACCCGCGGTGGCGGGCACAAATCATCGCCAAGCGCGCCGAGATTGTCGCCTTTCGCTCGTTAGAAACGCGGCGGCGGCGCCTGGAGGCCGAGGAGGTGGAATAATCATGTACCTCTCTTGCCTGTTGATCAACGTGGGCGAGGACCCCGACCGCCCCCGCCCGGGACGGCTCTGGCTGCGCAACGCCTACCGGGTGCACCAGCGTTTGTGCATGGCGTTTCCAACCGCACCCCAGCGGGAGATGGATCCCGAATTCCTAATGCCCTATCAGCCGTGCGGCTTCCAGGATCCCCGCCCTCAAGAATGTAGCGTCAGTGCCGGTCCCGCGGCCCCTGCGCGCCCTTGTGCCGTCGCGGCTGTTGATCGCCCTGTTCACGTGCCGCGAAACACGGAACACAACTTTCTCTTTTGCATCAACCCGAAACCCGGTGCGAGTCCCGTGATCCTCGTTCAGTCCGCCATCGAGCCTGACTGGGACTATGCCTTCCACAACGCCGGTTATCTTCTCGTGGCTCCCCCGCAGGTAAGGTCGTTCGACCCGTACTTCTCGGCAGAACAGCGGCTCCGGTTCCGCCTGCTCGCCAACCCGGTGAGAAAAGTCAGCCGCAACTCCCTTGACCTTGCAGGCAAGCCCTTCGGCCCTCAGTGGATCGGCAAGGACGTTCCTGTTCCGACGGAGCATCTGCGTAACTGGCTCGAGCGCCGTGCCGAGCCCGGCTGGTCGCCTCCCAAAAACTCAGAGGACAAACAGTGTCCGCCCGGTTTCCGCCTGGTTGACCCTCTCCACATCCAACCCGGATACGTTTATGTTAACGACAAGCGGGATGGGGGCTCCGGCCGGCGGCTCCGGTCGGCGCGGTACGACGGTGTACTCGAAATCACCGACCCCGCTGGCTTCCGGAACACGGTCATCAAAGGCATCGGCCCCGGCAAGGCGTTTGGATTCGGCCTCTTGTCTCTAGCGCCCGCCGCCACCCCTGGAGAAAGCGAGCGACGACCATGAAAGATCTGCACATTCTGCCCAAGATTCGCGACGGTTGGAGCTACCTCTACGTTGAGCATTGCCGCGTAGATCAGGAAGACAAGGCCATCGCCATCCACGACAAGGACGGCAAGACGCCGGTGCCCTGCGCCGTGCTGGCCCTGCTCATGCTCGGCCCCGGCACCACAATCACGCACGCCGCCATCCGTGCCTTGGCCGACAACGGCTGCCTGGTGATGTGGTGCGGGGAGGAGGCGGTGCGCTTCTATGCCTGCGGCATGGGGGAGACGCGCTCTTCCGAGCGGTTGCTGCACCAGGCCCGCCTCTATGCCCATCCGGCCAGCCGGCTCCAGGTGGTTCTGCGCATGTACCGCATGCGCTTCGCTGAGCCCCTCGACACTTCCCTGAGCATCGAGGAGATTCGCGGCCGGGAAGGCGTCCGGGTGCGCGAGGCTTACGCCCGCGCCTCGCGCGAAACCGGCGTGAAATGGGAAGGCCGCTCTTACAAGCAGTCGAATTGGGCGGCCGCTGACCCGGTCAACCGCGCCCTCTCCTGCGCCAACAGTTGCCTGTATGGGCTCTGTCACGCCGCCATCGTTTCGGCGGGGTTCTCCCCCGCCCTCGGTTTTATCCACACCGGCAAAATGCTTTCCTTCGTCTACGACATCGCCGACCTCTACAAGGCCGAGATCACCATCCCCGCTGCCTTCCAGGCGGCGGTCGAGGGGACCGCCATGCTGGAAACGCGGGTCCGCAAGGGCTGTCGCGATGCATTCCGCTCGAGCCGCCTGCTGGAGCGCGTGCTGCCCGACATCGAAGCCGCCTTGGGGGTCGATGGCGCCGCGGAAAGCGTCCCCGCCCCTGACCGCATCCCTCCGGCCAGCGTTCGCCCCGACTTCGACGCCCAGGACGCGGCTCCCGGCGGCCTGTGGGACCCCGAACACGGCGAGGTCCCCGGCGGCGTCAACCGCGCCGAGAAAGCCGGGGGTGAATAGCCATGGTCGTCATAATTCTTGAAAAAGTCCCGGCCAGCCTGCGCGGCGAACTCACCCGCTGGATGCTCGAACCCAAGACTGGCGTCTTTGTTGGAACCTTGTCGGCCATGGTCCGCGACAAGCTGTGGGAAAAAGTGTGCGCCGCCATGAACGGCGGCGCTGGAATGCTGATTCACCACGCGAACAACGAGCAGGGCTTCGCTATCCGCTTCTGGGGCGCAACTTCCCGTTGGGTGCTCGACTACGAGGGACTTACCCTGATACGGGTGCGGTAACCCTTTTGGATTGCAGTGTTGTCCCCGCGCGCGCGGGGGTGAACCGGAGAGAGAAGCACCATGAAAACAATTTCGGTTGTTGTCCCCGCGCGCGCGGGGGTGAACCGAGCCATTGCGCTCAGCGCGAAGCGCTGTAAATGTT
>Ga0315295_10002424_pt1 | contig 15816 bp, 8 predicted proteins | sample YL17G14_0_MG_FD_204453 | JGI IMG/M metagenome (GOLD analysis project Ga0315295, IMG submission 204453) | Sediment microbial communities from Yellowstone Lake, YNP, Wyoming, USA - YL17G14_0 | ecosystem: Environmental > Aquatic > Freshwater > Lake > Sediment | place: USA: Wyoming | collected...
CCTATTCCCATCAGGCTGTCGCGGCTGTAGCCGACACCAGGGTACATGACCCCGCCGTTGCCTTCCCCGCCGATAAGGGCTTTTTGCTTGAACATTTCCTCGGCGACATTCACCTCTCCGACATTGGTCCTGATGACCCTGGCCCTGTGTTTTTTCGCTATATCATCGATCATCATGCTCGTTGATAAATTGGTCACCACCAACTTATTTACGCCCGATGACCGATGCCGGACGCCGGACAGGACATGGTCAACAGCGATCGCCAGCGTGTACTCTTCTCCCGGCGCGTCGCCTTTCTCCGTAACTACAGCCAATCGGTCCGCGTCGGCATCCTGGGCGAAACCGATGTCCGCGCCGCACGCCTCCACCTTTTCGCAGAGGTCTTTCAAGTTCTCGGGGATCGGTTCGGGATTGTGGGGGAATGGTTTCTTTGTGTCCGTGTAAAGCTCTATCACTTCGCATCCGAGCTCATTAAGGAGCTTTACGGTTATCACGGAACCCGCGCCGTTACAGCTGTCGAGAACCACCTTAAATTTCCTTTTCCTGATCGATCCGACATCAACGCATGCAAGCACTTTATTAATGTGTGCATCTAGCGGATGGCCGTGAAGCTTAAGATCCCCTTTCCTGCCGGACGCCTTAAACTTTTTCTTTTTGTAAATATTGATCAATCTTTCGGCTTCGCTCTTGTTCAGGAAGATGCCGTCTTTCCTGACGAATTTGAGCCCGTTCCACTGCCCGGGATTGTGGCTGGCGGTTATTATGATGCCGCCGTCGGCTTTCAGTTCCTTTACCATCAACTGTACGGTCGGGGTAGGGCATATTCCCAGATAAATGACATCTATGCCCATGCCATTGAGGTTGGAGATCACAAGGTCTTTTATCTTTTCACCGGATGCTCTCGGGTCGCGACCCGCGACTATAACTCCCTTTTTGATATAAGAAGCAAAAGCTTTTGAAAAATCGGATATGACATTATCGGTCAGTGATTCTCCTGCTATGCCGCGGATGCCGGAAATGCTTATTTTTAAGGTCATGTGTCTCCTCTTGAAGTTGAATTTAAAGTATTATATCATAGCTTCCAAGTTGTGAAAGGTTGGTGTTGTAATTGGCAATTGTTTACGGAGCGATAATGCCTCATCCCCCCGTCTTAATTCCCGCTGTGGGAGGGACCAGGGTAAAAGACGTCATCAAGACGAAAAAGGCCTTGGAAGAAGTCGGGAAAAGGCTGAAGGCCAAGGAGATCGACTCAGTGGTCATCATCACTCCCCACGGCAACGTGTCGCAGATCGCTGTTCCGGTATATGTGAACCATATTTTCGAGGGGAACCTCAGCTATTTCGGCGCGGATAAGCCCGTTTTTTCATTCAAGGGAGATCCGATACTTGGCAACGAGATAATCAAAGAGGCGAGGAAGCAGAATATTGAAGTGTCGCATATCGCGGAAACATTGCTCGATCACGGAGTTATCGTTCCGATGTATTACCCGACGATGGCTTCATTCAAGAAACCGATCGTCCCGATAGCTCTGGCGTTCCTGCCTTACAAGGAACTTTTTAATTTCGGGGAGACCATCAGGGCGGCTTCGGATAACCTGGGCAAGAAAGTGGCGGTCATCGCGAGCGGGGACCTGTCGCACAGGCTGACCCTGGATGCCCCGGCGGGATTCAATCCGGAGGGAAAGAAATTCGACGAGGCGATAGTCAGGCTTGCCGCAGCGAACGACGCGGAAGGCATACTAGCTCTTGACCCGAACATGATAGAAGCGGCGGGCGAGTGCGGGCTCAGGTCTATAATTATGTTGATGGGAGCGCTTAAAGGCCTGGATGTCACTCCGGAGGTGCTCTCGTACGAGGGGCCGTTCGGTGTGGGATACATGGTGGCCACTTTTGATGTCAAGCCCTCCAGCCATGAATAGTAAATATTCATTGCAAGTTGATCTTGCCAGGAAGGCAATAGAAGCTTACATAAACGAAGGAAGAAGGATAAGCCCTCCTCCGGAACTTCCCGCAGAATTAAAAGAAACGGCGGGTGTATTTGTTTCGCTCCATAAAAAAGGGGAGTTGAGGGGCTGCATAGGCACTTTCCTTCCGACAATGGGAAGCGTTGCGGAAGAGATAATCTCGAACGCGATAGAATCATCGACAAAGGACCCGAGGTTCGTCCCCGTAAAAAAGGATGAGCTGGCCGAGCTTGAGATATCCGTCGATGTCCTGACGAAGCCCGAGCCGGTCTCAAATATCGATGAGCTCGACCCGAAAAAGTACGGTATAATAGTGCACAGTGGGGGAAGGCGCGGGCTTTTACTGCCTGACCTTGAGGGAGTTGATACTCCGGAGAAGCAGATAGCCATCTGCAGGCGCAAGGCCTGGATAGGCGACGACGAGCCGGTTGAGATACAGAAGTTCCGAGTAAGGAGGTTTCACTAAATGATCAAGGTTGGAATAATGGGAGGTTCCGGTTACACGGGAGAGGTCCTTGTGGGGCTCTTGCTGCGCCATCCGGAAGTGAAACTCGCGTTCGTGACATCCGGATCCCACAAGAACGAGAAAATATCCGATATTTACCCGCATCTGGAAGGCATAACGGAACTCACTTACAAGGCGCCTGACATCGAGAAGCTGGCCAAGGAAGCTGACGTTGTTTTCCTGGCCCTTCCGAACGGCATGGCGATGAACATAGCTCCGAAGATACTTAAAGCGGGAGTTAAGGTCATCGATCTCAGCGCTGATTACCGTTTCAAGGATGCCAAGGTCTTCAAAGAATGGTACAAAATGGACCACTCGAGCAAGAACCTTCTGGCAAAAGCGGCTTACGGACTTCCCGAGATAGAAAAAGTGAGCGGGGCGAAACTTATCGCTAATCCTGGATGCTATGCTACGGCATCGATCCTGGGGCTTTACCCCCTGATCAAAGAAGGCCTGATCGATACGGACAGCATTGTTGTTGACGCAAAATCAGGAGTGTCTGGAGCCGGAAAATCCCTGACCGATGATACCCATTATCCCAACTGCAACGAGGGAATATCCGCTTACAAGGTTGCATCACATCGTCACACGCCGGAGATAGAACAGGCGCTTGGCGGCGGCTTAAAGATCACATTTACCCCGCATTTGACGCCGATGACGCGCGGGATACTTTCCACTATCTACGCCAAGGCGAAAAAGCCCGTGGATGAGAAAAAGCTGACCAAAATATTCAAGGATATCTATAAAAAAACCCATTTCATCCGTGTTCTTGAAGGGAAACTCCCGTCAACGAAATATGTCAGCGGGACGAATTACTGCGACATTGCCGTAAAGTACGACAAGCGCACCAACAACATAATAGTCCTGTCCGCGATAGACAACCTCATTAAAGGCGCTTCCGGCCAGGCCATCCAGAACATGAACATAATGTTCGGCTTGCCCGAAACGACCGGACTTGAACTCATCGCGATATATCCATAGGAGCTCACAATGAAGAACATTAAAGGCGGCATAACTGATCCAAAGGGATTCAAGGCGTCCGGGATGCACTGCGGGATAAAGAAGTCCGGCAAGAAGGATATCGCCTTGATCTACTCCGATGTCCCTGCCAATGCGGCGGCAGTTTTCACTACAAATAAGGTGAAAGCCGCGCCGATCCTTGTGAGCATGGAACACATAAAGAGCGGGAAAGCCCAGGCGATAATCGCGAATTCAGGCTGTGCCAATGCCTGTACGGGTTCGGAAGGAATGGAAGACGCACAGGTAATGGCAAAGGCTGTCGGAAGCGCGCTAAATATCCATGGCGACAGCGTTCTGGTGGCCTCCACCGGCACCATAGGTTCAAGGCTTCCCTTGAAGAACATCCTTAACGGGATACGCATGCTTACAAAGAAAATGACGCATGCTGGGGGAGGGGACGCCGCCGACGCAATACTGACGACGGATACGAAAAGAAAAGAAATAGCCGTCCAGCTCAAGGCCGGCAGGAAGACCGTGACTATCGGCGGCATTGCGAAAGGCGCGGGCATGATCGCGCCGAATATGGCGACACTTTTTTGTTTCATAACGACCGATGCGGCAATACCGTCTTCAATCTTAAAAGCGTACCTGAAAGAATCCGTGGATAAGTCGTTCAATATGACGGTCGTTGATAAGGACATGTCCACAAATGACTGCGTTTTCATCCTGGCGAACGGCATGGCAAAGAACAATACATTAAGAGGTAAGGACGAAAAGGAGTTCAAGCAGGCGCTGGATCACGTGTGCATTTACCTGGCAAAGGAGATCGCGCGCGACGGCGAAGGCGCCACAAAAATGATAGAGGTCAAGGTTGCGGGCGCAAGGTCTGCGAATGATGCAAAGCTGATAGCCAGGGCGGTGGCGGGTTCGGATCTGGTCAAATCCGCGATATTCGGAGAAGACCCGAACTTCGGCCGTATCATGGCGGCGCTTGGCAATTCGGGGGCGGACGTAAAACAGGAGCATGTCAATGTGTTCATCGGGGGCATTCAGGTGGTCAGCGGAGGGAAATCGGTATTTTTCGACCAGAACATTGCCAAGAAGCATATGAAAGGCAAGGAAGTCCTCATCAATATAATGCTCGGCCACGGGACAAGCATGGCAACTGCCTGGGGTTGCGACCTTACTTACGATTATGTGAAAATTAACGCGAAATATCACACTTAGATAAGGTAAAAGGTGAAAGGTAAAAGGGATGTATAAATTTTTGATCAAAAGAGCTGAAGCTGTTATTGAGGCCTTGCCATATTTGCGTAAATTCCACGGGAACCTTTTTGTCGTGAAATACGGCGGGGCTGCCATGACCGATCCGGAGCTAAAGGACAAGGTCATACAGGATATCGTCCTGCTTAATCTTGTCGGGATAAAGGTGGTACTTGTCCATGGCGGGGGCAAAGAGATCAATAAGATGCTTGAGAAGAAGAAGCTTAAAGTGGAATTCGTCATGGGATTCCGCAAGACAAGCCCCGAAACGATGAAGATCGTCGAACGCTCGCTCTCGCGCGTCAACTCAGATATTGTAAAATTGATAAAAAAACACGGCGGATTCCCCGTTAGTTTTTCGGGCAGAAAAGGCGGGCTGATAAAAGCCAAAAAGCTCCTTGTTAACAATAAGATCGATATCGGCTTTGTTGGTGAAGTCGACAGGATAAAAAAATCGAAGATATTCAAAGCCCTGAAAAAAGGCAAAATTCCGGTCGTTTCATCGATAGGGATCGGCTCCGACAATAAGCTTTATAATATTAACGCGGATACGGCTGCCTCGGCCATCGCCAAGATACTGGAAGCTGATAAATTGATACTTATGACCGATGTTTCAGGCGTGCTTGATAAGAACGGAAAGCTGATCTCCCAGATCGATCCGGGCAGCGCTAAAAACATGATAAAAAAAGGCATTATTTCGGGCGGTATGATCCCGAAAGTCAGCTATGGCCTTGACGCCATAACCTCAGGCGTGGACCGCGTCCATATAATCGATGGAAAATTAGAACACTCGCTTCTCCTTGAAATATTCACCAACCGTGGCATAGGGACGATGCTGGTAAAATAGGCCTCGAATAAGCAAATATCACCCTTATTCCTCTTGCATTTTCGTTAAAATTAGTGTATAATGATCAAATCTGGAGGGATTAAAATGAATATTTATGGTCATAATCTACAAAGGATCAATATCATCCCTGCAAGGCCACTGTCTTCCTTCAGGAATAAATTAACACCAGAACACATGAAGAGAGTAATCAAAGCGAGTTCTGCAATTACAAGAGCAATTAAAAATCATCAAATCATCATATTTAAAGATCCCAATTTTCATAAGTACACAGTGAAAACAGGAGATTCTCTCCAGAATATTGCAAAAAAGGAATATGGAGATGAAAGACTTTGGGTTTGCATTTATGAACTAAATCGTTCACCGAAAGATCCAATGTTAGCACATTTATTAAGATTTAGAGAAAAAACTATCAAAAATCCGGACCTTATCCATACAGGGCAAACCTTGAAAATACCCAATAAAGATTTGATTAATGATTTAATAAAAGGCAAGCAACCGGAGATACAAGAGGAACATAATATGTTTTTTGATAATGACATAGATATAGTATCGAAAGCACTAGAGGCGGCGGGCAAAAAGCCGGCTAAAAGCAAAGGATAGTCCAAAGCCACTGACCGACCTCAGATATAAATTATAACCTCGCACAACCATCCCGTTCATTCTGAAATTCCCGCGATATTTTGACGATATATATAGTAGAGGGGAATGCTGTAAAAATTCCAATTTATATTCAGGAGCTGTTTTTGTTCACGGAGGTTCTAATTGGAAGCCGCAGGAATAAATAAAATAAAAAATGATCTCCAAATTACCGCTTGGCAGGCCAGGATCAATAATCCGGACCTGGATCCGAGCGACAGCGAACTGATCCAAAGGTTCTCAAGGGGAGAGATATCAAAAAAAGAGCTTCTAAATCGATATTCCCTTCTGGCAGATGGAATGGTGGATAATTATGACGGGAAAGTAAATATTGAAAACTCAAGAACAGCCAAACGCACCTATGCTTTCGAATGGGCCTTGGATAGTTTAGTAGAAAAGAAAAAGATAAGCAGAATGGAGATAGCTTCCGCGGGCGAAGCAATATTCTTGAAATATCTTAAGCCTGAGGATAAACAGCTTTTAATTGAATACCGGCGTTCTGCAAGCCGGCCTCTCCCGGAATGGGAAAAAGCACGGCAAGCGATATTGAACCGCATCTTTTCTTATCAGGAGATGCTTGATGGTGCCGAATGGGGAACACGCTCAAAAATTGAATCATACCAGCGTTATATGGCGTTAAAAAATGTTGTTCAAGGCTCAATCCCCGAGGATGAAATAAGGATAGTTGCTTATATGAAAGGGCTTGGTTTTAATGGCGAACCACCGGAAGGGAAACAGGAATATAAGGATTGGATCGGATGGAAGGATTATTTACAGAATAACATACTCCCTATAGAGAAAGCGATAAGATCGCCGGAAGGTATGAGCGATCAACAAATCAGATCTCAGATCATCCAATACTTTATGTTAAGCTATACAAATTACCTCTTGTATCTCCGGGCAAAGGATCTGGACGCTAAGCTCATTGATCAAGCAAGTACTATGGTGGAAATGTTTCTCGGTTTTGCCAATGAAATGGGCATTTCCCGGGAAGAGTTGGATGCCAAAAAGTCGATAATTGAAGATACAATATCAAAACCCGACATTAAACAAGTTAACCTTCAAGAAATTAAGCGGCCAACGGTGGTCACGCCCGATACCTTGCCGAGAGCTGTCATCCGTTTTCTTGAGAAAGTAGAGATAAACGGCGTATCCGGCTATCAATTTGTGAAAGAAAACGTGAAATATATAATATTAAACCCTCAAATTCATTCTTCCGGCAATGAGGCAGTAACCGGCGGAGAGGGCCCTTTGGGCGTTGCTTCCGGCTTTCTCCAGGTTATCGAGATAGATGTCTATAATGAGGATAAAAATGCGCCCCGAACCGCCCTCGAACTTGTCAACACCATCATGCACGAGACCTTTCATGTTCACTGGATGAGGAAGCATTTTAATCAGCCTAAAATGGTGAGCAGCGCCATCAACGAAGGATTAGCCTTCCTTGCCGGCGCAAAAGTTTCCGAGCAGCTTCTCGAAAAATTGTTCCCGGATCCCAAGCAAGATAAAAATCTTGGACCCCGCTCTATAGAGAACAAAAATATCATTGAAAATGACATCGAGATCGATATGGCTGCTGTCGGAGGAGCGATCCAGGAATTCGGGCTTGATCCGGCAAAAGCATTGAAAGGCATAGATATTCCAGGGTTCCTAAGAGCTTATCAAAAGGGAAACCATGAAAATGACATAGAAACTTATCCTACATTTACCCCATATTATATGACGCAATACTATTTAACGCTTCTGGACGTTAAAGGAGAGGAAAGAGCAAGGTTAAGGCCTATCTTTGAAGGGATAATTAAAGGCGGGGCTTTTCTTTCTTTAGACCGCAATGAAAGGAGTATTATCCATGCATTATTGGCCAAGATAGATCCACGTTACAGGGCAATGAAGTATGAGGAAGCCATAACTGAGCTAAGAAAACTTTACGGATATTACACCTGGAAGGAAACGAGGTTCCAATATGAAAGCGATATACGATTGCTCCGGGCTCAATATAAAGGCATTAGCATTAAAGATATTGAAAACCGGGAAAATCGATACCGCATGCCGGTCAAGGAAGCGATCCGGGAAGTGTTATCCGGGAAAAGAGACAACCTCATAATTGGCGTTCTGGCCAAGCTATATACGGCTCACAAGAAAAGATGAACTAAGGCCTATCAGATCAGTACCCCGCAGCATAGGCACTATGATCGTAAATCAGGCCTCATCTATTACCCTTTACCCTCATCTATCAGGACTTTGCCAAATACCCCCTTTTTAGCTGAAATTCCCGACCAAATTTGACGATATATATGGTAGAGGGGAATACATGTCAGGATATCAGAAGATCAGCATATCAGGATATCGGGAAAATCCGGAATTTCACGCAAGTTTTCGGCTTAAAGACACGATAATATATATGTAAGAAGCTCGGAAGTCTTTAAGACGCTCCGGGCTTAGTTTTGTTATAAAGGGGGAAGAGAATATGGCGGATGTAAACAAAGTGAACATGATGGTCAATTTTTTGATGAAATTCGGCGTGGTGGAAAGCAAGGCAAAAAAGATCGCAGGCGACGGCATAATAGGGCGCAAAGAAGTAAAGGACGTCGTAATGTTATCGCCGCAGCTTTTCGAGCTGATCGATAAAGGGTCGAACGTTAACGGCCACAAGCCCAACAAGGCACTAAGCGCGGACGAGATCGAACTGTTCAACATAACTATCAATAAGTATCGCGAGGCCTCCGGCATTGACGATGAGCCGACGGTGATAATGCTTTATTCGAATCCAACAGTAACATTTGTAATGGCCGATCTTGACACAGTAATAAAAGAGGGACAAGAGATAAAAGACGGAGCACTGGGAAAAAAGATCGAGGCAAATACGACTTTCGGCGAGATAAGGAACATGATCAAGCCCGAATACGAGGAGGCATTAAGGTTCAAATTTGCCCAGTTACTCGGGGTCGAGGCCAAAGAGATCAATGGTAATACTCCCATTACAGAAAAGAATATCGCCAAGATAAGCAGTTATATTGCGTTCCTGGCGGTAGCATCAAAAATGGACATGGAGGGACAGAAAATTGTTTCTGGAGTCACAAAGCCGCTGCGAAGGATCGAGGGAGAGATAAATAAGGGGAATATTTTAAATTACGTGAAGAGGGAATCGGAAAATACTACCGTTAAGCCGCAGAAGGCGGTGGAGGCAAAGGAAGAAGAAAAGAAGGCAGAAGAAAAATCCAAACCCCAACCGTTGCCGGAAACAAAAAAGGTGAAAAAGGAAGAAATAAAAAAGCCGAATCAGGCAATAAAACCAAATGGCAATGCTGCGGCGGGGATATCCGATAAGGATGCTAAGGCCATATTTGGCCAGTATAAGACAAAATTAGAGAGAAACCAGCCCATTGAAAACAAAGCGTGGGATAAAGAGTTGAAGCAGCTTGCAGAATGGGCTAAGTCAAAGCAGGAAGCAGGCACGGACAGTGTTCTCGGAAAAGGCGCATATTCGATCATAAAGAATAAAGTGATCGCGGTCATTTAACGGTTAATCAGGGATATATCTCGAGGGGAGAGAAAATGGGACCATACGAAGTAATAGATCAAAATAGCATACTCAATAGGATACGAAAAGATCCTTCCAAAGGCAGCCAGCCTGTCGCGGATAAAACCGCTTATACGGCAGAGTTGACGGCCGAACAGCGAAAGCTTGTCAAGACCCTGGCAAAGTCATTGAAACTTGACGGCCAGCAGGAGGCAGAGCTTCTTCAGGTCGCGGGCGGGGAGAAGAATCCTTTCGAATATAAGAACGGCGAGCTTCAGTGCAGCGCGCCTCAGCGCAAGGTCATGGAGGTCTTTTTCTGTGTCCTCGAAGACATGGGATTTGTGAGCAAGAGCGACCGTAAGGCCAAAGAAGAGTTCACCGAAGAAAAATTCAAGCAGGCGGTGAACAGCTTTGTTTACGCGAACAGGGGAGAGCTCGCCGGAGGGACATCATTTCCTCCTTCCCCAAAAACCTGGAACCTGATATGCGATAAATACCTGGACCTGATAGCCGGCGCAAGAGTAGCAAGGAGAAAGCCTATCTATGCCTTGATCGATCCCGAAGTCCCGGAATCGGAGGAGATCGCCAGGAAATTAAGCGATAATGAATATCAGCTCGAGCCTATAAATATGGCCTCGCCGACCCCGACCCAGCGTCTTACCTTGAAGTTTTACTGGGCCATGGTCAAAGATATCGCAAAGATAAAAGATCCCAACGCGGATATGAGCAAAAAATTTGCGGACCTCGTACAATATATTACAGGAAATCCTTTGAAGGAGGAGCAGATTAAAGGCAGTCCTTTGAAGGTGTGGCTGACCGCAGACCAGCAGCAGATCATCATCGGAACATTCTTAAGCTTTAAAGATAAAAGACACCCTTATGTTATCGGCGAGACAATTGCCAAGAAAGGGATATTCAAGGACGGAGAGATCGCCGCTGCCGATGATATCATCAATGAAAAAGTATTATATACATTGTCCAAGGACAAAAGCGGAAATGTGGTAATAAAGAAGATAGACAAGAACCGTTCCTACCCAGTGAACATCGAATCCGATAAAGGGCTTAAGGCGGTTGAAAAACTCCTGGCATTCGGCAGGTTCGGCAAGGAAGATGTGAGCATGGCGCCGGTCAATTATTTTGATGACATGAAAGGCACTATCGAGACCTTGGAGGAAAATTTAAAGACAAAAGATCCGGAGGACATCAGGAACCTTGTTAAGCAGTTGAAAGCAGATAGACGACTGAAAAATATCGTTACGGGCGGAAAATTACAGGCTTTCTTTGAGGCATACATGGAAGTTTACAGCGCTTGGATGGAGGGGAAAGGACCGGATGAAGGGAAATTGGATCCATACAAGGATATTTTGGACTATTTACAGAAAGGGAATACCAAAACAACCGAAGAACGATACAGATCATTGATCGCGTTCCAAATGTTAATGTCCAGCCTTGGTGAAACGTTCCTCAATCTGTGCGATCAGGGATTGAACGACGAAGATATACTTCTTAACGGATATGCCTTGAACCTCATGTATGCCGGCCTGTTTTACAGCCCCAAACTGCCTGTTAAGCATGTGACACTGGCTGAGATGCTTGCCATCAAGAAAAAAAATAGCAAGAAAATAGAAATAAAATTCGAGGGCTCGGCGGAGGAAAAATGGAAAAAATTGAGACTGGACATGAACAAGTTCTCCGGCGACTTCAAGCCGTACTCACCGTATTTCCTCTCAGACGTTTACCTGGTAGAGGACGGCAAGACGATAGCGATAATCTCGGACCCGGTAAGGAACAAGGTCGTAGAGGGGATGTATAAAGGGAGCGTCAAACTTGACGGGAATAACCGCCTGATCGGGACCAACCCCGCGTGGAGCCGTGAAGACATTGTTGAAGCCGGGACATTCATCCGGACCATGGAGAACAATTCTTTATTTGGTGAGGATTTGGACTTTGTAACAGGCAAGAACATATCGCTGAGCTACCCCATTACAAGCTTAAAGAAAGAGATCTCCTACATCCTGTCGGGGCTTAACGAGAGATACCGTAATTCAGACCGTGAATTTGCCGATAGCCTGTCCCAGATAAGCGCAATGGTCAAATTTGAAGACGGCAAGATAGACGCGGAGTTCATAGCGGTCCTCATGTACGTGCTGGATACGAAGGGGAAACCGGAAGATTATGAAAAGAACCTGCGAAAATTAGGAGTAAATCCCATCACTTCAGGCCAAAGATCGGCGCTGGAAGCTTTATCTGCCTACCTGAGGGGCAACCAGAACGATGATAACTGCCTAAGGAGCCTGATGCCAAAGACGGATATTTCCGGCAAAAGCATTGATGTGTTGTCCGCCCAGGACAAGGAGCTGAAAACGCCTTCAAACCCCGTTAATGAAGGCATAGGGTTCTTAAAAGATTTTGCGGAACAGGTAAAATGGAGGTCCGTGGGGCACAAGGCCGGGCTGACAAAATTCCTGGCATTCAAGGGGCACCTCTACGGCCATAACACGCTTGATAAGAGCATAGACGGCGAGTTCATCGCAAAGGTGCTCGCTCCAGGCTCTACCGGATTCGGATGGTACTTCAATGAAAAAGAGACCGAGATGCTTAAAGAGGCAAAAGGCCTCATGGATACCGGCAAAGTATCGCCGTTCACGGTGGACATATGCTTCGGAGAGGACATAAGGATAACCAGCGCGAAACGGCTTATCCAAAATCTGATAAGAGATGCTTTTATCTCCCAGGGAATAGCGGATACTTCGGGGACAGAAATAGGTAAAAGGCTGTATCGGCAGAACGGCTTTGATTTTAAGGAGCCATTCGGAAAACCTCTTGCCCTGGCGAGCGGAACAAAGATCGCCATAGCGCTTAACATAAAAAACAGGATAGATGTACTGAAGAATCAGCTGCAGAAATGCAGAGATAAGGATGAGGCGGCGGAATTAAAAAGAAAAATAAACGACCAAGAACAGCGCCTGTCCGCCGGAATGGTGTCTCCGTGGGTCATTTCAGAAGATGAAAGGATCGAAGCCAACTCCTTCTCCGACCAGCTTAGAGGCTACCAGAAGTTTATCCAGGAGGATATTCAGTTAAATCAAGAGCTCCTTAAGCGCCACCTGAACCTTAATGAACAGGGGAATTTCGACTGGAAGGGGATGATATTCAATCCTGCGAGAATCGTCACTGTTGGAGCGGAAGGATTTTCCGGTTTCAGCGAAGCGAGCCCTATGAGGGTCGCGCTTAGCGCCCAAGACAACCTCATAAAAATACAGAACGCGCTGACAAAAATACACAAACTTTCAAGAAAGCACCCCGAAATAACATCGATGTATGAAGTGGAAAAATACTACATAAAAGAGAATTCAAAATTAAAAGAACAGATAAGATCACTACCCAGGAATTCGCCCGAGCGCGAGAAGCTTTTCGCCAGGTTCAGGAACAACTCAGACGACCTTCTGAGATTCAAGGAAGCGCTGGACCTGGACCCGGACCTGAAGCTTCTTTACCTCATAGGGCAGTACGGTAATGACGCGAACAAGATACCCGATAAAGAGATGGCAAAATATCTTGTCGAAAAAGGCGAATACATCATCGAATCCTTCGGTAACTTTAATGCCGCGAACGAGATGTTTGCGGAAGCGCTAACGCTGGCTCCGGACATGAAGGGCATGGTCGAGAATATCACGGGGAATAACCCGTTATCAGCGTTCAATTATTCCATACTCAAAAACCAGGAAGGCATTGTTAATGCGGAGGAATTCGCGCTGAATCAATTGCTCTTCCTGCGCTTTACTCAGGGCGTCGCCGGCAGCGCAAGGATAAGCAGCTTATTGGCAAAGAACGCTCCGAGAATCGGCAAGTTACTTGGGTGGGCAAACAAGGCGTCGGGCAAGTCCATTAAGAAGATGGGGAACATATTGTTGTTCAATAAAGATGTCAAAATCGGAAGTAGCGGGCTCACGTGGGTCAGTAAAAAGCTGGCCTATGCTGGAAAGAACGGGGTCTTAAGACCCCTGCTGGCCGCCAAAGACACATGGAAAGGCATGGCAAATGCTAGATACATGACGACAATGCTTATGCTTTCTCAGGGAGAAAAGGCCGTAGAGAAGATCGCGTATTCAAATTCAATAGCTTCAACAAAGAAAGATGATATGTTCTCGGACCTTCCCGCCGATTACGTTAATTATACATTTGTCCCAACCATAAAAGAGGTCGTCTCCGAGACCGAGGATTTCATGAGCTATTATAAGCTGGTCGCGCTGGCCGGGAAAGATAACACCACAACGAATGAAAAAGGGCTTTTGAAGACCGCCAAGGATAAGTTCGCGGGACTGAAGACGGACGAAGATTATCTTAAAAAGGCGGATGAAACCCTGAAGAACATCGATATCGAAATTCAGCTGGTCAATAAGGATCCTGCCTTGAGCGACGCCGAGAAGAAGGAAAATCTCAAGAACCTGGAAAAAGAGAAAGCGATACTTGAGCAGTACGGCGGCGCCTATCTTTACTGGATCGATGAATCATCCGGGAAATATGCGGAACTAACGGTACTCGGGCAGAACCTGGCCTCGGTCCTTACGAATGCGGACAGGGAGGAGAAAAAGGGCCAGGAAGACGCTATCCGCGCCGCTATCCGCGCCGCGAAGATCGATAGGGATATGATCGAGAGCATCGTTCAGGCCGAGGACGGAAAATATTATTACCGCATTTCTCTCGGGGACATCGCAAAAGGCGCAGAAGGCATAGTGAAACTGCTGGGAATAAGCGGCAGCATGGAAAGCCAGCAGGATTCAGTCTGGGACGACCAGGACGAGGTCCAGAAGATAAAGACATATGCGGATTCGGCTACCAAAAGATCCGACGTGATAGCCGAAAAGCTGGCAGAAGACGGAACTTACGTAAAGGGCAGACTCGAGATCGAGATAAAAGGAAGCAAGCATCTGGCCAAACGGCCTGTTGAGCTTCAAAAGGACAGCGTTTATTTGAAAGGCCTACTGGCCGGATACAGCGAGCCATCCGGCAAGGTCAGCGACAAGATGAAAATGGAGGGTGGCTTGGCGGGAATATGGGAAACCACAAAGCATGCTCCTCCCGGATACATGATCCTGGGCTCGATCATTGGGACCGAGACGGTACTCCTAGCTTTCCCGGGGGCAAAAGCCGCTGTAAAACCTATTTATCGCTATCCGCTTGAAGCGTTAGCCGGATTGGGCTTAAGCATGGTCGGGTACATAGCGAGGAGGTTTGACGGCGGAACCGGCGTCAGGGAAGACGCGGAGATAATGTATAAGTACGGCATTGAAACCCCTTATGACGCTGCTTTAGACCTGGGGTATAACGAAAAACTATACGACGAAAGGAACAACAGGAATTTTCTGACCAAGGTCCCGCGGCTGGCGTTATTCGGGGCTGAAGCGGCGGGTTTTGTTTATAAGAGCGGCGTATATATGCAGCCGCTATACATGACCCAATTTTATATGCTGGGTGTAAGGTCGTTCGTGCCGCCGGAAAGGCATCTTACTACAGGCGGGAGCGATGCCGGAAAGAAGCCGCAGGTCCAGGAAGCCGGCGTTGTTCCACAACAGAAGAGCGGCAACTTTGAGATCGGCAGCGGTAACCGTTCCGTTCAAATGGCAGGGAGCGTACAAAAGCCGTTAGGCCATGAAATGGAGAAGTTGAATTTAAAGGATCAGGGCTACGGCGGCATATTCTATTCCATGGAGCAGCTCTTTGTCCCCAGCATGGGCAATACACTGTTTCTCCAGAGAATAGGCGATTATGAATACGGCGGAGAGTCATTGAGGAACGAGTTCCTGTTCAAGCCGTGGATAGCGGGCGGATTTATCGGCTCCCCCCTTGCACGATCGGTGGATATCTACAAAAATGCGAGATCCTATTTCAGTCGCGGAGTGCCGTTCATTAACAAGAAAATGGGAAGGGCCATAGATATAGCTCCTTCCCTCAATATACCGAAAGGCGTCGTTTTCGGAGAAGAGATAATAAATGAATCCGCTGTTTCTCTTAACGGAGTGAATTCCGGGAAGGCGGCAGAGCTCAGGCCTTTAATCAGGAATGAGCTTGAGAAAGGCCTTGAAGATGTCATCCCCGCGGAAAACCCGATGAAGGAGCAGATC
>Ga0315295_10002425_pt1 | contig 15814 bp, 11 predicted proteins | sample YL17G14_0_MG_FD_204453 | JGI IMG/M metagenome (GOLD analysis project Ga0315295, IMG submission 204453) | Sediment microbial communities from Yellowstone Lake, YNP, Wyoming, USA - YL17G14_0 | ecosystem: Environmental > Aquatic > Freshwater > Lake > Sediment | place: USA: Wyoming | collected...
TCTTGGCAACTCGCCCGGTTTACGGCGGTAAACTACTCAGCAAGGTGCGATGTGACGCCAAACCGCAGATCATCACGCTGCGGGTACGGGCGTTCAATAAATTGGCGCCGAATGCGTCGCGGACAGGCGCTGTTGAGAAAGTTGAAGCGGTGGTGGATGAAAAAGCCCTCCACACCAAAGTGCTTGAATATGTCCAGAGCGAGGGCGGGGTGAGCCTGACCAGCGCCAATGTCATCGTCTCCGGCGGGCGCGGTGTTTCGAACCGTCCCGTACTGACCCCGCCAGCGGACATAACAGATGACAAGGACAAAGACATCTGGCGAGCGCGGCAAGGCTTTAAGCTGCTGAACGAGTTGGCAGAAGTCTTGGGCGCGGCGGTTGGCGCCAGCCGGGCGGCAGTAGACGCCAAGTATATCGCTTATGAGCACCAGGTCGGCCAGACCGGCAAGTTGGTTGCGCCTGACCTTTACATTGCCTGTGGCATCTCTGGCGCCATCCAGCACCTGGCTGGCATGCGCACCAGTAAGCTGCTCGTGGCAATCAATAAGGACCCCGATGCGCCCATCTTCCATCTAGCACGCTACGGCGTGGTGGGTGATCTGTTCGACATCCTGCCTCCGCTGACCACAGCTTTGCGTAAACGGCTGGGGAAGGGTTGAGATGAAGAGTAGGTGAGGTTGTTGATAAAGTCGGGTCTGAGACCCGACTTTTTTGTTTCTGACCCACCGCTTGTTTTATGTGTATAATTAAGTTATAATATACACATCGACAAGAGCGTCTGTAGGAGAAGGATATGCGTACAAATATTGTTATAGAGGATAAACTTATTGAGGAGGCTTTACGGCTCAGTGGCCTGCCCACCAAGCGCGCCGTTGTGGAAGAGGGATTGCGGTTGCTGATCCAGATCAAGCGTCAGGCAGGTATTCGCAGCCTGCGTGGTACGGTATCCTGGGATGGCAACCTGGATGAAATGCGCACTGGCAGAGTCGCTGAGGGGCCATGGTCATCGTAGATACCACGGTGTGGATCGATTACCTGAGTGGCTGCCTGACACCCCAAACGGAGTGGTTAGACCAGGAGGTCGAACACCAGCGGTTAGCGTTGACCGACCTCAACCTGTGTGAGGTTTTACAAGGCATACGTGAGGAGCAAAATTTTACCCGGGTGAAGCAGAGGCTGCTTGATTTTGAGATTTTTAGCACCGGCGGGGTCGATTTGGCGATCATCGCGGCTCAAAACTATCGCCGTCTGCGCTCTAAGGGTTACACCATCCGCAAAACGATTGACTGCCTGATCGCTACCTTTTGCCTTGAGAATGGACATGCCCTCCTGCATAATGACAGCGATTTTGAGCCGTTTGAAAAGGAATTGGAATTGCAGGTGGTTCATCCATGAGTTAAAACCTTGTTGAATGTCAGCAGATATTTTATAATCCCATTACTTATTCTCCTGAACCACGGCGGAACGCATGAGCGAAAGCAATTACCTGGATTTTGAGCTGGCAATCAGTCTCGGGCAGGGGTGGGATTACCCATTGGCGGTGAACTCTCCCGGCGGTCAGGCGCGTTAAACCCTGCGTTTCCCCTTCAATGAGATCGCCCTGGAGAACCGTCTCTTGAAATTGGAGAGAGCCCTGACACGTTCCAGCGGCAAGCATCGCCTGGCCCTATCGCAGGAGCAGCAGATCGTGCCGGAGTTTGGCCAGGAATTGTTTGAAACTCTCTTTGACCACTGAAAAGGAGACCAAAATGAACATACTTAAAAAGCTTTTCGGTAACGGGAGTAGTGAAACATTAGCTTATAAACCAGAGGCAAAGGTACATACTACAGAGAGGTCGCAAAAATTATCCCTTACCCTGGCCCCCGGCGTCACCCTGAAACTGGTGCGCATCCCCACCGGTGAATTCCTGATGGGCAGCGACAAGGATAAAGATGATTTGGCTTGGGATGATGAAACCCCTCAGCACAGGTTGTATCTGGAGGAGTACCTGATCGGCAAAACCCCAGTGACCAATGCCCAATACCAGGCCTTTGTCGAGGCGACTGTCATTCAGGGGCCAGAACATTGGGGCTATTACGATCAGGTGCCAGACTTATGGAAGAGGGCCGTTCCGCAGGGAAAAGAGCAGCATCCTGTGTTCAATGTCTCCTGGGACAAAGCCATGGCGTTTTGCCAATGGGCCAGCCAGGTGAGCGGACGAGAGGTGCGCCTGCCCAGTGAGGCCCAATGGGAAAAGGCCGCCCGCGGCACAGATGGCCGCATCTATCCCCGAGGGAACCAGCCACCGCATAAGAAGGTTAATTTTAAGGGGAAAGACACAACCACGCCAGTTGGGCAGTACGGCCCGCGCGGAGACAGCCCCTACGGCTGCGCTGACATGGTAAGCAATGTGCACGAATGGACCAGCAGCCTCTACAAAGATTATCCTTATGATGCTAAAGACGGGCGGGAGGATTTTACTTCCCGAGATAAGCGGGTGTTGCGCGGATGCCCCTTACTCGTGGAACAGAAGTACGCCCGCTGTGCGGCCCGCGACGAGAGCGATCCATGGGGTGAAGCTCACAGGTACTATGGTTTTCGGGTAGAGGTCTCCCCGTTCCAGGCGCAGTTCACTGCGCCCCTATTCTGAACTCTGGCGGCGCTGTTTTTGCGCCGCACTCTGTTCTCTGAAAGGCGATTTTTTCTGCGTTTCCACCCTTAAATTACAGGTGATTACTCACAAGTATTGGGTGGTCAGGCTGGCTTTTGCGCCGCACTCTGTACTCTGAAAGGCGATTTTTTCTGCTACATTATGCGGCTTGCAATATGATCGTTTCATGGGCTAATGAGTCGTAGGATGGGTTGAGGGCGCAGCCCGAAACCCATCGAAAAAGATTGTTGCATCCCGAACCCCAACGCAGTCTGCCGTGTTGTTGGGGTTCGCTGGTGTGTTGCGGGGTATGGATATCGTCAAAATATCACTCAACCCAACCTACAGTCTTATACTATTTCCAGACTCATGTTAAAATAGAAGGTAGCATAAATCATCCAAACTTTTGACCTTGGAGGCGAGGACCATGAACCTCATCTTGTTTGGCGCACCAGGTACGGGCAAGGGCACCCAGGCCGAATTCCTGCAAGCCAAATTGGGGCTGACCCACATTGCCACCGGCGACCTTTTCCGCCACCACCTGAAGAACTGCACCCGGCTGGGTTTAGCGGCGCAGGAGTATATGAATCGCGGGCAGCTGGTCCCGGATGAGGTGACCATCGACATGGTGCGCGAGCGCATGCAGCAGCCGGATATCAAGCAGGGCGTCCTGTTTGATGGCTTTCCGCGCACCCTGCCGCAGGCCGAAGCCTTGACAAAACAAATGAGCGAGCTGCGGCTAAAAATCGATGGCGTCATCCATCTGGATGTGCCTACCGAGGAGATAGTGACCCGTCTCTCGGGGCGTTTGATCTGTAAGGAATGCCAGGCGCCTTTTCACACAGTTTATAACCCTTTCAAAACCTGCCCTGAGCTTAAGTGCCACGGGGAATACCTGTATCAGCGCGACGACGACGGACCCGAGACTGTGCGGGAGCGGCTGGAAGTCTTTTATAAACAAACCAGGCCGTTGATCGAGTATTACCAGAAAGCCGGCTTGCTCCACACGGTATCAGGTCTGGGCGAGATCGACGAGGTCAAACAGGCGATTCTGGATGTGATCAGCAAGATATGAGTCTTCTGGATAGATGTAGAGATCCTTCGCTGTTTCTTTGCTTCACTCAGGACATGACTCAGAATGGCATATACCCGAATATCACAATGACACACTGGGATTAAAAGTTTCCTCATGAGTAAGGAGGTCGGTGATTATGGCAAAAGACGAAAAAACAAACGACGGCCCCCCGATCGATTTAGACAACCCGCAACTCTACCTGAATCGAGAGCTTAGCCTGCTTGAATTCCAATGGCGGGTGCTTGAAGAGGCCCAGGACGAGAGCAATCCCTTGCTGGAAAGGGTGAAATTCCTCGCCATTGTCGCCTCAAACATGGATGAGCTCTTCATGGTGCGCGTCGGCGGTCTTAAGCTGCAGGTATCTGCCGGGGTGGTTGCGCCTTCGATCGATGGCGCCACGCCGGCCGAGCAGTTAGCGGCTATCCGCAAGGCCGCCGCCAGGTTGATGGCCAAACAGAGGGAATGTTTCAGTGACCTGGCCACCAAGCTCAGAGAGCAGGGGATTTACCTGCTGAACTATGCCGAGCTGAACAAGCAACAGCAAGAAAGTGCGGAGGAATACTTTAAAGAGACGGTCTTCCCGGTGCTTACGCCGCTGGCGGTTGACCCGGGCCATCCTTTCCCGCATATTTCCAACTTGAGCCTCAATCTTGCTGTTCTGGTGCAGGGGGAAGACGGCAAGCAGCACTTTGCGCGCATCAAGGTACCGGATACCTTACCGCGCTTTGTGCCGCTCAAACGCTCTTCGGGTAGTGTGCGCAAGGATGGCACCGTACCATACAACCATTATTTCGTGTGGCTAGAGCAACTGATCGCTGCCAACCTGGATGAGCTTTTCCCCGGCTTGCAGATGCTCGAAGCCCATCCTTTCCGGGTCACACGCAATGCCGATATGGATATCCAGGAGGTAGAAGCCTCCGACCTGCTCGAAACCATGGAGAAGAGCGTGTATAAACGGCGTTTTGGCGACATCGTCCGCCTAAGCATCAACACCTCCATGCCTGATCACATTCGCGGCATCCTTACCCATAACCTGGAGGTGGATCCCAATGATCTCTATATCTTTGATGGCCCGCTTGGCTTGAGCAACCTGATGGAACTGCTCAACATTGACCGCTATGATCTGAAGGATAAACCTTTCTTCGCGCAGCCACCGGCCATCCTCCAGCATGAAGGCCCCGATGGGGATATTTTTAGGGTGATTCGCGCCGGCGATATCCTGCTCCACCATCCCTACGATTCTTTTGCACCGGTGCTCCAGTTCCTGAGGGCGGCGGGGCGCGACCCGAATGTCATGGCTATCAAGCAGACCTTATACCGGGTAGGCAACAATTCGCCCATCGTGGATACTTTGCTGGAGGCCCAGCGGAACCGTAAACAGGTGGGTGTGCTGGTGGAGCTCAAAGCCCGTTTTGACGAGGAGAGCAACATCGGTTGGGCCAGAAAGCTGGAGCGCGAGGGCGTGCACGTCACCTACGGGTTATTGGGATTGAAGACACACTGCAAGGTCGCCCTGGTGGTGCGTAGGGAGGGCGACCATATCCGCCGTTACCTGCACCTGGGCACAGGCAATTACAACACCATCACGGCCCACCTTTATGAAGATATGGGTATCTTCACCTGCGATGAAGACCTGGCAACGGATGCCACTGATCTGTTCAACCGTTTATCGGGTTATTCGGCCAAGCGCGATTACCGCAAGCTACTCATCGCGCCGATCAACATGCGCGAGCGTCTGATGGAGCTGATCCAGCGCGAAATTGAGCACCAGCGCAAAGGCGAGCAGGGCTACCTAATCTTCAAGGCCAACGCCTTGACCGACCGACCCATCATCAAGCTGCTTTATGAGGCCTCGCGGGCAGGGGTGAAGATCGACCTTTTGATTAGGGGAATCTGTTGCTTGCGTCCCGGATTGGAGAACGTCAGTGAAAACATCAAGGTTATCAGCATTTTGGGTAGATTCCTGGAGCACAGCCGTATCTATTATTTCCACAATGCTGGCAATCCCCAAATCTATGTAGGCAGTGCGGATTTAATGGACCGCAACCTCGACCGGCGTATTGAAGTGCTCTTTCCCATAGGCAATCCCGAGATGATCAAACATATCCACGATGATATTTTAACGGTTTACTTGAGGGATAACCTCAGTGCGCGGCGTATGCACCCCGATGGTACCTACGAACGCTTGAAGCGCGGGGATAAGGATAAGCCAGTGGACATCCAGAATTGGCTGCTTGAGCAGCACCTTGCCCGAGCCATCCCTCTGCGGCCAACGCTCAGCGAATTTGTACTGGACTAAAGATGCTATGAACACCTCGTTCTTATCTGAACAAGACCAACAGGTTTTAGAGAAGCTGACGCACGAAGCCCATCGCGAAACCCACCGGCGCAGGGCACAAATCCTGCTGCTGTATAACCAGAACCAATCCACTAGCCAGATCGCTGCCAGGGTGGGGATTACTGCCAGGGGTGTGCGTTACTGCCGGGAGGCGTTCGCCCGCAAGGGCATGGCGATTTTTTCCAAACCCGGGGAAGCTCTTAAGCTGGAGAAGGCTGCGAAGGTCACCCCCACGCGGAAAACGAGGGGGACAGGTCAGGTAAAAGGAACGCCACCTGTTCGCCAGCAGGCGCTGAGCATCAATGAATTGGTTGATCGCCATAATCCAGACTCCCAGCAGGCTGAATACGTCTGCCGGATGGCCTTGGCTTTGTTTGACCGCGTGGCGGAACTGCTGCCGCTGGAGGCCTATCGCCTGGGTGGTGATCAGCGGCGGTTGCTGGAGGCGGCCGCGATGTTCCACAACCTTAAGCAGAAGGCGAAAGCCGCCCAGGCTGCCATCCTGGCGCAACCTTTAGACGGTTTCTCGCCCCTGGAGCAAATGTTGGTGGCGGCGATAGTGCGCGACCAGCAGGGGAAGATCAGGACGCGCAAATATCTGGGCGTTAAAATCCCGGCTGAAGACCAAAAACACCTGCGCGCTTTAATCGCTTTCCTGCGTCTGGCGCTGGGGTTGGGTGCCTCTCAGAGCCAAAGTACAAAAATTGAGGCTGTTGAGCTCTTGGCAGACAGCCTACACATCCGCCTCAGCGGCCAGCATGCCCTCACCGATGCGATCACCGCCCAATCGTTTTCAACGCTCTGGAGTGAGGTCTTCCAGCTCTGTGTGCATGTATCCAGCGACTTGAAATATCAAGCCGGTGAGGTGCTACAACTGGCAGGAAATCTGCAAAGCCCCGGTATCCAACCGGATGATCCCATGGCGGAGGCTGGGCGTAAGCTCATGCGCTTTTATTTCGCTGCCATGCTGTCCTGTGAGACCGGAGCGCGCCAGGGCGAGGACATCGAGCAGCTCCATGATATGCGTGTGGCCACGCGCCGGCTACGAGCTGCCTTTGATATCTTCAGCGATTACTTTCTGGCCGGCGTGATCAAGCCTTACCTGAAGGATTTGCGAGCCACCGGCCGTATTTTAGGGCAGGTGCGTGACCTGGACGTGTTTATGGCAAGGGCCCAAGGCTACCTGCAAACCCTGGCAGAAGCAGAGGGCGGTGGGCTGGCTCCCTTGCTCCAACTCTGGGAGGCGAAACACCAGGAAGCGCGCACGGTGATGCTGGCCCACCTGGATGGCGTACGCTACCAGGCTTTCATTCAGCAGTTCAATGTCTTCCTGAACAGCCCAGGTGAGGGGGTCATGCTTATTGGCAGTGCTGATCATCCTTTGCCGAACACACCACGAGCGGTTACTCCGCTGCTGATTTACAATCGGCTGGCGGCTGTGCGCGCTTTTGAGAAAAGCCTGGAAAAAGCCTCCATCGTTGAATTGCACGCTCTACGCACTGAGTTTAAGCGTTTACGCTACACAGTCGAGTTTTTCCGTGAGATTCTTGGGGGCGAAGCTGAAAAGGTTATTGAAGACCTCAAAGTCATTCAAGATCACTTGGGCGAGCTCCACGACGCTGACGTTGCCTGCAATATCATCAGCGACTTTCTAAACACCTTAGAGATGCACCAGGCAGCTCTGCCAATTTCAGAACGTCCCAGCCCCCAACCCATAGCAGCTTACCTGGCTGCCAAACATGCCGAACGCCACCGCCTGCTGGTCACTTTTCCCGAGGCCTGGGAGCGCTTCAACCGCCCCGAATTACGCCAGAAACTGGCGCTGGCCGTCTCAGCTTTATAAATAATGGGGCTTGGTTAATTTTCTAAACTATGGAGGTGATTCCAGTATGGAGCTCTACTTTCTGCGCCATGGTTTGGCCGGCGATTCTAGCCAATGGGAGGGGGATGATTTTGAGCGCCCATTAACCGAGGAAGGCGAGGCGCGCATGAGGAACGAGGCTAAAATTATCGCCAAGCTGGGTTTGAAGCTGGATTACATCCTCACCAGCCCCTTAAAGCGCGCCCTGCAGACCGCCCAAATCGTTAGCGATTGCCTGGCTGCCGAGGGGCTTATCCGCAAGAGTGCTCTAACGGAAGATAAGCGCCTGTCCCCGGGGTTTGGCATGCCTGAGCTGGAGGTAATCCTGCGTATTAAATCAAATGCTCTGGCCATCATGCTGGTGGGACACGAGCCAGATTTCAGCAAGGTAATCGGACAGTTGATCGGGAGCGGCCGGGTGGTCTGCAAGAAGGGCGGCCTGGCGCGGGTGGATCTGTTCGATGCGCCCACTCCAGCCGGCGAGTTGGTATGGTTGATCCCTCCCAAGCTGCTTGATGGGATGTCATAGTCGCCATTGGGCGTGCCCCCACGTTTATCGCTATTACGTTAGGGTTTAAGATTTGCTAAAGGACTATCAACTCCAGCTCATCGTGGTGCTTATGCTGCTCATTGGACTCACCCTTGTGGCTTTATTATTGCTTTTTTATGTTGTCGGGCCGCGGTCTCCATCCCTGGTTTTAGCCCCGAGAGAGTTAACCTCCCTGTCTGGCGAAGCATTGCAGGTTGCCACGCCCACAGCTGTGATCATGGCGCCAACTGGGACGGCCACCTCAACCTCCACCCATACTGCTACTCCGATTACCCCATCACCCACCTCAACCAGAACGCCGACCGACACCCCCACACCCATCACCCCGCTTTACACGCCTGTCTCATTCAATTCGCCTGTCACGCTACCGGTTGAGGCGTCCATTAGCGGCATTGTCGGTCACATGCAGTCGCTGCCGCTTAGCTGCGAGGCGCGGGCGGCAGTAGATTGGGCTGCGTTCTTTGGTGTAGAGATCGGCGAACGCCAGTTCCAGCGGCAACTGCCGCGTTCCGATAACCCGGACAAGGGCTTTGTTGGTGATGTCAACAGTGATTGGGGTCAGATTCCCCCCAAATCCTACGGAGTGCACGCTGGTCCGGTAGCAGGGCTGCTGCGGGAATACGGCCTGGACGCCGTGGCTCGCTATGGCATGAGCTGGGACGACCTGCTGAAAGAGATCGCTGCCGGCAGGCCGGTCATCGTGTGGGTCATCGGCCATGTCGACCCGGGCCCGGGGGTCAGCTACATTGACCACGATGGACAGCAGGTGATCGTGGCGCCTTACGAGCATACCGTTATGGTCATTGGTTATAAAACTCTTCCAGAAACCACGGTGACTATCCTGGATAGGACCAGGATCTATGAACGCTCGTGGGAAAAATTTATGCGCTCATGGAGTGTACTGGGGTATATGGCGATTACCTTGGGGAATTGAGGATGGGGTTTGGGGATTGCGTGTTGTGGATTGGTGATTTATGATCGGGATGAATAACGAAGTAAGGAGGAAATGACATGAACCAGAGGCCGGTTATCATCGTTGTCGTGGTTGTGGTGGTCTTAGTGTGTCTGTGTGGCGCAATATTTCTCGCCCTTTTCGGGGGTTCTATAGCTGTCATCTTTGGCCTGGCGGCCCCAGTTACTAATGGGGGAAATGCTTTCATGCAGGACCTGAAGGACGGTAACTATGAGGCGGCTTTTACGCTTTGTACGCCGGAATTGCAGGTTAAGCTGGGTGGAGCAGACCAACTGAGGACCAAAATCGAGGATAATGGCCTGCGGCCTGAGAAATGGAGTTTTAACTCTCAGAGTATCAACGGCTCTCAAGGAAAAGTTGGGGGGAGTGTAACCTTTGCTGGCAGTACCCGACAGGGCGCGGTTGAGATCAACCTGGTGAAGAGGGGCGAGCAGTGGTTGGTGGATGATTTCCTGTTGAAACCGTAGTTTTAATATATATTCAGAAAATCCAGCCTGGCATCAAGCGAGGCGCTTATTGACATCGACATAGCCATTTGTGGTAAAATGTACAAGTTAATATCCAGGGGGTAGAATACCGGCTCTAGGGTTTGCTGTTGCTAAGGAGGATGGCACTATGTCTGACCAACCGCAATCATCACTGTTCCTGGTCATGCGCCGGGGACCCCAACCGAACCAGCCTTTTCCAATCAACAAAGATGTTGTAACCATCGGCCGCGCGCCGGACAATGACATTGTCATTAATGATGCCGGGGTTTCCCGATATCATGCCAATCTGATACGCAGTGGAGAGTATTGGGTGATAGAAGACCTGAAGACTCCTAATGGTGTTATGGTGAATGGTATGCGCATCATGGAGCCGGTGATCCTGACGCCAGGCTGCCAGGTTTCCCTGGGGGCAAACGTCCTCCTGACCATGGAGGGGGAGGTACCCCTGGCGGGCTGGCAAAGTGCTGCCCAACAGCCACCAGCGGGTATGCCTGCCGGCAAGCCCCGTCCAAGATGGCCCATCCTGGCCGGTTTAGCAGGGGTGACGGGTCTGCTCATCTTGGGAGGCTTAGCACTGGTCGCCGGTGGGGCGCTGGCTTATTTCTATTGGTACCTGCCTTCTGTTCAGGCGCCGGCGCCTCCCCAGCTTGTGTATCCCGCAGCCCCCCAAGTGACTTTTCTGGAACCCGACTCTGGTTTGCAAGTAGGAGTGGGGGAATCATTTCTGGTGTTTGCGAATGCTCGAGATGAACAAGGGGTAGCGCGCATCGATCTATGGGTGGATGACCAGTTAGTTGTGCAGCAGGACAGTCCTGACCCGAACGGAGTCACGCCGTTCAGTCTTGTCCAGAGTATGACAGCAGTGACCCCTGGCGTGCATAGCTTATATGCCCGGGCGTATAACAAAGAAGGGGCGATGGGCGAATCGCCGGCGCTGTATGTGACCGTATTCGACCAGGCAGCAGCCGTGGCGCCAGTGCCGGAAACATCCTTCTTCATTGTGCAGCAGGGCGATACGCTGCAGAGCATTGCCGGCGCTACTAACAGCAGTGTTCCGTCGATACAAGCAGTGAATCCTGGACTGGGTCCGGTGGTACAAGTGGGGCAGGTGGTTGCCATTCCACCCCATCCGCCGCTTCCGGTACCACAAGCACAACCAGGCCAGCAGCCTGTCCATCCGCCTCTGCCCGTGCCACCAGCACAGCCAGGTCAACAACCTGTCCATCCGCCGCTGCCTCCTGGAGGACAGGCGGGACAACCGGGAATGGGTGCCATCATTCCCAACCCACCAGGGATGGGTGCCTTCATACCCAACCCACCAGGGCAGATGGGGCAGATCCTCCAGCCAGGTGGAATGGGGGTTTTCGTCAATCAGCCCGGACCTGGAGGCAACGCCGCCAACCCGCCCAATTCACCACTCAAGGTGCCCCAGGGGCTAGCAGCGCAGGTGGATGGCTGTATCGTCAGTCTGAGTTGGGATCCTCAAGGTACCAATGCAACCGGTTTTGCCATCTATCGCCGCAAGCTGGGCAACCTTAATGACCCTGACCTCTTGAAAGTGATTGATGGCGGCACTGCAAAATATACCCGCGACAGGGTGCCGTATTCTGGCATCTACCAATATGCTGTAGAATCGGTGCAGCAGGTCGATCAGGGTGCGAATAAACTTAAAATTTTGAATTCCGCTCGGAGTGGTTATATCCAGGTGGAAACCAAAGTCTCGCCGAATTGCATTGAGGACCCTAAAGACGTTTATTATCTTTATTTTCAGATCACCAATGTTACTGCGAAGGCTGATTTTGTGGCCTTGCGCTATAGTGTGGATGATAGTGTCGCCCGCCGAATCCCTAAAGCGCAAAATAATTATCATATGCCGGGAGACTGGACCATGCAGCCGGAGATCTTCCCCATACCAGTTTCGATCTATCAGAATCCTAGCTCTCTGATTATGTTAAAAATATGGGGTTCTACAGACAATTTTAAAAAACCTCCCGCAGACCTGGATTTGATCGTTGCCCCTCACAGTGGGCTTAGCTTTAATAATAGAGACGAAGTATATAAGGTCAATGGTACAGGTTACACGGTTTCATATAAACTGTGGACCGGGGGTGTCGCCTGGAATCCGAACGCGGTGCAGGCTAATGACCCTGGGCTGCCTGCCCCAACCCTGCGGCTTGCCCAAACCACCACCAATTCGCGCCGTTTACAGTGGGATTGGAATGGGGACAAGAACCTTCTGGAAGATTTTGTCCTTTACCGCAGCTATAGTTGCCCTGGCGAGGAGACAGAGATCAGGGTTCCACAAACCTTGAAGTCGCACGTGAAGGAGTACGAGGTTAAATTCATGACCGAGCCGGCGGGTTGTGCTTACCGTTACTTTATAACCGCCTTCAGTCGTGTAGACGAATCGCTTCCCAGCAATGTTGTGGAAGGGGACACCACCTCAGCCTATGCCAACGCGGTGATCACCTTTACGGAAATAAAATTCAATAATTTGTCCTCAACTCCGGTTCAAGCCAAGATCAGGCTCAGCGCCAATGAGCATTCGCGGACGACACCCACGATTTGGGTAAAGGGGGGAACTTTCGACCTGAGCCAGGTTGAACTGGATGGAATATTTCGGAATAACGTCGTTGGCGTATCGTTGGCGGAAAACGAGTTCCTACAGCTTGGTTTTGTGGTTGACCAGATAGACCCGGATGGCTTCAGGGTGGGAGCAGGTATCTGCCAGGGCTTTTCCTTGCAGCCTCCCGTGAAAGCCTGGAAGGATAAACTGTACTCTTATACCTTCCGCTCCTTGGATGGCGCCTGTGAGCTGACCATCGGACTTAATGGACAACCGCCCGTAGATTTGGCCAGCGGCAAATTGGTCAAACCCCAGGCTGATATCCAACTAGGGCCTAATATTGCCGACCTGGGGAACCAGTTTTTTGCCTATATATATAATAATGGTCCGGATCAACCCGCGAATAACATGATTCTATTGAAATCCGAATGGCAGTGCGCGGATTCTAAAGAAAAAAAATTCTTATTACCTTGGGAAGGTCAAACAATCGATTATATTGTAAACCCCTACCTGGAATTGGGGGTGGGGCAATGGGTACGAATTGACACGGAAGAGCAGAGTCGCCTCATAGGGATGCGCAAAAGTTGTTTGGATATTTTAAAGAGAGAAGGCCAGATAGATAAAAATGCTAACTATACCAACGCGGAGCTTGTGAAGAATATCAAATTAGAAATGACGGTGTGGATCAAGGATTTAAGGAATATTCGAGATCCAAATGAGAGCAATAACGAGACGACAGCGATACCGGGCCCGATGCAGTAGGCGGCAACATAAGAGGAGGAAATTATGGCAGCACACACCTTCAATAATAACAAGTATTTATTGAGCTTTGTATTGCTGTTCCTGGTGCTGTTTACCAGCGCCTGCGACCAAATCGATGTGAATCTGGCTCAGGCGCCTGAAGCGAACCAGCCGCAGGGGTCAGTTTCCAAGGCGGGCTCGAACACCTGGATCGAGTTTCCTGCAGAAAGGGAAACCTATCCCCTGGAGCCGATGACCTTTGCCATCTACGCCGCTGATGCCCAGGGAGTAAGTGGGATAGAAGTGTGGGTTAACGGAGAAGCACTGGCTGCCGGCGCGCCAGTATCCTTGAGCAGCGATGGCAGCAAAGGCCTGGTGCGCCTCGACCAGATATGGTTGCCGCAAACAGCGGGCACTTATGTCTTGCAAGCCAGCGGGCGTGGTGGCAGTGGCCAGAGCGAGTCCACCCATGTTACCTTCTGCATTGTCTCCTGTCAGCCTGGCGCCGCGCCGGTTACACCGAGCGACACACCCACCCCTGCTGCCAACATCACGATTACTCCTGGAGAGGTCACCGTCACGCCCACCATCACACCAACTGGCACGGTCACTGTCTATCCGACCGCGCAGATCGAGTTCTGGGCAGCGCCGCCCTATGCCAATGCCGGGCAATGCACCACCCTGAACTGGAACGTGTCCGGTGCGCAGTATGTTTATCTGGATGGCAACCAGGTGAATTTCAGTGGCAGCCAGCAAGTTTGCCCCTGCCAGACCACGACCTATACCCTGAGCGTTTATGAGATGGATGGCGCTCAAAAAGATAATAAGGTGATGGTGACCGTCTCTGGCACTTGTCAGGGGCCAACCACCACACCCCCGCCAGTCACCAATATACCTCCGGGTCCGCCACCTACTACAGCACCACCGCCACCACCGCAGGATACTGCCGGGCCGGCGATCAGCGATGTAAATTTAACGGGTGATGACTGCCAGTTCTACGGCCAGGCTTACGTTGATGACGAATCTGGGATCAACCAGGTCAGGTTCTATTACAACCACGGACAAACCTGGATCCTGATGAAAGCCATTGGAGGAGGCTTGTTCCAGACGCAGGTGGCGATTGATGATCCCAGCTCAGGTGGCATGGTTTCACCGCCCTGGACGGTGGATTATTATGTCATCGCGGTTGACGCCAGCCCGCAGATGAACGAGAGTAATTCGGGTTCCACTTCTAAAACCCTGATGGGTTGCGGAGGGTAAAACCTCACCCCCCAGCCCCCTCTCCATTTTCATGGAGAGGGGGTTTTTATTCTTCTGGCTCAATCAGAACATCGCGGTCGCGCCCGCCGCCCTGGGAGGGGCCAACGATGCCCATGCTCTCCATCTCGTCAATCAGGCGAGCGGCGCGCGGGTAGCCGATTTTCAGGCGGCGCTGCAAGAGGGAGGCATTAGCGCGCTGCGTCTGGCGCACAATGGCAATGGCCGGATCCAATAAGGCGTCATGATCGCCCCGGGATTCTTCCTCTGCCAACAGGTCATCCCAGGGAGGCCGCGCTACTTGAGCCAGCGGTAAGACCCCCTGCCAGAAGGCAATCAGGCGTTCGATCTCCTGGTCGGTGACGACCGCGCCCTGGGCGCGGATAGGAGCGGCGACATTCGGCGGCATAAAGAGCATATCGCCGCGCCCCAGCAGCGATTCGGCGCCTTGGGTATCCAGGATGACGCGCGAATCCACGCCGGATGCCACGGCAAAGGACAGCCGCGCCGGGAAATTGGCCTTGATCAGACCGGTGACCACGTCGATGCTTGGGCGCTGAGTGGCCACCACCAGGTGGATGCCGGTAGCGCGCGCCATCTGCGCCAGGCGTACCAGGGCATGCTCGGTCTGGTCGGGAGCGGTCATCATCAGGTCAGCCAGCTCATCCACCAACACCACGATGCGCGGCAGCACCTCGCCATCCTTACGGTGACTCATTTTCCGGTTATAGCTGTCAAGATGGCGGGAATGGGTTTGTTCCAGTAGTTTATAGCGGCGATCCATCTCGATCACTGTCCAACGTAACACACCTAAAATGCGCTGGATATCCGTCTCCACCTTACCTAACAGGTGAGGCAGGCCGTTGAAACGCACCAGCTCCACCATCTTGGGATCAATCATCACCAGGCGCAGGTCTTCGGGGGTGTTGTTCATCACCAGGCAGGTGGTCAGAGCGGTAATACATACCGATTTGCCCGAACCAGTTGTCCCGGCGATGAGCAGGTGAGGCATCTTCACCATGTCGGCCACGACCGCCCGGCCGGAGACGTCGCGTCCCAGAGCGATCGCCAGCGGCGAATTGAGCATCTGGAAGGTCTCAGTTTCCAGCAGCGGGCGCAGGCGCACCAGTGTGGAGCGGGCGTTGGGGACTTCGATGCCGACATAGGGACGGCCCGGCACCGGGGCTTCGATGCGCAGGCGCGGCACAGCCAGCGCCAGGGCCAGGTCGCGCGAGAGGGCCGAGATTTGCGCCACGCGCACCTTCTGGCGAGCTGCTTCTCCCACCGGGCCAGGTTTTTCCATGAAGCCCGGCTCGACCGCGAACTGGGTCACGG
>Ga0315295_10002426_pt1 | contig 15808 bp, 8 predicted proteins | sample YL17G14_0_MG_FD_204453 | JGI IMG/M metagenome (GOLD analysis project Ga0315295, IMG submission 204453) | Sediment microbial communities from Yellowstone Lake, YNP, Wyoming, USA - YL17G14_0 | ecosystem: Environmental > Aquatic > Freshwater > Lake > Sediment | place: USA: Wyoming | collected...
GTGAGGCTGGTGGACCAGTCGAGTAACTCCCCCGGCGCCGGGGCCGAGGCGGTCTATGCCGGCAACGTGATCGTTCCCGCCGGCACCACGCTCGACCTCAACGGGCTGAAGGTCTACGCGCGAACCGCCGAGATTGCCGGCACGGTCGTGGGCGGCTGGATCACCGTGCTGCCCGACGGCGGGGCCATCGCGCTCAATACCTCCACCCCCACCCCCGGCTCCATCGGCGCCGTCGGCGAGGTGGACGAGTGGACTGTCTTTGCCCGCGCCGGGCGATCGCTCCTGGTGGTCGTCAATGCCGGCACGGGCGGCTGGTCCATCCCTGCCTCCCCGCGGCTCAGCTACGCCGACGTCTCCCTCTTTGATCCCGCCTGCAACCCGATGAACGTGCCTCAGCACGCCACTTCCGACGGCGTGGTCACCCTGGACCCGGTAACGATCCCGGCCGACGGGACCTATCGCGTCCGCGTTCATGCACCTTCCAGCCATGCCGACAGTATGGGCAACTACCTGCTGGGCGTCTGGGATGTCACCCCAACGGAACGTTCGCTGAGCCTCAATCAACTGTCCCTCGGGAATCTGGCAGACCCCTACGGCGTGGACCACTGGAGCTTCTCCGCGTCGGCGGGGCAGCAGATCCGGCTCCATCTCATCGCCAGCCCCGGCTCGGCCCTGACCTACACGCTCACAGGTCCCGGAGCGGTTCCGGTCTTCACCAACCTGACGGCCGATTCCGATCTGATCACGTTGTCTGCCACCGGCAAGTACCTGCTCACGGCACAGGGGACTGGCCAATGGTCCGGCTTCTACTCGTTCCGCATCCTACAGACGGTCTTCTACAATCTGCCGGTCAATACGATCTTCTCCGGCACGCTGGCCGGCGACGGCCAGGCGCAGCTCTTCACAATCGCCGGCGTTCAGGGCCAGTCGCTGCGCCTGGCACTGGACGACAGCACGAATACCGACCAGGTCGAAATGTACGCCAGGCTCGGGTCCGCACCCACGCGCTCGTCGTATGACTACTGCGGCACCGCCGCTAGCGCTGACCAGCAGATCCTCATTCCCAATACCACCGGAACCTGGTATGTGCTGCTCTACGCCACCCAGGTCCCCGATCCCAGCCCCTTCACCCTGTCCGCGGCCGCAGCGGACCTTCAGGTCATGAGCGCGACCCCCGACCACTACGCCAACAATGCCCCTCTTACCATGACGATCACCGGCGCCGGATTCGTCGTTGGGGCCGGCGTCGAACTGATCGGCCAGGACGCCCAGGCGCATCCCGCCGGCCAGATCGTCGCCGATTCCTTCACCCAGATCACCGCGACCTTCGCCGCCGGATTGCCCGTCGGCGCCTACTCGCTGCGGGTCACCCGCCCGGGCGGCGGCTCCGACACCCTCCCCGGGGCCATGCAAATCCAGGCCGCCGGCCAGGCCCACCTGGAAACGCAACTGATCCTGCCCGGTGTTCTGGGCCGCCATCACCTGGCCACGCTTTACGTTGAGTATGCCAATACCGGCAACGTCGCCATGCCCGCCCCCGTGCTCTTGCTGCAGAGCGCCGATCCAGACGGCAGCGACCGCCCCTTGCTCTCACTCGATGTCTCAAACCTCCCCGAGGGGGTGTTCTGGACCTCGGCCAACCCCGACGGCTTCTCCCAGTCCGTCGCCATCCTGGCCAACGGCGTCACCCCCGGCCTGCTCCAGCCCGGTGAGTCGTTCCAGGTCCCCGTCTACTACGGCGGGCTCCAGCAGCCCTGGGATTTCGGCGATACCGCCGTGGAACTGGAAGTGCGGATCTTCTCCACCGACCTGACGACTGCAATCGACTGGAACTCGCTTGCCGCAACACTGCGCCCGGCGGCCATGACCGACCGGACGTGGCAGGCGCTGGTCCACAACCTCCAGGCACAGGTCGGCAACACCTGGGGCGACTATGTCCGCAAGCTCGACCAGGACGCCCTCTATCTCAGCCGCCAGGGTCAGCAGGTCGTCGACGTCCGGAAACTCTGGCAGTTCGAGATGCGCCAGGCCAACGGCCTCGGACCCGTCTCAACGCTCGACTCCGAGACCGACGCCTCGGTGCAGGCCCCTGGGATGGACCTGACCTTCCGCCGCACGTTCGGCTCCACCGTCACCAGCCGCACGCAGGCCGGATGGTTCGGCGACGGCTGGTGGTCTCCGTGGATGCTCTCGGCGTCGGGCGATGCCGACGGCTCGGTCAACATCATCGGTGAAGGCGGCTCTCGCCGAAGGTTCCAGCCCGACAGGCGCTCCTCCAACTACTTCGCCGCCAACGGCGATCACTCCACGCTCTCTGTCGGTGACGATGGCTCCATTACTCTGCAAGCCCCCGACGGCTCGATCACGTTCTTCCAACCCGATGGCAAACTCAGCTACGTCCAGGACGCCAACGGCAACCGCATCACCGCCTCTTACACCGGCGGCCAGCTCACCGGCATCACGCACTCTTCCGGTGCTTCGCTGACCATCGCCTGGAATGCCGCCGGCCTGGTCCAGAGCGTCACCGATTCCGTCGGCCGAAGCACCACCTATGCCTACGACGCCGCCAACCAGTATCTCATCTCCTCCCAGACTTCCGACGGGCGCATCAGCAACTACACCTATGACACCGATCCTGCCTCCGCCAGCCAGTACGCGCTGACCAGCGTGCAGTTGCCCTGCGGCAAGCACAACTACTTTGGCTACGATGCGCAGGGCCGCCTCTCCGGTATCTGGCGCGACGACAACCAGCAGCGCCTCGACTACACCTACGACTCTGCCGGCACCGTCACCGTCACTGACGCCCTGAGCCAGTCCGTTTCTCTCTTCTACGATGCCTCCGGCCTGCTCGTGAAACAGACCGATGCCCTGGGCAACGCCACGGCGTACACCTACGACGCCAACTACAACCTCGTGCGCATCACCGATGCCCTCGGCCAGATGCAGTCCCTTGCCTACGACAAGACCGGCCATCTTGTCTCCACCACCGATCCGCTGGGGCAGACGGATCTTTTCTACTACAATGGAACCTTCGGCCAGATCAGCGCCCGCACCGACCCGGCCAGCAACACCACCCACTATGCCTACGACACCGACGGCAATCTCCTCGCCGTCGCCTATCCCGATGGCTCCGTCCAGAACTACACCTACGACGCCCAGGGCGATGCCCTCAGCTACGTCAACCGGCGCGGCCAGACCGTCGCCTACGAGTACAACTTCGCCGGCCAGACGACCCGTGAAACCTTCGCCGATGGCTCCCACAACGATTACGCCTACGACTCCCACGGCAATATGACTTCTGCGACCGATGCCTCCGGCGCCACCACCTTCCAGTACGATACCGCCGACCACATGACGCGGGTCACTTACCCCGACGGCCGATTCCTGGCCTTCACCTACAACGCCATTGGCCTGCGCACCCAAATGGCCGATCAGGACGGCTTCACCGTCAAGTACGTCCGCGACCAGGCCCGCCGCCTCTGGAAACTCACCGATGCCAGCGACAACGTGCTGGTCAACTACACCTACGATGCCGCCGGCCGGCTCATCGGCCAGGACAACGCCAACGGCACCTACACCACCTGGGACTACGACGCCAATGGCCAGGTGCTCCACTTGGTCAACCACGCACCCGGTGGCAGCGTGAACTCCCGCTTCGACTACACCTACGACGCCATCGGCCGCTGCATCACCATGGCCACCCTCGACGGCGCCTGGACCTATACCTACGATCCCGACAGCCGCCTCACCCACGCCGTCTTCACCTCCACCAATCTCGTCATACCCAGCCAGGACCTCGCCTACAGCTATGATGCCATGGGCAACCGCGTCGGCACGGTCCTCAACGGCACAACCGCCGCGTATACCACCAATGCCCTGGACCAGTACACGGCCATTGGCGGCGCAGCCCTCAGCTACGACGCCGATGGCAATCTCATCTCCCGCACCGACGGCGGGCAGACCACCACCTACACCTACGATGCCCTCAGCCGACTCACCGGCGTCACCAGCCCCACCGACACCTGGACCTACACCTGGACCTACCAATACAACCCCCTCGGCCAGCGCAGCGCCAGCACCCATAACGGACAAACGACCGACTACCTGATGGATCCTATCGGCCGCTCCAGCATCATCGGCGAATACGACGCCTCCGGCCTCGTCGCCGACTACGCCTACGGCCTGGGCCTCGTCAGCCGCGTCGGCGCCGCCGGCGCCACCGCTTACTATGACTTCGACGCCGTCGGCTCCACCGCGGGTATGACGGATGCCGCCGGTGCCGTCGCCAACAGCTACTCCTACCTGCCCTTCGGCGGCGTCCTTGCCGCCAGCGGCACCATCGCCAACACCTTCCAGTACGTCGGCCAGTGGGGCGTGAGCACCGAAGGCAGCGGCCTGGATATCATGGGCGCCAGGGCCTACTCCCCCGACCAGGGACGCTTCCTCAGCCCCGATCCCCTCGGCCTTGCCCAGCCAACGCTCTACGCCTATGTCCAGAACGATCCGATGGACCAGATCGACCCGCTCGGCCTCGATGCCCGCGGTTTCGGCCAGGGACTCGGAGGCTACTTTGGCGCCGCCGGCTGCGCAAGCAATAGCAACATGGAAGCTGCCGTCAATGCCATGTCCGATTCCTCCAACAAGATGCACGAGCAGGGCGGCGAACTCGCCACCTCGCTCATGGGCAAGTCGGCCAAGGGCATATTGACCACCGGCATGATCCCCACCGGCAAGCTGGGCCAGGCGGGCCTGGCGAAGTCCGTCTGGGATTTTTTCAACTTGAGCCGCGGCCTCAGTGAAGGGCTCAAGAGCGGGTCCGCCAGTGCCGGTGGCTGCAAGCCCGGCCCCGGTGGACCGAACGTCGGGCCCGGGCCCGGCGGTGGCCCCGGCGGGCCCAATGCCCCCGGCCCCACGCCGCCCGGCGGCGATGTCGGCCCCACGGGCGGCTCCGGTATCGCCACCGCCTTCGACCCCAACGACCTCATCGGTCCCTCCGGCTTCGGCTCAGCGGGCTACGTCTCCGCCGACACCCTCTTCAGCTACCGCGTCGATTTCGAGAATGAGGCCGCCGCCACCGCACCCGCCCAGCAGGTCGTCGTCACCAACCAGCTCAACTCCAATCTCGACCTCGGCACCTTCCAGCTCACCGACATCGGCTTCGGCGATACCCTAATCTCCGTTCCCGCCCACAGCCGCTATTTCCAGACCGCCGCGTCCATGACCTACAACGGCCAGACCTTCGATGTGCAGATTGAGATCAGCCTGAACACCAAGACCGGCCTGGTCACCGCCCGCTACCAGTCCATCGACCCGGCCACCGGCCTCCCGCCCGCTGTCCTGACCGGCTTCCTGCCGCCCGAGGACGGCACCGGCCGGGGGATGGGGCACTTCTCCTACGTCGTCAAGCCGAAGGCCGGCCTGGCCACCGGCACCGAGATCCGCAACGTCGCGTTGATCTCCTTCGACGGCCAGCCACAGATTGCCACCAACCAAGTAGACCCACATGATCCGCCCAAAGGCACCGACCCGGCCAAGGAGTGCCTGAACACGATCGACTCAGGCGCCCCCGTCAGCGAGATTACGACGGCGGACGGGTCGCAGGGGAAGGCGGCCATCCGGTTGGCCTGGGACGGCCAGGACGACGCCGACGGGTCGGGCGTTGCCGGCTATGACATCTACGTCTCCATCGATAGCAGCGCGTACGAGCTGGCCATGGCCGGCGGGATAGGCAACTCGGCGGAATACGTCGGCCAGCCGGGACATACGTATCGCTTCTACACCGTCGTAACTGACAACGTTGGGAACAAGGAGTCGGCGCCGGCCGCGCCCGACGCAACAATCGCCCTCTGGCCCACCGAGCAGGCGGTTCTCGATTCGCAGCATAAGAAGTGGTCATTTATAGATGAGGACGGCACGCCCGTGGCCGTTTCATGGACGGGCAAGGGCACCGCCACCCTCGAGCGGTGGCGGAACCCCGCCAACGGACGCGGGAACCTCCGCTTCATCACCGTTAACGGCAGCGATGCCGCCAGCGGCCTCAGGATTGCCACGACCGGCCAGAAGGTCGACACGGCGGTCGAGGCCATCACGGTGCGCGGCCCGATGGGGACCCTCGCGGCCGCCACCACCGATCTTCTCGGTCCGCTAGACGTGCAGGGGACGCTGGTCAAGGCAACCTTCGATGAGGCCGCCGGCGCGACGATCCAGATCGGCGGCACGCCAACCTCCAAGCCCGCGACCCTTGTGTTCGATCAGGTGAGGGACACGAGCATCGTCTCGGGCATGCCGATCGCGTCGCTGAAGGCCGCCGAGTGGCTTGACACCGACGGCATCCTTCAGGAGATTAAGGCCCCCTGGATCGGCACCCTTTCCATCACCGGCAAGACAACGGTGACGCCCAAGGTCGCGGGCGACTTTGCCGCCAACCTGACGCTTTCCGGCAACGGTGTGGCCGCCAAGGGCAAGACGCTTGGCGCGGTCACCATCAAGGGCAGCGTGGCGCCCAGTGTCTGGGACCTCACGGGCCCGGTCGGCGCCCTGATCGTCAGCGGCACGGTCGGCGAGGCGGCCGCGCCGTGGCAACTGACCGGCCCCTCAATGGTTGGCACGCTGACCCTGGGCGATGTGACGAATGCCAACGTAACGGTCAGCGGCGCCCTCGGTGCCGTCAAGGCGCTCCGCTGGCTGGCCGGCGCCATCCAGGCCACGAAGGCCGCGTCCTTGACGACCACCGGCGTGACGACCTCCAAGCCCCCGGTTATCGGCGACTTCGGCGCCGACGTCACGCTCTCCGGCGCCGGGGTGACCGGCACCGCCAAGACCCTTGGGTCGGCCAGCATCAAGGGCAGCGTCGGGGCGAGTATCTGGGACCTGACCGGCCCGGTCGGCACGTTGGCGATCACCGGCACGGTCGGTACGGTGGCCCAGCCGTGGCAACTCGTTCATCCAGCGAACCTGGGCGGCCTGACGCTCGGCGACGTGACGAATGCTGTGGTGTCAATCACGGGAGATTGCGGGGCCATCAAAGCGAAGCGGTGGCAGGACGGTTCTATCCAGGCGGCGAAGATCGCGTCCATCGCGGCGACGGGCGTGGCGGGGACGAAGACGGTGCAGGCGATCCCCGGCGATTTCGGCGCCGACGTGACGTTGACCAACGCCCTGGCGAAGGCGGCCCTGGGGACGCTCACGGTGGCGGGCTGGCTCGACGGCGCGACCGTCGCTTCCGCCGGGCCGCTGGGCACGGTCAAAGTGGGCGGCATGCGCGACAGCCGCGTTGAGGCACATGACGCCGGCACGCAGAAGTCGATTGGCTCGTTCACCGTCACAGGGATTTCGGGCCAAGCCGAGGCCTTCATCAACTCAAGTCTCACCGGCGATTCGCTGGGCACTCTGGTTCTGCGGGACGTGCGGACGAACAATGGGGCCAACGGCGGTGCCGACTTTGGCGTCACGGGGCATATCATCAGTTCTTACACCCGGTGGCAAGGGAAGGCGGTCGCGAAGAAGGGATCGAAACTCACAGGGCAGGCGCCCGCATTCGACCCGGTTGGTGATTACTCGGTGCAGCTGATCTAGCCGGGGGGCCGATGCCTCCACTATCGGGCACGAGCCCGACGGTGGCATTGCTCATCGTGGACTCCGTGCCGCTGGCCTTTGGCGCCGGCGATGAAGTCGCGCCGTCAATCTCCGAGCCGGCTCTGGCGCCGGGTAGTGAGATCGTGGACCTGCTCGCGCTATCGGCGCTGGCCCTATGCGGGCCAAGCCTGGACTTGTGGCGGCCCCACGGCCCACAATTGCGACGCGCCTATGCCAAGGCGGGGCATGACCCTCGAACACCGTGGGTCTCACCGGCTTCATGGCCGGTTCTCCAGATCGAAGTTACCGGCGAATCTTCCGGCCCCTGGCCCTGCCTTTGGCTTTCCGCGGCGATTCCGCGGCCTTCGTGGCAAGGATTCCACGCACTTCCCGCTTGCCGAGTTTCCGCAGGGCGACCAACGCTTCTCTGTTGTGACCTTCAGGCTTGGCCTTGGCGTACTCCCAGGAGCCAACAGCACTTTGCGACACGCCAACGAGGGTCGCCAGTTCACCTTGGGTGACGCCGAGCCGCGAACGGAGTTTCTTGATGAGGCCCGGCGAGATGCGCGCCGCCTTAACCTCTTCCGGGGCCGCTGCCAGTTTCGACCGCTCCGCCGCCCGCTCGGCCTGCAACTCTGCCCCGAGTCGAGAGAGAACCACAACCGTCTTACGCAGCGCCGACACGGTTCGCTTCAACCGGCGAACGTCCCGGGCAAGTGGCAGATTCGCTGCCCGCACCTGCTTCTTGGCAAGCCGCGTGATCTCAGCCTTGAGCGTCGCTCTATCTTGCCCAGTGCATGTCTCCTCGGTGCCGGTGCTGTCGCCGCGGGCTATGCGGCGATTTCGCCGCACAGAATCTCCGCTTGCTCCAGAACCGTCTGCGTGGCCTTCTCCTGCTTGTCAGGCGGATACTGCCGCCGGTGGCCCGCGCCTTGACGTAACCGTATGCCCTCGGCTGCTCAGGGCTTTGCATCGCACCTACTCGGGAAAGAGAGACCTGTACGCCACGAAGCCCTTCTCCACCAAGAGTCCCGCGACACGGTGGGCTTCAATGTAGGCTGGCGTCTGGTCAGAGTCCTTGGCCGTCCGCAGGATGCTGAGGATATCTTCGTGCTGCCCCACGACTCCCCACACCTCGGTCGCGCCCTCAACCATCTTGCGCAGGCAGGTCGCGGTCAGCACGGGAGACGAACCGGCCGCCTGCGCAAGCCGCCCCGAGAGAGCAAACCCAGCGTCAACCTGCCCGCGCGTCAAGTCCAAAACACGGTTCAGCCTCTCGAGCGACCACTGGACTTCGAACACAGGATTGGCAAACCACCAGCCGAATGCTCGCATCTCAGCAAGGAATCGCTCTCGGTTGGCCCCCCCCTCTGCCGCCTGAATCCGCGTTTCACACAGTGCGATGAAGCGGTCTTGGACGGCCCCTGGCAGTGTCCCTGTCTTGTCTTCTAGGGTCCTTCCCACGAACGCAATGGCATGTGCACGGATTGGTTCGGGCGCCGTCCGCCAGAACCGTGCCCAAAGCTCATCGTCGCTGCTCAGAGCCCCACGACCATACAGTTGAATCAGGTGATCGGCCAAGTACACATCGGGGTCGGCGTCTCCAAGTATCCGGTAGGGCTTGGGCCGCCCCATGTCAGCAATGGCCGCGACGTACTCGGGCCGAAGGATCTCAACCGCCCTGTCGTAGGGAGGGCACGAGACGATGTAGGCGCCCCACGCCGCGCACCGCAAGTGTGCCTGATCCGCGGTGTGCGGGAAAATCTTGGACCTCGCCCCACTGGCCCATTTTTCGTCTAACATCACCAGCCACGGGTAAAACTCGCCATAGATGGCTCGGATTGCAGGCGAAGGATCACCTCGGGGGTCCAGGTGTGCCTCAAGTACTTCCCGTACTTCTGGCATGGCGTCGAACCCCTGGCCGATTCTGCCCGCAAGGTCTCCGGAACCCTCAAAATGCCTTCTGAGCCACAGGGCGTAGTCGACAACCGCCCGCATAGCGCGGCCGCGCTCCGAATTGAGGGTTATATGAATAAGATCGGTTCCTTCCTCAACTGCCTTCTCATCTCTGCTCGGGGCTGGGTCGGCCGCCCTAGTACCCGCCGTCTTTTGATGTTGTTGGTTTGTGTGGATAGCCGATTCTCCCTTCGAGGGGTCATTGGATCGGGGAGGGTCGGCATGAACAAGCGATACGTGGTTCGATTGACACGCGAAGAGCGGGAGCAGTTGGAGGGACTGGTCGCCAAGGGGAAGGCGGCGGCGTATCGGATTCGACACGCCCACATCCTGCTGGCGGTGGATGCTGACGGGCCGAACTGGACCGACACGCAGGCGGCGGAGGCGTTTCGATGCCATGGCAACACGGTGGTGAACATCCGTTGTCGGTTTGTCGAGCAAGGGCTCGGAGCGGCGTTGGAGCGCAAGAAGCAGGATTGTCCGTCTCGCCCGCCTGTGCTGGACGGCGAAGGCGAAGCTCGGCTGATCGCGGTCGCCTGCGGCCGGCCGCCGGCAGGCCGTGCCAAGTGGACGATGCAATTGTTGGCCGACGCGTTGGTAGCCTTGAACGTGGTGGAGTCGATTTCACCCAAGACGGTGGAGCGGACGCTTAAAAAAACGAGCTTCGGCCGCACTTGCGGAAGTACTGGGTGATCCCGCCGGACCACGACGCGGAATTCGTCGCCAACATGGAAGACGTGCTGGAGGTGTACCGGCGTCCGTACGATCCGGCCTGTCCGGTGGTGTGCATGGACGAGCAACCGACCCAGTTGATCCGGGAAACGCGCGTGAAGATTCCGGTCGAGCCGGGCCGGCCCGAGCGGGTGGACCATGAATACGAGCGCCACGGCACGGCGGCCAACTTCCTGTTCACCGAGCCGTTGGGGGGCTGGCGAAAGGTGAACGTGCGGAAACGCCGGACGCGTCGGGACTGGGCGGAGGAAATCAAGGAACTGCTGGACGTGGATTACCCGGACGCCGCGCGGGTGGTTCTGGTCAGCGACAACCTCAACACGCATACGCCGGGGTCGTTGTATGAGGCGTTCGAACCGGCCGAGGCCCGCCGGTTGTTGGAGCGATTGGAGATTCACTACACGCCCAAGCACGGCAGTTGGCTGAACATTGCGGAGATCGAACTGAGCGTCTTCACCGAGCAGTGTCTGGATCGCCGCCTTCCAGACGTGGCCACCTTGCGGTTCGAAGCGGCGGCTTGGTATGCTGGGCGTAACGCAGACCAGAAAACAGTGGACTGGCAATTCACCGCCGACACGGCAAGAATCAAACTCAAGCGACTATACCCACACATACAAATGACGTGAGGTACTAGGCAGGTGTTCGATGACCTCTCGGACGGAGTGCGCCGCAAGGTGCAGCCTCTCATCGGTTCCGGGACACCCCAGAACAAGAAGGCACGATTCGTACATGGCAGCCACTCGGTGGACGTCCGTTTGCAGATTGGCGAGGATGTCTCGCACCCGCTGTTGTTCTTTGTTGAGCGCGACGGGCTCGCATGCGAACATCGGTGCATCACCGGATGATGGTTCCGACACTTGACGACCTCTCTGCCCCAGGGGCACGGAGGCTCCTCCTTCGACGCAGAATCCGTGCTTACGGGCACCAAGGTGCCCAACCTGCTTAACTGGTGCCTTGGGCATCACTGTCGGCGGGACGCTTCCTCTATCCGCGCCCGTCAGCCGGTTTAAACCATGCTGACACGTTAGCGTTAAGGAACCGCTGCGTCAAGGCGGCGTCGCGCTGGGGTAACGTCAAGTAGTTTGTGTAATTCGTGGAAGGAGGTGCGAGCGAAGGGGTTGACCGAAGACAGCGCGAAGGGCGGCTTGGGGGCTGGCGATTCGAGGCGACCGAGGCTGCTCGCCAATAGTCCCTTGTCTCACACGCCCAGGCCGACCCGCCTGGGCGTGACTTCGGGGTTGTCGTGGGCGCCCCCCGTGGGGTTCAGGCTGGTGTGGCGGGCCTGTGGCCGTCGGCCTCACCCCCTTCACGCAGTACCGGCTGGCGGGCTGCCGCCTGGACTTGGCTTTCCGTGACGCCCGCCTTGATGTTGAGGTCGATGGTGAGCGTTTCCACCGGGACGCTCAGGGCCGACGCAAAGCAGAGGACCTTTGGCGCGACCTTGCCATCCGCGCGGCCGGCTGGACCGTCTTGCGGTTCTGGGTGTACGAACTCCGCGAAGACATGGCGGCTTGCGCCCGCAAGGTGCAGGATCGACTCACGTCGCTGCCGGAGAACACCTCTGTTCTCTGGGAGCCGAGTAACGGTGCGGCGCATGGTTTCCACTTGGTTTCCATCGCCTCCTGCGTCACAATAGCCACGTCTCCATCTAAGGACGCCGCGCGCCGATGACGCCCGCCGAATTCATCGCCAAGTGGAGGCCCGTCGAGCTCTCCGAGCGGGCCGCCAGCCAGGAGCATTTCCTCGACCTGTGCCGCCTGCTCGGCCAGCCGACTCCTGCCGCGCACGACGCCACCGGCGCCGAGTACGCCTTCGAGAAGGGCGTCGAGGTCACCGCCGCCTCCGCCGGCGCCCAGGGCGAGCGCGGCTTCGCCGACGTCTGGTGGAAAAACAAGTTCGCCTGGGAGTACAAGCGGCGCGGCAAGTACCGCGACCTCACCGACGCCTACCGCCAGCTCTGCCAGTACCGCGAGGCCCTCGGGAACCCGCCGCTCCTCATCGTGAGCGACATCGCCCGCACCGAAATCCATACGAACTTCACCGGCACCGCCAAAGAGGTCCACACGATCCTCCTGGAGGAGATGGACCAGCCCGCCGCCCTCGGCACCTTGCGCCGTGTCTTCACGGACCCCGCGTCGTTCTGCCCGGTCCTTCGGGCCGAGACGGTCACCGAGGAGATCGCGCGGCAAATCGGGGCCGTGGCCCAGTCGCTCCGGACGCGCGGCCACGACCCGCACACGGCCGCCCATTTCCTCATGAAGTGCATGTTCTGCTTCTTCGCCGAGGACGTGGGCCTTCTGCCGCAGGACCTCTTCAGCCGCCTTCTCGACCAGTGGCACGCCATGCCCGCGGCCCTCACGGACCGGATGACCGAGCTTTTCGCCCGCATGCGGACCGGCGGCGCGTTCGGCACGGAACCGGTGCCCTGGTTCAACGGCGGCCTCTTCGACGAGGCCCTGGCCCTCGCGCTCTCGGAGGGCGACATCGCCATCCTGCAATTGGCGGCCCGCCAGGACTGGTCCGCCGTCGAGCCGTCCATCTTCGGCACCCTCTTCGAGCGGTCCCTCGACCCCGGCAAGCGTGCCCAGATCGGCGCCCACTACACGAGCCGCGAGGACATCCTCCTCGTGGTCGAGCCGGTAGTTCTGGCGCCCCTGCGCCGCCAGTGGGCAGAGGTCCGCGCCGAGGTCGATCGCCAGATCGAGCGCCGCCGCGCCGCGAAGACCGCCCCCACCCGCCGCAAGGCCGATGACGCCATCAACCACCTGCTCCAGGGCTTCGACCAGCGCCTCGCCTCGGTCCGCATCCTCGACCCGGCCTGCGGTTCCGGGAACTTCCTCTACGTGGCCATCCAGGCGCTACTCAGCCTCGAAAAGGAGGTCATCACCTTTGCCGCGCGGCCCGAGGTGGCCCAGCCGTTCATCCCGCGCGTGCGGCCGACCCAGCTCCACGGCATCGAGTTGAGCCCCTATGCCGCCGAACTCGCCCAGGTCGTCACCTGGATCGGCTACCTTCAGTGGATGCGCGACAACGGTTTCGTGGCCCCGCGGGACCCGATCCTGGAGCCGCTCCAGTCGATTGAGAACCGCGATGCCATCCTCGAGCTGTCGGACCCGCCCCACCCACAACCGGCCCGCTGGCCCGAGGCCGACTTCATCATCGGGAACCCGCCGTTCCTCGGCTCCAAGCTTTTCCGCCAGAACGGCCTGCCCGAAGACTACGTGGCCGCGATGTACGCCGCCTACGACCTGCCGAAGACCTCGGACCTGTGCTGCTACTGGTTCGAGCAGGCCCGCCGCGCGATCGAGGCGCAGCCATCGGTCCGGGCCGGACTCCTCGCAACCCAGGGCATCCGCGGCGGCGACAACCGTATAGTCCTCGAGCGTATCAAGAAATCGGGCGACATCTTCATGGCATGGTCCGACCGCGACTGGATTCTCGACGGAGCCAACGTGCACGTTTCTATCATCGGCTTCGACGGCGGCCATGAGACGGCGCTAACTCTCGACGGACAGCTGGTGCCGCGCGTCAACGCCGACCTGACGGCCGACGTGGACACCGCGAGCGCGGGCGTCTTGGCCGAGAACCGCGGCGTGGCTTTCATGGGCGACACGAAGGGCGGTGCGTTCGACATTCCGGGGGACGAAGCCCGGTTCCTCCTCGCGCAGCCCAATCCGAACGGGCGGCCCAACAGCGACGTGCTCAGGCCGTGGGTCAACGGGGCGGACATCACCAAGCGGCGGCGCGGCATGTGGATCGTCGACTTCGGCTGCGAGATGGCGATGGACGAGGCGGCGGGATACGAAGGTCCATTCCGCGTGGTGCGCGAGGGGGTCGAACCCGAGAGGCGCGACAACCGGCGGGCCGCCTACGCCCAGCGCTGGTGGATTCACGTCGAGCCCAGGCCCGCCATGCGGCAGGCGCTCCCCGCTGGGCGCGTCCTCGGGACGCCACGTGTCACCAAGTTCCGGCTTTTCACCTTCCTCGAAGGGCACACGTTGGCCGACGCACAGCTCATCGTCTTCGCCCGCTCCGACGACTACTTCTTCGGCGTCCTGCACAGCGCGGTCCACGAACTGTGGGCGCGGCGGATGGGGACACAGTTGCGGGAGGCGGAATCTGGCTTCCGTTACACGCCCACCACGTGTTTCGAGACGTTTCCGCTCCCGTGGCCGCCGGGCTCCGAGCCGGCCGGGAGTCCCGTGTGCCAGCGCATCGCCGTCGCGGCGCAAGCCCTGAATGAGCAGCGGGAGCGTTGGCTGAACCCGCCCGAGTGGATCGAGCCCATCGCCCGGAGCGTCGGCCTGGCCGACGCGTTCGCCGACGTGCCGGCCGAGGCCCGCCCCCTCATCCGCGAGTCGGCCATCATGGCCATCGCCGCCCGCGACCCGCGCCTCCGGAAGCGCACCCTCACGAACCTCTACAACGAGCGGCCGACCTGGCTTGTCCTGGCCCACGCCGAGCTCGACCGGGCGGTCCTGGCAGCCTACGCGGCCGTCGATCCCGAGGGAGGCTGGGCCGAGGACTGGGCCGACGTCTGGCGCGACACCGGCGCGGGCCAGCCCCTGCCGGAGGGCCACGTCCTGGCCGCGCGCCGGGCGGAGACCGACGAGCAGGTCCTCGCGAACCTCCTTCGCCTCAACCTCGCCCGTTCCCGCTAGAAGGCGAGCCGCTTCAGCAAAGGAGTTGCCACAGGAACCTCCACTCGGGCGCCTCGTGGCCCTCGCCCGGCGTTACAGCCACCATCGGGATCAGGTGGCCGATGCGACCGACCGCCTGCGGCTTGGCCCCCCCCGGCAATTAGATTCTCGGTAAACGTGTAGGCCTCTCCCTTTTCGACGGTGCGGCCGCGCTCGTCCAACTGGTCGACGAACCACGGTTCTCACCCGTCGCATCGGTGACGAGTTGGCCCTGCGTGGCCGTGCCGAGGTTGTGGCCAATCTCGCGGCTGTCGAATCCAAGGCCGCCATCGGTCTTGAGATGGACGAACACGCCGTCGGTAGGCCGGCGCTCGTCTGAAGGAGCGTCTCGTACTTCGCCAGCATCGTTTCCGCGAACGTTGCCATCGTTACTCCAAGTCTGGCGGGCAAGGCCGGGCCAAAAGAAGAAGGCTGTGCAGAAGATGCAGGCTCCTGCACAGCCATTCATTGCCTTGGACCCGGCCCGACCGACGGAGGATCAGTCCGCCCGCCGCGCCCGCAGCGTATTCAGTTGTCCACTATTGGCCGTATCGAGCCTATCTACCTCGGCTACCCATGAGAGGCCCGGTGGCAGAGGCGGTCTGCGCCGGGTGCGAAAAACGCCCCTTCCGGGGGCCGCTGATGTGGGATTCGACGCTGTCAGGAGGGCTCCGCAACGGCTTGGGACGCCGGGAATCCTCTTGTCGAAGCGACAAAGCGAGGTAGAATCGCGCACATCGCTGGCGGTGATCGTCGGCGAGAACTCATTGGGGAAACGTCCGCTTACCATAGGAAGACCGTTGAAGGAGACGCGACATGAGCGAAGCAAGAGACCCGAAAGGTCTGGATGAGGCCGTCTGCCGGCG
>Ga0315295_10002427_pt1 | contig 15805 bp, 9 predicted proteins | sample YL17G14_0_MG_FD_204453 | JGI IMG/M metagenome (GOLD analysis project Ga0315295, IMG submission 204453) | Sediment microbial communities from Yellowstone Lake, YNP, Wyoming, USA - YL17G14_0 | ecosystem: Environmental > Aquatic > Freshwater > Lake > Sediment | place: USA: Wyoming | collected...
CTTGGGGCTTGCGTTACCGTCGCACTTACCCATAATGGAAAAGAAAATGAACGAGATGTAGTGAAAACTTTCCGCGATTCTAAGCCAAAAACAACAATTTTACCCCCCAACTGCGGAAGTTGGGTTAAGACGAAAAGGATTTGCCTTCGGCACATCTACTCAGATTCAAGTGCATCGGACAGGACCCGAAATTGGCAGCAGTACTATACTCTGACGACGGAAGTTGGGCGAAAGGGTTGAGAATGTACCCTTGTATGATCAATGCATCAGTCAATTCATGAACAGTGAAAAACAGAGTCCTCTAATCATCCCTGTACGGACAAGATTCAATCCTCGGACAGACTGTCAGTATGCCCATTGTCACAACCAGAATCCAGAAATGTATCGTCTGGAGCCCTACTAGGATGCGTGCCTTGCCTTCGGCAAAAATGCTGCTGTCACCTAGAGTAGTTGCCGTAGTTAGGCTGAAATGCAGGTACTCATAAGTCTGGCGGGCCGCAATCTCTTTTCCTGAGGGGTGCTGGACTAACGCTCCACCTAGTTTACCCGCTGCTTTGTATGCTGCGGCGTATAGGGCCACCATGACCATGAGAGTGATGGTCACATAGTAAGTTCGAAGCTGATTCTTTGGTATCCAGGACTTAATGAAAGATTTCTTATTCTTCTGGCGCAACCAGTACATTGACCAGAAGACTGCAAGACCAGGACTGACCAGAAACACACCCCAGGAGAGAACTTTCTGCCTATCAGAGGCCCAGAAGGCAAGGGCACACATCATCAACGCTGGTACTCCATGTATGAGAATTGCGAGCGAGAACTTACATACTGAAATCAAGAAGCTCATGTGTGGGCGTATAGCCGCCCGGAACGCTCCCAAAAAGACACCAAACACCAAGGCAATCACGATAAAGGGCTCTACAAAGACACACCAGAGCAACTCGAGAGGACCCCAAGGCCATCGCCGTTTCCTTTTGTGCTCTGACTTCTTGTTTTCCAACTCTTCGCTCCGCTCTCCACAGACTAAGGCTCTTCTTGGGAAGCTGCAACATTCTCCCGTGGTCTATTCTTCCTGTGGAAGTTGACACAAAGCTTCCGCTTCATAGTTTCGGAGAAGGTGTCCCACGGAACTATGCCAAACGTGAGCCCCCCCACTATTGCACCAAGGTAATCCGTCTTGAAGTCATAAAGCTTCTTCCGAAAGCCTTTTAGACTTGCTTCATATTGCCACAGGCATGCCCTATCCCACAGACCACTTAATAATCCATACAATCTTGGAGGAACACGCCCTTTGCTGCGGCTCAAGATTGATGGCAATTTTTCCAAATAATTATAGCCCGTCGCCTTTTCTTCGGATACCAATGCATCGAACATGGGATCACCGCAAGATTCGTGAAATCGGTTCCAGCAAGCCATTAACCAATCATCGGAGAATCTGGACTTTCTCAGAGTATGACTCATCAGTGACTTCTCTACGCAATCGACGTAATTGCTACTTCCGTTGAATAGGTCTTCCTTTAACATTCTTTGTCGAACCTGAGTATCCACGTTTGCTGCCGGCGTCACCGGTGAATAACTGTCCAACAAGGCAAAGATTTTCTCAAAAAACCCCGTCTGAGCCAGGTATGCTTCATTCCAGAAGTCTGATTTCACTAATGTCAATACATCTTGAATCACTTGACGACAGAAGGTTAGAGTCCCCGGACCTGCTTCCGAGTCAACTCTGGCCGCCCATGACGTGTCGAGAATGTCTACAAGTTCAACATGTATAGGTCTGGGCTTAAGCTTCTGCACGCACAAATGCCCCAACCGATTCACGGCTATGCGAACTGCGATTTCCGAATATCGAACGAGGTCGGCTTTAGTTTTCGCGTCCAGAGGTTGATCACTATAGAAATTCAACAACGCTGCAGACTTATCTTCATTCATCAGTGGTTCATGCAACCGCTCCGGAAGTCCTGCCTGGTCAGTTATAGACTGAGACAATAGTTTCACCACAGACGACGAGATAGCTTCGACTGCAGAGCCAGTGGCTGGAAGGGAGAAGCCCAGTATCGGTATTGGAAACGCTTTGGCAGACCCACCGATCAACTTCGTGATTAGACGGACAATACATGTGTTCGCATCAATTCTGGTTGCAAGGGGTATGGAAACGAGACCCTCCACCTGGAGCCGAAGAGCAAACGCTTTAATTACGTTATATGCAGCAACATCTACGCTAGGTCGGTCAATCGGATAACGTGCGTTATAGATCGAACCAAGTAACACAATTTGCTGCAACTTTGACTCAACAACCTTCGCTTCTGAGGCCAATTCTCCAGATTTGTTCTTCTTGTAGTATTCCGAAATCTTGGTGACAAACCTTTGCGCCAAGCCTTCATTAAAAGGCTTAATTGGCTCCCACAAGTCTGCTACGAACTCGTCCACACTTATCTTAAGCCTGTCAGCTGTCTCAGAGAGATGCACGTAATCGGGAAGGACGTTTCGAGTGACCATGAGCCAAGCATCCTTATCAGAGACATGCACTACCACAATTTTGAGTACATTGCAGCAGCATACAACAAGAACTCTGTCTCTTGCAAGTGGTAGGAGTGACTGTATGAGCTCAAGGGCTCCCAAACACATGCCACACCCTTGTTGTTTGTGAACTCTTTGACAAAGAGGGGGCAAGTCCGGACAAACCTTTTTGCTTTTGAGGCATACCTTTAACTCAGACAGCCTTAGTGGCTTCAAGTCTGTGCCTTTATGAAGGTCATCTTCGAATACCATAGTCGTTCCAGATTGGCTCAGCAAAACAGCAGTCCTCTCCTCATTTCTGCCCCAACGCCGACTCAGATTTACCGTCGTGAACCGGCTGGCTGAAACTCCCATTCAGTGCTTCGGCAGTACCCTCCAAGCAATGAAAAGGCGATGAAATGATTTCCATACTGCTGACTTTTTCTTTGGCCATTGGGCTTAAATTACCTCTGAAAAAAATGTGATTTTTTCATATTTTTCGTTGACTGACCCAATGAGCCAACCGTGTTTGTGCCTTCATTTCAAATCGACGCTCTGGAGGATTATTCTTTAAGCAAAGCCACTTACGAACACAAGTCATTTTGAATAAAGGGTTTACACGCCATTGTCGCTTTCCCACTAATACTGCTAACGCCAAACGACGCCAGCTTCAAGAATTATACTATCCTTGGCCGGTGTTTTGTAGGGGCAAGCTATTCAGGACTGCGAAAAAGCTTTCCCACCACTCCTCCATGACCATGCCACAAGTATATCTGATAAGCCAACAGGATGTCAACAAAAAAGTCCTATATTACATAACTTCTTGAGGCTGGGGAGTGCGGGGGGACGGGGGACAGACCCTATTTCCCCGCCGAGAATCAATCAACAACATTAATCATTGACAGTCCATAGAGCTGGCATCCGACCGGGGTCTGCGGTAGAATACGCCGAAAACGCTTGATGCCATCATTAAGGATGCGCGGCTATGAGAAGGTATGCTTCTTTCCACAATGCAGAAGATTGCCGCGGCCCTCTGGGCCTCGCAATGACATTTCACGCAGGTTTTCTCCAGAAGATATTGGTTCCGGCCGTTTTGCTGGCGAACGTCCTCTTCTGCCCTGCTGCTCAAGGTGTATCAACCGCAAAGAACACTGAGGTCGCAGAGGGCAAAACAAAAACAAGAATCTCCGCGCTCCCTGCGTCCTCGGCGGTAAAAAACGGTGTGCTCAAGGGCGGGTGCGGAAAGGTGAATATCACGCCGCCGTTGGGGATTCCGCTGATTGGGTCGTATGGCAAGCCGAGCGACGACGTGCTCGACGAGCTTTACGCCAAGGCGATGGTTCTGGACGACGGGACGAACACCGTCGCCATCGTCTCGTGTGATTTGCTGTACACGCCGCTGGAGGAGATTACCGGCCCGGTGCGGCGGATCATCAAGGACAAACTCGGTATCCCCGGCCAGAACGTGCTGGTCTGCGCGACGCACACACATTCCGGGCCGGAGGTGTTTACGCGATCCAAGCTCAGCCCGGCGGAAAAAGACGCGGCTCCCAAAATCGACCAGGCGTATTTAGCGACGCTCGTGGAGAAGATCGCCAGCGCAGCGATGCTGGCGCACAGGAACATGCAGGAGGTCCGAATCGGCGCCGCCAAAGGCTATCTGCCCGAAATCGTCTTTAACCGCAGGCCGAAAAATGACAGCGGCCTTGTGAAGATGGCTTTCACGCTGCCGCCGGATGTGCTGGCGACAAGAAAAGTCGAGACCGAGCCGCAAGGCGAGACAAAAGTGACATTCGCTATGCCCGACGAAAAGACGCAATGGCATTTCGGGCCTGTTGACCCGGAGGTCTGCGTGCTGAGAGTCGAAGACCCGAACGGCAAAGCGGTCGGTTCGCTGATCAATTTCGGCTGTCATCCGGTCTGCATATATCCATCGCTGGCTACGACGATATCGGCCGATTACCCCGCCTTTGCGACGCGCGTCGTCGAGCAGGCCGAGGGCGGCTTGTGCCTCTTTGCGCTCGGCCTGGCGGGCGACGCCGTGCCCTTGGACAGAGGCGCCGGGCCGCGCGAGCAGATCGGCAAGGCACTCGGCGACGAGGCGCTGCGGCGGCTTCAATTCGTCACGACCGCCGGCGATGTCACTCTCAAGGCCCTCAAAAGAGAAGTCGTATTTCCCGCCAAGAAATCCACGACGGAAGCTGAGGGCAATAAAACGCCTGAGAGCGTAACCAGCGAAATCCAAGTATTGCGGCTGGGAGATATTTACATCCTCGGTCTGCCCGGCGAGGTGCTGGTGGAGGTGGGCCTTCCAATAAAAAAGCGGGCCGGCATAGAGAAGCTCTTCATTGTGTCGCTCAGCAATGACGCCATCGGGTACGTCAGCCACAGTGCGGCCTACGACGAAGGTGGCTACGAGCCCGGGACCGCAACCAACCTCGCCAAAGGCGCAGGCGAAATCATGATCGAGCAGGCATTGGAGTTACTCAAAGAAATCAAATCGAGTCGATAGATCACAGTGCCTAAAGTTTGAAGTGACTAAAGTGCCTAAAATTTGAAACTCCCTTTGGCGCACTTCATTCGGTAGCCTGTAGGGTGCAATGAATCGCACCAGTTATTCTCGGCCGAGAATCTCAGGGGCTTTGGCACGGAAATGCTCCAGCCAGTTCTTGATGATCGCACCGGCCATGTCGAGGTCGCCTTTGGCGTAGTCGTCGATGCTCCTGCCCCAGTAGAAGCTGATCCAGCCGTCGGCGATGTTGCGCGAGCCGTCGATAAAGGTATCCAGCTCCTCGATGCTGCAACTTAACGGAAACATCTCCTCGACGACCAGGGGCTTGCCGATATTGTAAACGGCAAGGGCCGTCAGCGCTTTATCCACCTCACCCTTTTTCGGATAAAAGTGGACGCTGGCGAAATCCAGATTCTCGCTGACATCTTTGCTATAAAAGAGCGGCCTGGCGTTCGGCCAGACGTGCGCCCAGGGTATCACGCCGACCGTGATCATGTGGCGCTCGTCATACTTTCGGATGGCCGCGACGAGCTTATCGACCCAGGCTTTCGCAACCTGCTCTCTGGTGCGGCCGGCAAGGTCCAGGGTGATTCGCTGCACAAAGTACTTGCCGCCAAGCTCGCCGGTGAGCCACTCGGTCTCCTTTTTATCCCCGCCGGGCAGGATCGGCTCGTTCATTAGGTCGTAGCAGAAAACGGCGGGGCTTGCAGCGCAGGTTTTCGTGACCGCCTCCCAGAATCGCGCCTGAACGTCCCAGCGCGAGGTCTCATCCATCGCATCGTACCACTCCGGCACGTCTTTCTTGTGGTAACAGCCTAAGCCCGTGACATCGAGATAAAGGCCGGTTTGCTCGGCTAACTTCACGAGGCGGGCAAGCTGCTCGAGCGAGGCTTGATTGGGTTCCCCCGGCGTGCGCATGAATTTGGCCGTCTGCAAGTGAATCCGAACGACGTTCGCCCCGAGCGCCTTGATCTCCTTGAAATCTTCCACGACGGTGGGCCACTCGCCCCGCCAGTAGTCCTCCAACAGCCGGCCGGAGTCGTCGTGGTCGTAGTTGACCCCCCAAGCCAGAAACTTCACGCCGGAGCCAACACGCACGAAGCCGCTTCCATCCTCGCTGGGGGCAATCCATTGCAAAGCGGCCTTGCCGGCATGACCGCCCGTCGCTCCACACGAGCTGAGCAAAAGGACCAAAACCGATACCATCGCAAACGTCCTGTGATAGGGCCTCATTCCCGCCATCATGTGTTGTGTCTGCTTTGTCCGGTATTGTCGCGCTATTTGCCCTTCGAAGCCGCCGTTTTATCAACCAGCTCATGGACCTTCTCGACGATCCGCTCCTCGATGGACGGGGCGAACGGGCCGGGCAGGTCCGTGTACCGCATGGCCTCGCCGGCCTCATAGCCGCCTTCTTTCAGCACGCGAACCGAGGGGATATAGCCGAAGACATCATTGGTGTACGCGGCGACCCAAACCACCGGGCCGGCCAACCCGCCAGCAGCCGGGCGGGCAAGCTCGCGCTTCAGACGCAGCGAGTAGTCCACCACCACCTCGCCCGACAGCGCGACCATTGTCAAGTCATCGTCGAACCGGATAACCTGCACCAGATACGGATAGGTCCTGCGAATCGCGCCGGTTTCGTCAAGCTCTTTGAGCAGGACCTGGGCGTGGCGGCTTTCGTATTTGTCCTTCGATTTGGTTTGCTCTTCAAGCTGCTCGCGGCTGGGCGGATTGGCGAAATCGAGCGGAACTGTATCAACCGCGGCGCGAATCGGCCCGCTGATGGGCCGTGCCTGTACGGCCAGCGCCGTTTCGACCCCGTTGGCGAGCGCCCGGCCATGCTGCCTGCAGTATTCCACGGTCTGGGGCCCGCCGCGAGGGTACGGGTTCTGGTCGGCGCCGCAGCCGGCGATAAACATGGCCGTCGCCTCGGGATGCGCATCCTGAATGTCCTGCTGAGCGAAGCCGGCGTAGTCGCCGCAGAACTCGTAGCCGCTGAGGGTCGTGTTGTGGCAGGCGTACCCGAACAGCACGGCCCGCAATTTTCCATCGGCCCCGTCAATCCGCAGAACGGGCACATCGTGATCGACCGGCCCGTCGGGATTGGGACTGTTGCGAACGCCGGTCTCGCTCGGCAAGCGACGGTTCATGGCAAAGCCCGCACGGGCGTGCGTGTAGCCGAGTTTCGCCGGGGCGAGATTCTCTATCGCCTGGCCAATCAGCTCCAGCACCTTCTGCTGGAGATTCTCGATGTACCGGTTGCTCTGCTCAATCTGCTCCGGCGACAGGCCGTACACGGTATTGCCGTAGATGGAATACTGCGCTTCGCGGACCACCGGGCCGCTGTGCGTGTGAGAGGCACTGAGCAACAGAGCATCCGGGCTGATTTTGTAGCGATGTTTGACCTGTGCTTCCAGCCAGTCTCGCGTCGGGCGCGGGATGCCGAGCAAATCAACGGTGACAATAACCAGCCGCGTGCCCTGCTCGTCCTGTAGCACTAAGGCCTTGGCGTTCAGGTCGTGAATTTTTCCTTCGGACGGTTTCGTCCTCGATGCGTAGCCGGCCATCCACATCGGTTCATCCGGCGTGATAACGGCCGAGGCCACGCCGGCTTTCCAGCCCGCCGACGACTGACCTGCCATCGCGCAAGGCATCGCCACTATCCCCTGACATATTATGCCGACTACGGCGGCCAGACACAAAGCCGGCATCAAATTACACCGTCGCGGTTCTCTGCTCCAAAGGCCGATAATGTGTCGATTCATTTGGCTGCTCCTTACGTTGGACTGTTGCTGCCGCCTCTGGCGTTACCTGTTCTTGAACGGACCCTGAATACTGATCAGGTCAGCTCGCGTACGGCCGTTCTCCGTGATTCTCGCCAGCGTGTAAACCGTCCCGTCTTTGCCCACGGCGATCGAATTGACGTAGGCGGGTCTATCGCCGTTTGCGTAGAAGATAGGGCCGTGGTCGGTGTACTTTCCCGCCGGGATGTCGTAGGTAATCAGGTGAAGATTCTCAACGCCCTTCGATTCGCCCATGGCGGTTTTGTCCTTGCCGCGGACTCTCTTGCCGTCGATATAGACCGGCCCGCCCGTCAGGTAGTGAAGGGTATGGCCGTCAGGACCGAGCGTGAAGCCCAGATACCCGTAGCTGAACTGATCGAACATTCCACTTTGCTTTGAGGGCGCGGAGGTAATGCGCTCCACGACCGATACCTGCGGAATACGGGGATCGAAGCGGAACAGATAGCCGGAGTTGCCATGCACGCCGTAAACCGCGTTTTCAGGCTTGCACCAGACTACCTGCCTCCAGTTATATCCCATGTGCCCGGGCGAGGTTGGGTCATAGAGCCCGAAATAATCTTTCCGCATATCCTCGTCCTTGACGGTCTCGACGGAGTCCGAGTCATACTTGTAGCGAAGGATGTCGCCGTCGCCGGTTGTGAAGTAGGCCGAACCGTCCCGCGGATCGATGGCGATGGAGCGGCAGAGCGTTCGATACTCCTCGCCTTTGCCGTTCTCGCCTTCCTTTGACATGGGCCCAAAGTCTTTGAGGTCCTTTTTGGCCAGGTCATAGCGGATGAAGCAGCCGCTGGGCCACGTGATGCCGTAGAGCCGGCCGCGCTGAACGTCCATATTCATGGTCAGAATGCCTTCGCCGCGCGGCGCTTTGGCCAAATCCTGGTATTTCCCTGTTTTCATGTCGTATGCGAGAAAGTGACCGCCTGGATAGGGCTTGAAGCCCTCCGGCGGGATGCCGATCTTCTCCATACCATCAATGATGCTGTAATAGCCTACGTGCGTCGCAAAATACAGCTTGCCTCTGGATTCGACGAAGGTCACATGCGACTTGCCCTGAACAATCGTTTTGGCGCCCTTCTCGCCGCACGCCTCCGTCAGGTCGCCCAGATGCTTAATCTTGCCGGTGGCCGGATCGTAACAGTACATCTGCGCGCCGGTTTCGTATGATTCGGAGGAGAGCACGTAGTAGATATTGCCGTCGCTGCCCGTGCCCATCCCGTTGTAGGTGTCATGGGCCAGCTCGAAGCCGGAATTGTACGTGCGAGCGACTAACCGGGCCGAGAGGCCGGGACGCTCCGACTTCTTGACAGGCCCAGCCCCCCCGCCGCAGCCAGCTAACAGAAGACCCATTGAAAGCAAACACGCACATAATCTGTCTCTCGTCATTATGTCCTTCATTGTTTGATCTCCCATACTTGTCCCTGCTCAGCTACGCCACTGAGCATCATTTTCAATACAATATCGAGCCTGTCTTGAAGAATCAAGCGCCATGAGGATATAATACACGAAGCAATGAAGACCGAATATCGAATAGCAAATATCGAATCCGTCAAGAAACTGCCGGACAAGTATCGAACGCCGAATGTCGAAGGGCACCGGCCCTTACTTCATCATTGGTTATTCGTTATTCGATGTTCATTATTCATTATTCTGATGACCTCCGCTTCATGCCGGGACACGGAGCGGGCCCAAACACAAAGCGGCCGAGGCACAGGCACGGTCAAGCTGGTGACCCTGGACCCGGGCCATTATCACGCCGCCCTGGTTCAAAAAAGCATGTACGAACAGGTGGACCCCGTCGTGCACGTGTATGCGCCGGACGGACCCGACGTGCAGGACTACCTCAAACAGATCGAGCGGTTCAACAGCCGCGAGCAAGACCCGACGCATTGGCGGCAGGAAGTCTATGCCGCCGACGACTTCCTGGAAAGAATGGTCGCCGAGAAAGTTGGTGACATCGTCGTCATATCCGGCAACAACCGCAGGAAAGCCGAGTACATCAAGGCATCGGTCGATGCCGGCTTCAACGTCTTTTGCGACAAGCCGATGTGCATCGATACGCCGGGCTTCGCGCTGTTAGAGCAAGCGTTCGCCGCCGCCGAAAAGAAACACGTCCTGCTTTACGACATCATGACCGAGCGTTTCAACGTCACGTGCATCATGCAAAAGCTTCTGGTCATGGACAAAGATTTGTTCGGCGAGCTGCAGGCCGGCTCGGCCGAGGACCCGGCCGTGGTAAAGCAGAGCGTCCATCATTTCTTCAAGTATGTTTCCGGCGCTCCCATCCGTCGGCCCGGCTGGTACTTCGATACCGCGCAGCAAGGCGAAGGTCTGGTGGACGTGACTACGCACCTGATCGACCTGGCGGCATGGACGTGCTTTCCCGACCGAGCGATTGACTATCGCAAAGACGTCGTGATGGGAAAGGCGCGCCGCTGGCCGACGCTTATCACACGCGACCAGTACGAGAAGGTGACGGGACTGCCCGATTTCCCCGGCTTTCTCAAAGGCAAACTGAACAATGACGGTGTACTGCCTTGCTACGCCAACGGCCAGATGTCCTACGCCGTGAAAGGCGTCTGGGTGAAGCTGTCGGTGACGTGGAATTTCGAGGCGCCCGAAGGCGGCGGCGACACGCATTATTCACTGTTCAGGGGCAGCAAGGCCCACGTAATCATCCGCCAGGGCAAGGAACAAAACTACCAGCCGGAGGTTTATGTCGAGCCGGCCCCCGGCGCAAACGCCGACGCGTTGGCCGCCTCTTTAGAGAAAACCGTCGCCGGGCTGCAGGGCCGATACCCGGGCCTGAAAGTCAGGAAAGAGCAAGACATCGGCTGGCACGTGCTGATCCCCGAAGAATTTCACATCGGGCACGAAGCGCACTTTCAAAAAGTGTTGGAGGCATACTTGCAATACCTGGCCGAAGGCCGGCTCCCCGACTGGGAAGTCGCCAATATGCTCGCCAAGTACTACATTACGACCCGGGCGCTCGAACTGGCCAAGTGACTAAAGTGAGCTAACGTGAGCTAAAAATGATGCAATGCCAGCGCCAACTTTAGTCACTTTAGGCACTCTCAACTTTAGACACTTAACCATCGTAGTCTTTGAAGTTTCTCATCCATTCCGGCCACACGGGGGTGCCACTGGTCCTCTTTTCCTGGGCCCATTGCCGGTGCCAGTGCAACTGCCACAATTCTTTCAAACCGACCGGGCGGATGGACGCATCCATGAACACGGCGTTCACAAAGCCGTTATGCCGGTTGATACAGAAGCTCCGCATGGCGTTGGTGGACCAGTCCCAGTGACATTGACCGTCAAATTCCGGCGGAGCGTTGGTCGGCAGGGGCAGGCCATCCACCCACTGGCAATCGACGAACACGGGCACCCGGTACCCACCCTTGATGCGAATCGTCCGCCAGTTCCTGTTCGTGTGGGGCTCGCCCGTGTCGTTGGCAACCCAGGCATTGAGCCCGAAGCTGCCGTAATCGCCCTTGATCGCGAAGCCGGGCACCGTGGGCAGCCTGCCCTCTCCGTACACGCCCCAGCCCACGAAGGGCCCGGTGACGCCGTCGCTATAGAACTTCGTCGTCGCCGGGCAGACCCGCATCTTCGGCTCACGGCTGTAGTACGGCCGCATCGCGTGGACCCAGCTATGGGTCGGCGAGCTACCGGCCTCCTCGTGGAAGTTCCCGTTGTTGTCGTCCGTGTACATGCTGAAGGTCAGGCCCATCTGTTTGAGATTGGACTGGCATATAACACCCTTCGCCTGTTTTCGGACCCGTTGCAACGCCGGCAGGAGAACGGCCATCAGTAACGCGATGATCGCAATAACGACCAAGAGCTCTATGAGAGTGAATCCCTTCGGCCTTGCCATGACAAACCTCCGTGGCTCTCGAAAGACGCACCCTTCCGTCCACGTCACAGTCTCATCCTGCGGTCATTGTAGCACAACCACTGTTGCTGAGGCAATTCGATACTGTCAGGGAGCCACCCTCGGCTGATACAGGCGGATGTCGTCGAAGTACATCTTTCCCGAGCCGCCCGGCGTCGTCATATTGCCTCGCGTACCCAGACCGATGGCGAGCTTATCGACATTGGCTAAAGTGATGCCCTGGTCCGTAAACTTCTGCAAGGGAATCACCCACTCCGTCCAGGTGCTGAGCGTCGCCACCGCCGGATCAGGATGGACCACCACCGCCGGCTGGCCCGCCGCATTCGAAACCGCTATGTACAGCGGCTCAGCAGCGTTGCTGGCGATGCCGATGTCCTGGTGCGTCCACTGACCATTGACTGCTCCGGTCATCGTTACGCCGGAGAACTTCGCCTGGCACGTCAGGGCCGCATCATGACTGGTCAGCGCCAGACCGACATAGACAACCGAGCTCATCGGAATACCCTGCGGAATCGCAGTTGAAATCGGCTGCCACGTGGTCCCGTTCGCCGAGGCAGAGGCCGTGAAGTTGCCCGCCGCGTCCCGCTCCAGCTTCACCCAGTATGGAGCCGCAAGCCCCGTCTGGTTCGTGCTGAAGCTGGCCGTATCCGTATCGGTCCGGCCCTGGAACGCCACGCCGTTGGCCGGCGTAACGCATACAAACGCGTGCTTCGAGCCGGCATCCAGCGTCTCGCGGATCATCACGCCCGCCTTCGCCCATGCGTTGGTGTTCTGTACGCTCTCGACTTTGGCGATAATCGAGCCGACGCCCGTGAGCGTCTTATAGGCAAAGTAGAACTGGTCGGCCGTGCCCCAGATATCCACGCCCGAACCGGTCATCGTATAAGTGCCTACCGGCGCCTCTACGAAGCTGCCCACCGAGCCCGGATAGCCTCGGAACCACAGCGACAATTCACCGACGCCGTACTTGCTCCAGTCCCGCGGCGCCGTCAACGTGAACTCCGCCTCCGAATACTTAGCGAAGCCCTGCTTGTTGTTATCGTAGGCAAGCGGCATCGACTGATCGCCACCGTGAACGATGGTTTCCTCAGTGAAGGACGCCGTGGTTTCGTCGCCGACGGCCGAACCCGTGCCGTTGCCGGCGAAGTACGGCAGCGTCCCGGGCGTACCGTAGCCAAGCCCATCGTGCCACGAATACCAAATCTGGTTGTCGCCGGCGCCGTAGCTCTCGAAGTCATCGATCAGACGGAAGTCGGCCACCGTGAAGCTCCAGAGTCTGCCTTTGGTCACCGTGCCGTCATTATTATTCTCATCAACGCGCCAGTAGTACGGCCCACCGGCCCACTGGACGCCCTCCGGCGGCGTATAGCTGGTCCCATTCTGACGGCCGCGATAGACGCCCGTTGTATCGGAGCTGTCGGCGTTCGCTACGGCGTCTTTATCCGTGCCGAAATAGACGTCATGCTGCGAGGCCTTGTCGCCCCGCGACCAGCTCAGCGGCACAGCTTTCTCAATATCCGGCCGCGAGCCGTTTTTCGGACTCGGTTCCCAGGCCAGCAGCGGGTCAATCCGCATCACCAACTGGATCTCCTGCTGGCTCAGGGCTTTGTCGTAAACGCGGACATCGTCGATCAGACCCTTGAATGGCCGATTATGCCAGGGCGCTTCGCCAATGCGAACCACGCCGGCGGCCGTGTTGATTGCCGTGGCCTGCTGAGCGCTGATGGCCTCCGGCTGGCCGTCCACGTAGAGGAGAATCTCGATCACATCAGGCGAGCCGTCATCCACCAGCACCGCCGCTACGTGATGCCACTGATCGTCGCGGAGGTCCGTGCTGCCAACCTGGTAACCGCCGTTGACCTCGATACGAATGGCCCCGGCCTGACCGTTGCTGTCCTGGACCCGGAAGATCCATTTCTGGCCGGCCACATTCTGGCCCCACGAGATAATCTCCCCGAGCGCCGCCGTTTTGATCCAGGCCGTCGTCGTTCGCGAGTGCATCCCGCCAATGCCGTCGTAGCCTGTCACCTCCACGATATCGGCGCCCGAGCCGTCCCACTCGATGGCACCGAGGTCATAGCCTTCGACCCACTGCAGCACGCCCTGAAGGGTCCCGTGATGGTCATGGCCGGAGTAATCCGCCGCCGTGACGCCCAGCGCTTCATCCAGCTTCCACCAGCCAACCAGATTCGGATCGGTGATAGCTATAACGGGGATCGTCCGGAAGCTCCAGAGGTCGCCCGTGTTGGTGACGGCCCCGTCAAACTCGTCGATTCGCCAGTAGTACGTTGTGCCTCTCGAAAGCGGACCGGGATTGTACGTCGTGTCCGTCGCGGTGCCTTTGTCCGTGCCGCCGGTCCCGGCTTGCACCTCTGCGGCGTCCTGGCCGAAATACACGTGGTGCAGCTTGGCATTCAGGCCGACCGTCCAGCTCAACGTCACTGCATCCGGCGGGACAAACTGCGAGCCGTTCACGGGAGCCTCGCGGTAAGCCTTCTTCGAGGGGACGTAAAAGCTCCACAAGTCGCCTTTCCACGGACTGTTAGGATCGGCCAAGTTGACCTCATCGATTCGCCAGTAATACGTCGTGCCCGGGACAAGACCATTCGGATACGCAAATCCCGGAAAGCCCGCCACATAAAACGCCGCCGTCTGGTTGCTGCGGAAGGCCGCGCTGCCGGTCGTCGCGTTATTCACGTCGTCTAAATTCTCACCCAGATACACGTTGTGCGAGACCGCACGCAATCCCGGCATCCAGGAAAGGCTGACCCACGTGTCCTCGTGCATGGCACCATCAGCAGGGTCGGGCTTATAGGCGTACGGCCATAGCTCGCCCGCCAGTCTGCCTATATCGGGCATCGCCAGGACATCGTCATAGATCCGCACGTCGTCAATCAGGCCGCCGAAATAATGGCCGGTGCTGCCGTTGTCGAATGCGTCCTGGCCGGCGCGGGCTCCTATCCCGGCGACGTTGGTGTGGTTTCGAATCGAAGTGAAACTGGCCTTGACCGAGGCCATCGGCGCACCGGCGACGTATAGCGTCACCTGGCCGTTGTCGAATGTCACAGCCACGTGCGTCCAGTCCGTACTGGTAAAGACCGTCCCGGCCGTGACCAGGACGTTGTTATCCTGGGCGGCGACCTCCAACTGACCGTTGTTGATGCGGATGCCCAGACCGTTGGTGTAACCTCCCTCATCGAACAGCACCTGCGTGCCATTGGTTGAGTTCGCTTTGAACCACATCGCGACCGTCTTGGTGCTGAACGGCACCAGCAGCGGCCCCGTCGGAGTCACGGAAACGTAGTCATCCGTTCCATCCAGGCTCAGCGAATGGCTACCCTCCTTAGCTTCGGTGGAAAAGGCGGCGCCGCCGTTTGCGGTCCAGGTCAGCGTCCCTACCGAGTCGGTCAAATCGTTGTTGAACTTCCAGTGGGCCACCAAAGCCGCCGACGCGCTGCCGGCCAGACCCAGGACCAAAACAAGACAGACCAGGGAAATCAACTTCTTGCACATAACAGACCTCCTTCAGCTTTACACTCATAGGGTGGGTCTTGGCCCACCAACCAGCATGGTAGGGCAGCCTTCAGCCACGACCTCCGTTTGCGCAGAGGCGACGGTCTTCCTGTGGAAGGATAAATCGGGCCGAATGGAGCCCCACTATAACAGTTAACAGAACCACTCGATCCTCACCAGGCTCATGTCTGTCCGCCCCCCGTCAATGTCCAATTACCGCCCACTCGTTACTTCGACAGGCCACGAGCTACTTTATTTGTAGCAAATCAGCCCCACTTGGTCAAGAAGAATCCGCGCAAGACACCAAACTATCAAACCCCTCAACTGAGGTAGGGGCAACCCTATGTGGCCCTTCGGCGGTGAGCTCAGGGCCGAACCGTTGCCCGGAGCCTGCTCTGAGTCGAAGGGGCAGGCACGTCCGTCAATGCTTTGCCGGACCCCCACGTATTCTTACGGAGTCCTCGAGTGATACAGCCGGATATCGTCGATGTACAGGATGCCCGTACCGCCCGCCTGCGGACTGGTCCTGTTTCCCACGCCGATCGAGAGGCTGTCCACGTCGGCGAGGTTCACGCCCTGATCCGCGAAGGCCTG
>Ga0315295_10002428_pt1 | contig 15802 bp, 15 predicted proteins | sample YL17G14_0_MG_FD_204453 | JGI IMG/M metagenome (GOLD analysis project Ga0315295, IMG submission 204453) | Sediment microbial communities from Yellowstone Lake, YNP, Wyoming, USA - YL17G14_0 | ecosystem: Environmental > Aquatic > Freshwater > Lake > Sediment | place: USA: Wyoming | collected...
GATTTGGCCTGTCGAGAACAAAAAAAGGGATCCCCCTCTTTGAGGCAGCCTCCAGAGCATACCCCATCGTGGTTATATAGGTAAAGAATCGTACGCCCGCATCCTGGATGTCAAAGACAAGAGCGTTAAGTCCTTCAAGCATTTCGCCTGTCGGCTGCTTTAGACTTCCGTAAAGGCTGTAAATGGGCAACCCTGTTACCGGCTCCGTCTCCGAAGGAACAGCAGTGTCACGATCGCCATATAACCCGTGTTCCGGGCTAAAGATAGCTTTTAGCCTGAGGTTTTTGGCCTTGAAGAGCAGATCAAGTGTGCGTTTCCCCTGAGCGTCCAGACCGGTATGGTTTGTGATGAGCCCTATGTTCAGTCCGGAGAGTGGTGTAAAATTTTCAGAGACAAGGACATCTATCCCGGTCTGTACCGGTCGGTGCTGAGGTTTTTTTGCAATGATGCTTTTTGCCTCTTCCTGATCACCTCCTGGAGGATCTTGTGTCCTTCTGCCTGAAGCAGGGCAGGAGGACGCTGAAGCCGCAACCGTTGCTATCTTAGAACGCAGGTCCTCGATGCCACCATTCGTCAGAAAATTGCGATTGGTAAGAATGACAACATATGTTTGTGAAGCAGGATCAATCCACAATGAGGTCCCGGTATATCCAGTGTGTCCATAGGAACCTACAGGGAAGAGATCACCCCTGCATCTGGAAAAGGGGGAGTCGATGTCCCAACCGAGACCGCGCAGAACCTGGCTGTTAACGGGAGATTGAATTGCGGTCATTTTTTCTACACTGGAGTGGTTCAGGATACGAACGCCCTTATAGGTCCCTCCTGAAAGGAGCATCTTTGCAAAGAGAGCGAGATCGTCAGCGGTTGAGAAAAGGCCCGCATGTCCTGCTATCCCACCCATCCTGTAAGCAAAGGGATCATGTACCCGTCCCTGCAGTATTTTTTTCCGGCTCCCACTTTTTATCTGTATCTGCGCAATACGATGATAAACTGATGGAGAGGGGGTAAAAAAAGTGTTCTTCATCCCGAGAGGTACGAAAATATGTTCCCTGGTGTACACATCGAAGGATTTGGCTGAAATCCTCCGCACAAGTTCCCCCAGCACCATGAAATTAATATCGCTATATATGAAACGGGCATCCTGAGGTCCGATAGGCTTTTCGTCAGCAATTTTTTGTATTGCTGTATTATATCCGCACCATTCCGGAAAGAGATTCAGGTCAGGGCGAAGTCCTGAGAAGTGTGTCAGAAGTCCGCGGACTGTGATAGATTCCTTATTATTTGTCCTGAATTCAGGCCAGAAATCAGAAATTTTATCATCCAGCCGTAGTTTTCCTTCTTCTGTCAACTGCATCACTGCAGTGGTTGTCGCAACAACTTTTGTCATGGAGGCAAGATCAAAGAGGGTGTCAACAGTCATGGGGACTTTTTTAGGGGTAATTGAACGGTTTCCAAAGGCACGCTTGTACATGACTGTATCACGGTTTCCTATCAGAACTACAGCGCCAAGAATTTTTTTATTTTTTATATGCTGGTTTATAATTTTATCAATTGGAGCGAATTTCTCTATGCAGACCGTAACATGGGATTCAGCGGCATGGACAACGATAGCAAACAGCATATAAAAGCACAGAACGAAGAACAATAGACGGCATATGATAACAATCGACCGTGGCTGGAAAATCATGGCCCCTGTCTCTTCTTAAGTCCCTCCTCCGAATATTTATTCTGCGGATTCCAAAGCATCCACCCATGTGAGCCGAATGTTTCTGCGGCCCGTATCTGGTCTTTAATCTCCTTTTCCCTGAAATGCCTTTTGTCGAATGCATAATCCCTGAATGCCTGGAGCCATGGTCTGAAACGTACGGAAGGGAGATGAGTTCGATCCTGGCCTCTTTTCAGAGTCAGATAAATAATTTCATAGGGATATGCAACAGGGAGTCTGTATCCGGGTATCCCAAATTGAAAACCGGAAGGATAAAGCATGGGAGACAGATAATCAAGGTTCTGTGCGAGTTCCTCAATCCTCTGTCCGATAAACGTATCGTTTAGATTCCAGAACACATATCCGAAGATATCTGCTGCAAGAAAGACATTATAGGGCTGCAATCTTCTCTTTGCCTCTGAGATGAACCCGGAGATTGCTTTTACCCGGTTGACCTCGGTGTTATCCATGGAGAACTTGAGCCCTTTTGTATCAGGGAAGCGGACATAATCAAATTGTATTTCATCGAATCCCAGCCTGGCCGCTTCTATAGCAATCTCGATATTATAATCCCAGACCTCTTTCTGATTCGGATCTACCCAGGCAAGATTCTCCCTGTCATACCACAGGGTATCATTATTTGTATTCACGGCAAGATCCGGTTTTGCCCTGGCAAGGGGATTATCTTTAAATACCACAATACGGCCTATGCAATAGATCCCTTTTTCCTTAAACGATTTCAGAAGTCCACTGATATCCTTCACAGTAATAATTTTCTGTGCACCAATTTCTGCAGCAAGAGGAACAGAACTTTTAAAAGGGATCATACCCTTGTCACCCTTCACGTCAATAACGACAGCGTTTATCTCTGTTTCATCAATAAGCTTTAATGCTTTCTCTCTCAATGCCCTGTGTCCTATACCGTAGAAAGAGAGATATAGCGCTCTCGGTGTAAAAGGCATGAGTGGTATCTCAACAGATGTTGAAAAGAGTGATGCAAGGACATCGGGAAGTTCTACCAGGGGAGGCTTGACAGCTTTCTCTGTCCTCAGGTACCCACATGCCCTTACTTTAATGGTATTCGTTTTGCCGTTTATTCTGAACATTCCGTGAGTATCTGTCTGTACGATCTGGTTTCCAGCTGTCACCAGTGCCCCTTTTATCGGACTACGGGAAAAATGATCGACTACCCTTCCTGAAATGTAACCGAAGGCATACCCTGGCAAAGATACACAGAGCAAGAAAAAAAGTATGATACTGCAATATTTGTAATGGTTATTCATAAAAGCATATTGATTGTATCATAATACTGAGCGTGTTGATTATTCCCAGGCTCAATACTGAACCCGCTGAGGAGAAGCATGTCCGGTAAGAATCGCTTGAAATCCTTTAACACTATCTTGATTTGTCATCAGATAACGCGGGAGTGTCATGATGCTGTCTGTATTGTGTGTGTGGCGGCGTTCTATGGTAAACCCTGCCACATATCCCTGTTTCGATGCCATGGAAACCAGTTGATCATCATAGATGCCAAATGGCCAGGCAAGCATGTCAACTGTTACATTTAGTTCTCTCTGAATCTTTTCCTTCGATTTTTGGAGCTGCATTTCAACAAGCTTCTCATATTCACCCGGACTGAGCCGTTTCTTTTCTTTTTTAAAATTAGGGTGCCAGTATGAGTGCGACTGGAATTCAAAAAGCCCGGTCTTTTTCAATGTATGCAGTTGTTCCCATGTCATGGCGTACGGGGCATTGGAGATAGCCGATGGATAAATAAAAAGCGTTACCGGGATGTTGAATTCCCTTACAAGGGGTAGCATATCCGTATAGACTGATTTGTGCCCATCATCCACGACAATTACTACCGAGCGGGCAGGGGGCGGTGGTCCTTTCCGGAGATAATACTGCACAAGCTGTCTGAGTGACAGAATGGTGTAGCCATGCTCTCTGAGATACCGGAGATGCGATCTGAATACGGGAGTTGTGACTGTCATGCTGTCGGACACTGTGGGGCCGAAGCGGTGATAGAGAAGAATAGGGACCGAGGGTTGTGAATGAAGCATGACAGATTCTGCCCCTGTCTTGTTTAGAAAAAACCACAGTATAAGGCTGAAAACAAAGAAATAGATACAAGAAGTCCTGCTATGCTGATAAAACGCTTTCGTCATTCATTCATGAAGAACAGTATTCTTTACTCCCATCACAATATTATATATGTTCTCATAACAGGATTTGCATGGTCAACATGTAATCTCTCCCTCCCTTGGTAAAGAGGGACGGGGTATGGATCGGAAACTTCTCAGGCGCTGCTCATTCCTCTGAATGACGTCCAATCAAAAGACAATCTCTTTTTTTTATGTTAGAATTGTTTTAAAAATGGGTAGATATCAATGATAAATTGTAGTCAGAAAAGAGAGAAGGGGGGAATATGATAGCAATACTTGTTATCCTTGGGATTTTTTTGGCAGTTGTTTTTTTTGGTATAGCTATTTATAACAAGCTCGTCCGGTTACGTAACACGGTAAAATCCTCATGGTCAGATATCGATGTCCAGCTTAAAAAGAGATATGACCTTGTCCCGAATCTTGTCGAGACGGTCAAAGGCTATGCCGCACACGAAAAAACCACATTTGAAAATGTTACAAAGGCAAGGTCAATGGCCATGCATGCAACAGCTCCTGCTGATAAGGCAAAGGCAGAAAACATGTTCATGGAGACCCTGAAAAGTTTGTTTGCCATTGCTGAGGCATATCCTGAACTGAAGGCAAATGCAAATTTCACGCAGCTTCAGACACAGCTAAAAGAACTGGAAGATAGTATCGAGTATGCAAGACGTTATTACAATGCTGTTGTCCGCGATTTCAATATCCTTATTGAGTCCTTCCCGTCAAATATTGTTGCGTCATCATTCAGTTTCAAACAGGAAGAATTCTTTGAACTCGAAGCGCCGGAAGTTGAGAGAAAACCGGCAAAGGTAAGTTTTTCATGAAAAGATACCCCTTTCTATCCTCCCTCGCTGAGGGAGGAATTAAGGGGTATGTTCTGCATTTTGTGTCATGTGTCGTATTTTGCGTATCCACACTCCTCGCAGTATCAGCATCAGCTCAGGATTTCACGATCAAGAAATACCATTCTGATATAACCATCAGCGAAGATTCATCTTTCATGGTAAAAGAGATTATAGATGTTGAATTCCACCGGTTGAAGCATGGTATTTACAGGGAAATCCCTTATAAATATGCTGATGATTTCGGCAAGACCGTTAAAACTCCATTAAAAGTAATATCTGTTACCGATGTATTAGGAAAGGAATGGAAATACAGCGTAAGCAAGAAAGGCAATCTTGTATACATAAGGATCGGTGATCCGAATAAATATGTGGAGGGGAATCAGACTTATGTAATCACTTATGAAGTTGAAAACGCCCTGCTTTATTTCAATGACCATGACGAGCTTTACTGGAATGTTACAGGAAATGAATGGAAGGCGGACATAAGGGAGGTATCTGCTGCTGTAACGCTGACTTCAAAGGATAAGAGTGCGAATCTCTGGGCAGCTTGTTATACAGGTGTCCGCGGGTCGAGGAGTTCTGAATGCAGCTTTGAGACATCAAACAATATCGGGGAGTTTTCTGCCAGGAAAAGGCTGAACATAGGGGAGGGACTGACAATCGCATTTGGATGGGATAAAGGGCTTGTTTCCCCTCCATCAGCATGGAAGAAGTTTTTGTGGTTTATTGATATCAGAGAGAACTGGATTTTTGTCATGCCTTTTTTCTCGCTGATAATCATGATAAATATCTGGCGCTTAAAGGGAAGAGATCCCAGGGTCAGGGAGGCGGTTACCGTAAGGTATGAACCTCCCAAATATAACAATCTTGCGCTGACACCCGGCGAGGTTGGAACACTCATTGATGAAAAACTTGATCCGAGGGATATTACTTCCACTATTGTCGGTCTGGCGGTAAAGGGTTATATAAAGATAGAAGAATCAAAGACAGAAGGGTTGATATTCGATTCCACAGATTTTTACCTCGCAAAGGTTAAAGCGCCTGATGATAATCTGAGCCATTTTGAGACAATCCTCATGAGCAAGATATTTACGACAAAAATGCAGGGAAGAATGGTCTCTGATATGAAGAACCAGTTTTACAGGGATCTGGATCTATTGAAAAAAACCCTGTACGGAGAATTAATCAGCAAAAGGTATTTTCTTGTCAGTCCTGAAAAAATAAGATCTGTCTATATAACAGCAGGGATTTTTCTTGCAGTGCTCTGCAGTATTGTTTTTGCATTGCTTGTATCACCCGGGAAGGGCATAGTTGCAGGCATTTTAGCAGGCCTTCCTGTACTTGCCTTTTCAAAAGCCATGCCTGCAAAGACACAGATAGGCGCCTCGGCATATATGGATATCCTTGGTTTTCAGGAATTTATGGAACGGGCGGAAAAAGATCAGCTTGAACGTATGCGGGATAAAGATCTCTTCTCAAGGTTTCTGCCGTATGCAATTGCCCTCGATGTCGTGGATAACTGGGCAAAGGCATTTGAAGGTATTTATCAGGAACAGCCTCAATGGTATAGTTCGCATGCTGGTCTCAGGACATTCAATCCATATAATTTTTCACGTTCTATAAGCTCAGCAACCTCAAGTCTTGCATCGGCAATGTACTCTGCTCCAAGGAGCAGCGGCATCAGCGGCGGGGGAGGTGGTTTTGGAGGAGGAGGCTCTTCAGGCGGCGGATTCGGCGGAGGAGGCGGCGGAAGCTGGTAAGGTGTAAGCAACTGATAGGTTTACTCTCTCACGGTCTTCAGTTATAATTTTTACCATGCGCAAAAGATTATTCATTTTCATTATCCTCATCATAATTGCGGCATTAGTCGCCTACAAAATCATTGTACACATCAAATCAAAGGACAGCTTATTGACAGTCAGCGGAAGGGTTGAGGCGAGTGAGATCGAATTGGCTGCAAGAATTTCGGGAAGACTTGAGAGTGTCCTCATAGAGGATGGGATGATTGTGAAAAAAGGAGCTTCAGTTGCGCTTATTGAGGACCAGGAGCTGCAATCTAAGCGTAGAGAGATTGTCGACAGAATAGATGAACTGAAGGAAAAGATTCACGCTGCCGGGCTTGACCTCGATTACACCGCAAGCAACGTTGACCATTCCATTGATGAGGCCGGGAAGGCGCTTGCTGTTGCAGATGCCCGCCTTAAACAGTCAGAGGCTAACAGGGAAAACGCGGAAAGAGATTTCAGGAGATATTCGAATCTTTTGGAAAAAGAGGTTATATCAAAACAGAAATACGAGAGCATAAAACTTTCCTATGAACTCTCCCGGGAAGAACAAAACGTTGCCATGAGAGAGGTTGAGCGGGCAAAGGTCTTTGTGATGAAATCAGAAGACTCAAAGAAGCTCGTAAGGGCAAAGGAAAAAGAACTTCTTGCACTCACTAAATCATTAAACCAGCTCAAGGAAAGCTTGCAGCAGGTGGAGATTAATATTGGTTATACAAAGGTGAGTGCACCCTCAGACGGTATCATTCTAAAAAAGGTTTCCGAACCCGGTGAAGTAGTTACGCCGGGAGGTGTTATCGGTGTTATGATCAATCCTGAAGATATTCATATCAGGACATACGTGCCGGAAAAATATATCGGAAAGATAAGCCTCAATATGCAGGCTGATGTATTTAATGATGCCTATCCTGATAAACCTTTCAGCGGCAATGTCTGCTATATTTCAGACAGGGCAGAGTTTACACCAAAAGAGGTGCAGTCCTACGAAGAAAGGGTGAAACAGGTCTTTGCAGTCAAGGTCTGTTTCCCGCAGAAGGAAGACTCTGCATCAAAGAATAAAACTCCGTATGAGGTCTTTAAAAAAGGAATGCCTGTAGATGTAAGATTTGGTATCAAAACCAGATAAATGGTCCCTCCCGTCATATCACTGAGAAATATTTCAAAAAAATTCAAGAAGGTTGAAGCGTTAAAAGGAATAGACCTTGATATCACACCCGCAGAGATTACCGGCATAATCGGCCCTGATGGCGCAGGCAAGAGCACACTCCTAAAGATATGTGCCGGAGTCCTTTCCTATGAAGGTACGGCAACATTCATGAATACAGATATCCGCAGGCACCCGGAAAGAATAAAGAAATATCTCAGCTTCATGCCCCAGGGGCTCGGGCTGAATCTTTACATGGACCTCTCTGTGGAAGAAAATATCGATTTCTTCGCTGCCATAAAGAATGTCCCGGATGCAGAGAGGGACAGGCTGAAAGATCAACTGCTCAGGGCAACTGGCCTGGAGCCTTTCAGGGAGAGATTGGCAAGGCATCTTTCCGGCGGCATGAAACAGAAGCTCGGGATCTGCTGTTCTTTGATCTCAAACCCTGAGGTGCTTCTGCTTGATGAGCCGTCAACAGGGGTAGACCCGCTTTCACGACGCCAGTTGTGGGAGATCCTTAACGGATTTATTACAGAAAAAGGGACTACCCTTATCCTTACTACCTCCTATATGGATGAAGCTGAAAGATGCTATTCAATCAGATTTCTGCACGACGGGAAGGTCCTTTTTTCCGGTAACCCAGAACAGCTGATGAGAGAGGAAAAAGACCTGGAGGATGCCTTTTTTAAGATGCTTCTTGCAGGCAAGGAACTGACCACATACGATATACCATTCAGAAATAGCCTTGCAAGAAAAGATTTGGTTGCGGTCGAGATTTCCGGGGTAAGCAAGCATTTCGGATCGTTCAAGGCGGTTGATGATGTGAATCTTTCCATACAACACGGCGAAATTTTCGGGTTTCTCGGGCCCAATGGTGCAGGGAAAACAACACTCCTGAAATGTATCCTTGCGCTGTATAAACCTGATAAGGGCTCAATACGTATTATGCAACTGCAGTCAGGAAGTCCTGAACTCAGAAAGACAGTAGGATATATGTCGCAGATATTTTCCCTATATGGTGATCTGACGGTGGCCGAGAATATCGAACTCTATGGCACTATATACGAAATAGAAAAGAAGGATTTGAAAGAGAGGATGAAGTGGGTTATAGATGTCTCTAACCTTACAGGGATGAAAGATACCATGGTAAACAGGCTTCCCCTTGGCATAAAACAGAGGCTTGCCCTCGGATGTTCAACCCTAAATCTGCCGTCAGTCCTTATCCTTGACGAGCCTACTTCAGGGGTTGACCCTGTTGCGAGGAGGTCTTTCTGGCAGCTCATCCGTTTGCTCTCGGATAAGCTTGGCATGACAGTCATTGTTACTACCCATAATCTTGTCGAAGCAGACTACTGTGACAGGATTGCCATTATGAACGAAGGTAAGGTCATAGCAGTGGATACCCCTGAAAACCTGAGGAATGAATTTATCCGTCATTCAGGAGATGTGTATGAAATATATCCGGAAACCCGGCTTGATGCGGGGATATTTTCTGATCAGCAGATAGAGATAGCCCCTTTTGGAAGGCGCTATCATGTATGGAGACAGGGCCTGACTGAGAATGAAATTAAAGTGCTCATGGATTCTCATGACATGGGATACCGTTTTATCAAAAACATACGGCCTCCGATGGAGGACGTATTCATATATTTTCTGGAGAACAGAGGATGAAGTTCGGAGGAAATACCTTTAAGAGGATTTTTGCGATCACCGCAAAAGAGGTGAAGGAGATAGTACGGGTGCGTCTTTTTCTCATGCTCGCCTTTGTGGTCCCCTTCATTATGTTCAATGTCTTTGCCTACGGTATCAGCCTGGACATCGAAAATATGCCTTTTGGTTATATTGACTATGATCACAGCCAGATAAGCAGTCAGCTTGTCGACAAATTCAAGGGCAGGAATTTCAATATGAAAGGCGAGATGTTTTCTCCTCAGCAGGCTGACAGGTTGCTTACCAGCGGCGAGCTGAGGGCAGTGCTGGTGATCCCCCCGGATTTTTCAAGGGAGCTTTACAGGGGGAGGAATGCAGAGGTCCAGTTCCTGATCGACGGAGGTTATCCGTACAGAGCACTCACGATAAAGGGCTACTGCCAGGCGATCATACTTTCCTTCAACAGGGAATTGATCGGGGAAAAGATTCAGAGGGCAGGGGTTCAGATAACAGCACGACAGCCGGTAAGGACGGAAACGAGGTACCTCTTCAATGAATCCCTGAAGAGTAGCTACGCGCTCGTACCCAGCCTCATTGCCATTATCCTGCTGATGAATCCGGCGGTGCTCACAGCTCTTGCTATAGCACGGGAAAAGGAGTTCGGGACCATCTATAACATCTATTCTACTCCAATAAAGAAATGGGAATTTCTGGTAGGTAAGATCATTCCCTATCTGTTCATTTCAGCGCTCAACTTTACAGTGCTGGTCATTACAGTGAGATTTCTCTTTCAGATATCCATGAAGGGAAATATACTCGATCTCATACCCGGAGCCATGGTCTATATTCTGATCAATGTTTCCTTCGGCCTTCTTGTCTCTTCAGTGACCAGAACCATGGTGTCTGCCCAGATCGTGACTGTTATTGTTACCGTCATCCCGGCTTTCCTGTATTCAGGTCTCTTAATCCCGGTTACGAACCTTGAGGGCGGGGCAAAGATCATGGCATATATCTATCCCACCATGCATTTCATGAAGATCATCCACGGTGTCTATCTGAAAAACCTGAATCTGTTCAATCTCCTTCCTCACTTTTTGATTCTTATCCTCTATTTCTGCATCCTCTTTTCTCTGAGTATCCTTGCTTTCAGAAAAAGGGAAGGGTAACCCATGTGGCAGCTGATAAAAAAGGAACTTCTCCACATTATCCGCGACCGGGGGCTCCTTATCTTTGTCATTTACGCATTCACACTCGATATTTATATCGCATCAGAGGGATTCAACCTAATCCCGGAAAATGTATCCATAAGTGTATATGACGAAGACCATTCATTGAGAAGCCGTGAACTGATTGACCGGATTAAACCGCCGGCGTTTAAACAACCGGACATCATAAACAACCGTCAGGAGATAGATTATCTGCTCAATGAATCCAGGACAATCCTTGCACTGATCATCCCTTCCGGTTTTGAGAAGGATATGTACAGAAACAGCGCATCGGTTCAGGTGCTTGTTGACGGAACTCAGAGTTCAGCAGCATATCTGAGTTCTGCATACCTCAGCCTGATCATTCAACAATACTCGAATGATTTCAGGATGGAAAGGCTCAAGGTCAGTGAAATCACCGGCTTACCCTCTATCGATACAAAAAGCAGGATATGCTTTAATGAGGATGCAAATGACAAACTCTTTGAAGGGATTAACGAGTTTTTCATGATCATTACTCTCATCGGGATGATACTGCCTGCTGCTATTCTCATCAGAGAAAAGGAGTACGGTACGATTGAACAGATCATGATCTCACCGCTCAGCATTCAGAAGCTTCTCCTTATGAAGATCATCGCTGCATCGATATTCCTGCTCAGCATGATAGGGTTCAGTTACGAGTTTGTCCTCTCCCTCTGGCTCGGTTTTCGTTTGAAAGGCACGATCCTGGAGTTTCTGCTGATCAGTCTTATCTACAGTTTTGCAACTACAGGTCTTGCATTCATTATTGCATCCATTGCAAGAAGACTCAGTCAGATAGGGCTGCTTACCATGGCTATCTTTGCACCTATGCTTCTCCTTGCCGGCGGGTGGGTGCCTCCGGAATCACTTCCGAACTGGCTGAGGAATCTGACGATCATCTCACCGATGAAATATTATATGGATTTGGGTATCAGTCTTCTCGTCAGGGGAGCTTCTCTGGAGCTGCTTTTGCCGAACATGATCAAGTTGTTGATACTCGGTGCCATCTTCATGGGAGCAGGGTATTTTTTATACGACAGGAGGATAATAAAGGGGGATTAACATAGTAAATAGTAGGCAGTAGGCTGTAGACAGCAGAAACAAAACAGTAGGAACTCCAAATCAAAAAAATCGTTTTACTCTTTTGTCATTCCGGCTTGTCCGGAATCTTTCTTTATTTTTGCCCTTCTTTTGCTTTTTGCTTTTTGCCTCCTGATCTTCTCTCTTTTGATATCATCCCTTGTTATCTGTCCTGATAAGGCCTCGATCCTCTTGACCAGTTCACGTCTGGCAAGGAAACGGTTGATGGACTGGCTCCTGTCTTTCATGCATTTCACTTCAATGCCTGTAGGGAGATGTTTCAGATAAACGCAGGTTGCAGTCTTATTGACATTCTGCCCTCCATGGCCGGATGAGCGTATAAACTTTTCTTCAATATCCTTTTCCTGGATACCAAGCGCCTCCATATGCTCCCTGAGCCATTTGTTCTTTTCTTCACTGACTGCAAAAGTAAGCATGAAGTATTATAATTAAAGCCATGGAAGATATTCTCAAAATACTGCCCAATACCTTCATCCCTCTCTTTGTTGCAACCAATATATTTATGCTCCTTCCTATTTTTATCTCGATTACAAAGGAGATGACAAAGGTAAAAAGGAAGGTAGTTGTTCGGGATTCGATACTGACAGCCATAATCGTCAGCTTTTTATTCATAGCGCTGGGAGAACTTATTTTCCGGATACTCGGAATCACGACAGATGATTTCAAGATAGCAGGAGGAACAGTACTCCTTGTTTTCGCAGTGCGTGACCTTGTATACAGTGGAGAAGAGCGGTTAAAACCTGATATTAAAGTCGGAGTGGTTCCAATTGGTGTCCCCTTAATTGTTGGACCGGCTGTTCTTACGAATATACTCCTGCTTGTGGATCATTACGGCATTGTCCCGACTATTATCTCATTAATACTCAATCTGCTCATTGTATGGATTTCACTCATAAACGCAGAGCGGATTATCAGAATTGTCGGCAGAGGAGGCATAATCGGGATTGCAAAGGTTATGGCGCTTCTTCTTGCATCAATCGCAATCATGATGATCAGGATCGGGGTTGTGAATATAGTTCAGAATTCCATAAAAGGTTAAAGGAGAACCGGATATGCTTATCGGAATCATGTCAGATACCCATGACAATCTGATCTTTGTCAGAAAGGCTATAGAACTTTTCAATAATAAGAAGGTTGAACATGTTATCCATGCCGGTGATTACACATCTCCTTTTACGCTGAAACTCTTCAAAGAACTGAAATGTAAATATACAGGGATATTCGGGAACAATGACGGCGATAAACTCCTGCTTCTGGAAAGGGCTGAGGGCAATATTTACAACCAGCCGTATATATTCAAACTGCACAACAGGAAGATAGTTGTTATGCATGAGCATCATGTTGCAGATGCACTTGCAGACAGCGGTCACTTCGACCTTGTTATCTATGGACATACACATAAGGCTGATATAAGGAAGATAAAAAGCACCCTTGTTGTCAATCCCGGAGAAGTAAGCACCTGGCTGTATGGAAAGTCTACCGTCGCACTGGTTGATTTAGAAAAGATGGATGGGGAGATTATTGAGCTGAGATGAATTTGTTCATAAAATCTCCCCTATCCCCTCTTTGTAAAAGAGGGGTATTAATCCTCCCTTTAGCAAAGGGAGGTTAGGAGGGATTTTATAATTAATGTCCTTTTTATATGAAAGCCTGTTAAGAAATAAATACTAAACTATGCTGTTATCCCATCTATCCTCTTTAATCCTGCATCGATCGCCATCTGTATCGCATCGGTATACTCCTGATGGGTGATCCTTCTGTTTAAAGGCGGATTATCAAATGCCTTGTAGCATGGATGATACTGGTCCATGATATTGATATAGGTTTTTTTTGAAATTTCTTCAGCAATAAACCTGACTACACCTTCTGTACCTGCAATCCCCTCCGGCAACACAAGATGCCTTACCAATAACCCTCTTGTTGCAATTCCCCTTTGGTCTGTGACGAGGTCACCGACCTGTCTGTGCATTTCTCTTATAGCAGCCATTGCAGCCTCTGGATAATCTTCTGCCTTCGAATATATCTTTGCCATCGCAGGGTCAAAATATTTGAAGTCAGGCATGTAGATATCGACAACACCTTCGAGCATCTTTATTGCATGAAGTGATTCATATCCTCCGCAGTTATAGACAATGGGGAGTTTTAAACCCTTTTCAGAAGCGATCATAATAGCCCTCAGCATCATCGGCATCTGGTGGGTAGGTGTGACGAGGTTGATGTTATGGCAACCCTGCTTCTGGAGCGAAAGCATGACGTCCGCCAGCTTTGCAAAAGACATTTCAGTTCCTTCACCGAGATGGCTTATCGAATAGTTCTGGCAGAAGATGCAGCCGAGGTTGCAGTTGCCCATAAAGATGGTACCTGAACCGAATCTTCCCACCAGAGGTTTTTCTTCACCAAAGTGTGGACTATAGCTTGAAATGAAAGGTTTGTCTCCGGTTTTGCAAAATCCCCTGCCGCCTGATGTCCTGTCAACCTTGCACTGCCTGGGGCACAGTGTGCATTCTTTCAGGATCTCTTCTGCCTCCCTGACCTTGTCAGACAATCCACCGGGAGGGAGCAGGAGGTATGCCGGAGTAAATATATTATCGTTCATATTTTTAGTTTACCGTGAAGAGAAAAAATAGAAAAGGACAGGAGTTATGGTTCCCTCTCCCTTGGAGGGAGAGGGCAAGGGTGAGGGTCTTTTGCTGAAAATTTCAATTTGGTAGCCGCAGGCTTCAGCCTGCGTTATTCGTGTCTTGTTTCTTGCTGTCAATCCCTTGTTATGCCAATTGCGTATAATCATTGTTATGCGACCAAATATAATGAAATAAATATCAGCCCCCCTTGACATACTTCTCGCGCTTCGCTATACTACAAGTACGAATAGTGCTACTCGTAGCGATAGCTTCGGTAGTGAATACAAAACCATGAGGAGGCAACGGCATGAAAACATATGAAATCACAGTGGATGAGGACATTTGGAATTTCTTAAAAAGTCATGCAATACCACTTGAAGACACGCCCAACTCAGTCTTAAGAAAATTTTTATTGGGCAATAGTGGCGGGCCAACACAAAAAAAACCGGAGCAGAATGAGGACTTCCCCACTTTCTCAGTAGGTGTTCCTAAGGCATTGGCTCAAATACTTGAAGTGATCTATCTTGTTAAAAAAAGAGGTTATACTCGTACAGACGCCACAAATAAAGTAGCAGATAAGAGATTAAAAGCGCCTCAAACTGTAATCGATAAATATTGCAGACAACTCAACAAAAAGGCATTTGAAATCGATAATCTCTTAGAAGACCAAAAATTAGATGAATTTAAATCATTACTCGAAAGAAAGTTCATCAACCATAGAGATGTTATCAGAGATTTATTTAAGTCTTTAAATGTTTAAGACTGAATGAAAAGGAGGCCACATAATGACGACATATGCAAGAAATTATATTGAGGGCAAAAAATATTCTCAAGACGATTTAATACCGATCATTCTCCTCATCATAGGAGGCAATAGTGGCAGAGCGACAAAAAAATATGTTGAGGAGAAAATATATGATTTATTTCGAGAAGAGTTTTCAAAGGACTTATATCATGAAAAAGTGGCAAATGCCAGCGTTCCACGTTGGCAACATGACATCGCATGGGCGCGAGCAAGAGCCAAGAAGCTTCATGGTTATATAAAAGCGCCAAAGGAGTCAGGCCGCGGAATCTGGGAACTGACGTTCCAAGGGCAGCATTATTATAAGCAGTTAGCGGACAAATTAAGACAATTGAAAGTCGACGCATAACAATGCGCTCCAGAGGACGGTCAGTAGCCCGCCTCTGAGCTTCGGCGTTGGGCACAAGACATTTAAGATTAGAAACGATGGAAAATTGAATAGGAGGAGGGAGTGATAATAAGAATAGCGATAAGAAAAAAATGGGGTCAGGTCTTGTTTCATGCATTTTAATGCAAAACGGTAATTACAAATTATCCGCTGAAGAAAGGGAGGAGAAAATGAAAGTGCATTATGATAATGAGGTTGATGCTATCCATATAAAATTAGGGAATCAAAGACCCGATGGCGTCGTTGAAATTTCCGAGGGCGTTAATTTAGATACAACATCATTAGTGTCCGGTAAATATTTATAAATATAAGGTCTGTTCTTTATACTTGTTGGATAATAGAAGTGACCAAACCCTATACCAGCAAGG
>Ga0315295_10002432_pt1 | contig 15795 bp, 9 predicted proteins | sample YL17G14_0_MG_FD_204453 | JGI IMG/M metagenome (GOLD analysis project Ga0315295, IMG submission 204453) | Sediment microbial communities from Yellowstone Lake, YNP, Wyoming, USA - YL17G14_0 | ecosystem: Environmental > Aquatic > Freshwater > Lake > Sediment | place: USA: Wyoming | collected...
AGTGAAAGTTTCCCGTAAGAATTAACCTGATAGTTGATATTGACCGGGCCCTCAGAAGTGTAACGACCCAGCAACAGGCGAAGAATTCCACGCCGGGCAATGAAACGCTGGCGATCCCCGTTGAATTTATAACGCTTCGAACAAGCGTCCTCTTCCGCTGACAGGAGTTGTTCCCAGGCCGGGCGGGTCTGGGAATGGTGATCCAGATTGAATAGCCAGACATGAACATCGACTGGTTTGAGATTGAAATTCAGGATTCTGTTATTCGTTGTCATGCTGACGGAGGAGCGACTCGATTTTCCTGGCGAGCAAGTCTAAATGCGGCGAGGTGAGCGCTGACATATGATCCCCCGGAATCGGTATTATCTCGAGCTTGCCAGTGAGAATATTCGCCCAATGTTCCATTGGATCCCAGCGCATATACCAGGGACGGTGTGTGGCTGTAAACAAGGTAACCTGTCCTTCATAAGGTTCAGGATTGTAGGCGCGCAAGAGAAGGTTTCTGACTTCCTTGACCTGCGCTTTCTTTTCATAATACTCAATCAGTCCCGCATCCACCACTGCCCGCCTCCGCCAGCGGGTCAAGAAACGCCATGCAGAGCGACCAATATATTGCAATATGGCAGGAAAATCTTTTCCCTGGAGATTCAAAATATGGATCTTTACCCGATCCGCCAGGTTTGCCTGCCGCCTGGGGCCTGGAGGGTAGGTATCGAGTAATCCGAGGAAATTCACCTCTTTCCCACTCTGGACCAACAAGCGGGCCAATTCCAGGGCGAAATACCCGTAGGCAGAGTGAGCCAACAGCGAATATGGTCCCTGGGGATAAAAATCCACCAGATTGCGGAAAAAGATTTTGGCGGTTTCCTGTACTGATTTTCGATAGACGACCTTTCCATTTTCAAATGGATCCACTCCATACACCGGCCATACTGGAGCCAAACCAAGTACCAATTCGCGCATGTACAGACCGGCAGAAACGATGAATAACGGGGGCTCAGACCCTTCCGATCGAATCGGTACAATTCCTTGTGGGAGCGTGGAATTTTCTTTGATTGTCAACGATCGGGCAATTGCTTCCACCGTTCCTTCTTTGAACAAAAGCAACAACGGAAGTGATTGTCCGAATTCCTCCTGGATACGTGAGAACAGGCGCACCGCCAGCAGGGAGTGTCCACCGAGTTCAAAGAAATTATCCCTGATGCCTATCCGCTCGACCCCCAACAGCTCCTTCCAGATCGATACCAGCCGCTTTTCGGTATCATTACCAGGCGGAAGATAACGATCCTCCCCGGCAATGCTCTCCAAGCGAGGCAGCGCCGCCCGATCGATCTTACCGTTGGGAGTGAGCGGCATCCCATCCAATACTTTGATGGATGAAGGCAGCATATAGAAAGGCAAGCGGTCTTCCAGATGGCGTTGTAGATTCCCCGTGATCGGTTCTCGTTTTCCCCCTGACAGGGTGATATAGGCGACCAGCATGTCCTGATGTTTGTCTGAGCGCAAAACAACAACCGCCGCATCCTGAATGCCGGGGCACTCACGGATGACCGCTTCAATTTCCTCCAACTCCACCCGGTACCCCCGGATTTTAACCTGGTTATCCCGGCGGCCAAGAAAGGAAAGTATCCCGTCCGGCGAATATTGCACCAGGTCTCCGGTGCGGTACATCCGCCCACCGGACCAATAGGGATCGGGGAAGAATCGGTCCGCGGTGAGGACCGGCTGGTTCAAATACCCGGGGCTGACACCAATACCGCCAATATACAGTTCGCCTCTCACCCCGGCCGGAACAGGTTGGCGGTATTGGTCCAATACATACACGCGTACGTTGCTGATAGGTTTTCCGATTGGAACACCCGGGACTCCTTCGGGCAGGTTCGCAGGCACTGTATAAAGAGTTGAGATCATGCTGCATTCGGTCGGTCCGTATTGATTGACGATTTGCACGGCTTTCCCAAAAGCATTTCTCACCAGTTCTATATCCGCTTCCTGCAAGGCCTCGCCACTCGGCATGAGAAACCTCAATTGATACACCGAGGTCCGGCTACCCAGGATTGAATGGGCTAATGCCCTCAGCATCGTTGGAACCACGCTCAGGATACCGGTCACCTGTTGCTCAAGGATGGCGGAGCAGATGAAATCCGGGTCATGCATCTGCCCGTCATTCATCAGCACGACCGTACCACCGAAAGTTAACACCCCCAATGTATCTCGGAAAGCCGCATCGAAAGAAAGTGGCGTAAACTGAATGACTTTCTCTTCCGCCTTAAAGGTAAAGGTCTTCACAAGATGGTGCAGATAATTCATGACTCCCCGCTGGACGGTCATAACACCCTTCGGGCGCCCCGTGGAACCCGATGTATAGGTTACATACAGAATTGCATCCCCATCGGAAGCCGATGATGATCCCACGTCCGGTAAAGCACGAATCGCATCCGCCTCCGCATCCAGAATAATCTTAAGGCAATGATCAGGGAGTTGCGCTCCCAGCGAGGAGTGAGTGATTACAAGTGCAGGGTTTGCATCGTGCAGCATATAAGCCAAGCGCTCGACCGGATAGGTCAGATCGAAAGGAACATAAGCACCGCCCGCCTTCAAGATCGCAAGCTGAGTGACCAGCAGCTCTTCTGAGCGTGGCAAGAAGATCCCGACCAGTGCTCCGGGTTTCAATCCTTTCGCAAGGAGATACGCAGCCAGTTGATTGGCTTTCCGTTCAAGGGTGGAATAAGTCAAATTATTACCGTTGCAAATGACTGCCAGACCATCCGGATTCTTTGCCGCCTGCCCGGATATCAATTGATGAACACACACTTGCGGGTACTCAGACCGGGTTTCGTTCCAATCCAGAAGGAGACGCTGCCGTTCGGATGAGCTCAGCATTTCCAATTCGGAGATCGGGTCTTCCGGTCGCTCAAGCATGGCAGATATGATGTTCTGATAATGGGAGGCCATGTGCAGAATGGTGGTCTGGTCGAAAAGGCTGGTGTTATAACGGATGGCTGCACTGAAATGGTCTCCTTCATCCCCCAGTTCCAGGGATACATCGAAGGCGGCAGAGGCATCCTCCCTCAAAACAATCTCCACATCCAGCCCATCGATAGCATGGGACCGTTTTGGCACGTTGCGCATGTTGATTAAAACTTGAAAGACCGGGGTTCGACTGAGATCACGCTGCAGGGAGAGCTCGGATACCAGTGTTTCAAAGGGGACGGCCTGCCAGCTAAAGGCATCCAGCATCACCGCCCGGACCTGTCCGAGAAAGTCCCGCACACTCGGATCATTGCTGAGATTCAAACGGATCGGTAAAGTGTTGATAAAAGCCCCGATGATCCCATCCAGCTCGGAAAAAGGGCGGTTGGCAAAGGGGCATCCTGTAATAAGATCCTCCTGGCCGGTGTAACGCATCAATAACACTGCATAGGCTGCCAGGAAGAAGTGGAAAGAGGTCAGATGTTCTTTCTGACAAAATTGCCTGACCTTAGTGGAAATGGCTGGTGACAACCCAAAATGATGGCGCGCGCCGCGGTAGGTCTGCATAGCTGGTCGCGGATGGTCTGTGGGGAGATCCAGGGTCGGGAGTTCCCCGCAGAGAATATTCTTCCAATGATCTATAAAGGAAGTAAGGGTATCCCCGCTCAACCAGTCCCTTTGCCAGAGCGCATAATCAATAAACTGAACCGGCAAATCAGGTAATCCCAGTTCAAGCCCCGTGCGATAGGCGCCATACAATTGAACCAATTCACCAATCAGAACTTGCCTGGACCAGGCGTCAAAACCGATATGGTGGATTGCAACAAAAAGGTAATCCTCCTTGGGAGCGGTATGCAACAGGGCAAAACGGGTCAAGGGTCCTTCGAAAAGATTGAAAGCCACATTCCCATGCTCCACGGCATATTCCCGGATGACTGTTTCCTGTTCTTCTTTAAGAAGGGAGGAATAGTCAACAAAAGGAAGCATGAATGATTCGTGAGGACGAACCAGCATCAACGGTTGCCCTCCCCTGATTGGATACACCGTGCGCAGATTCTCATGTCTGCGCACAATTTCATTCAGGGCGTGCTCCATGATCTGGGGATCGACCCCGCCGGTTATTCGGAACAGGTAGGCGGAATTGTAGGCGATATTGAACGGATCGAGCTGTTGCAGGAACCAAAGGCTTTCCTGGGAATACGAAAGCGGTCCCTGTTTCTGCATACGCCGCTGGATGGGAGAGAGAGCAGGTGGGTTTTCGGTCATGGTTATGCCGCTTTTCTTTGTTTTTCCTCTACAAGATCGGCCATGGATGAAATCGTCGGTGCAATAAATAAATCGCTAAAGGAAAGGTCCACTTTAAATGTTTCTCTGATCAACATTAAAATACTCGCAGCCATGATTGAATCCCCTCCCAATGCCAGGAAATCATCCTGGATGCCGATCGATTGTTTCTGAAACACTTGCTGCCAGATGGAGAGGATTTCCGCTTCCAATGACGTCCGAGGTCCCGATTCAGCAGATGTTTGCAGTGTTGTTACTGCTTCCAGTTCGGCCTTAAGTTTATCCGCCAGGCCAATGCGTTGGATCTTCCCGGTGGCACCTTTCGGGATTTCCTGAACAAAAAGGATCAAGCCCGGCACCTTGAAGGCTGCCAGTTTGGTGGAGGCATACCGTCGCAATTCTTGCATGGAAACGGTCTGTCCTTCCTGGAGCACGACTGCCGCGGCAACATCTTCCCCCAACGAGGGATGCGGCATCCCAAAAACGACCGCCTGTTTAACAGCCGGGTGACGTAGCAGCACCTCATCGATTTCGCGTGGGGCGATCTTCTCCCCACCGCGGTTGATGATTTCCTTGATACGACCCTGGATGAACAAATAGCCATCCTCATCCAGGGAACCCAGATCACCGGTCCGCAGCCAGCCGTCAATGAAACCGGTTTCATTGGCTGCCGGGTTGTTTTCATATCCCGACATCACATTCTCACCCCGGATATAAATTTCGCCGAGAGCGTTCGGAGGAAGCACATTACCCTGCCCGCCCAGGATGGAAACCCGGGTGGTGCCGGTCGCAAGGCCGACCGATCCGAACTTGTGAGGCCGAGGCGGGAGCGGGTTACTGGCAATCTGGTGTGCGGCTTCCGTCATCCCATAGGCTTCAACCACCGGGGTATTGAAAACTGCCTCCAGGTCTTGAGCCAACTGCGGAGCAAGCGGGGAGGAACACGAGCGAATGAAGCGCAGATGCACCTGTTTGCCACTTTCTGGTTGACGGCGAACCTGTTCCACGATAGCCTGATGAATGGTTGGTACGGCCGTGTACCAGGTGGGTGCAAATTCGGATAACCAGGCCAGGACAGACCCTGGTATAAAACCCGGGGCACATACCACGCCCGCCCCGGCGGTCAATGAGGCTGCCACTGCCCCGATCAGACCGTGGATATGAAATAACGGCATCATGTTCAGGCAGCGATCTGTCGAGGCGAGGGCATACGTCTCTGCAATATTATTGGCCGAGTGGAAAATAATCCGATGGGTGAGAGGGACGATTTTCGGTTTTGAGGTGGTTCCGGAAGTGTGTAACACCAACGCAACATCATCCAGGCCTGCCAGGGTCGGTTCAGAAATGGTCTCGTCGACAGGCAGGTTGCTGGCAAGGCTGAAGATTCCCGCAAAGCCCGGATCCGGCTTGAGGTCGATTATTGGGATTCCCAGGCTGACAGCAGCCTGGCGCGCCGGGTGCTCGCTGCCAGGAAAGGTAACTAGGGCTTTGACATGCAAGTCTTCCATGCTGAATGTGAACTCATCCACTTGATAAGCCGGGTTGAGCGGGGCACACGTACTTACGGATGAAATTGCCAGGAATGCGGTCGCCATTTCCGGGCCATTCGGAAGAACGAGCGCAAGACGGTCACCCTGTTTAATCCCCATGCGGGTCAATTGGAGTGCAGTGGATTGCAGATGCCGGTAAAGTTTTCGATATGACAGGGATTTCTTCCCCGGCGACAGGATCGCCGGAGCCAGGGGACTGTTCTTGCTTCTGGTAAAAATCAAGTGATAGAGCAAACGCGGCAACATGAGCTGATTTATTATCCTGATAATTGATTGTCATCCTTAAGTGCTGACTCAAGAAAGTATTTTACCAAACATTCCTGTATCATTCAGCAGTCTGGTGAATAAACTCTCCAGGGCTCTGACCAGACAATTATGATGACATCGATCGACGGGAAGATTCGCACCTGTTTATACGACAACATATTAATCAAGGTAGGTATCTGAAACCAATGATGAAGTCAGTTTTCTGCCTCTTCATTTGTTGTATTATATACAACAATATTGTATAATCTGCAACAATGAGTGAAATCCAATCCTTGGCACGCGGTCTAAAGATCCTGGAACTCCTGGGACACTCCCAGGAAGGCACCAGTATCACCAAAATAGCAGAAATTTTGGGTGTGGACAAGGGCAGTGCCTCCCGACTGGCTTCCACGCTGGCGCGATACGGGTATGCAGAAAAGGATGAGAACACCCGCCGGTATCACCTGGGTCCGCAAGTGGTCAATCTCAGCCGCAGCGTGCTCACCCGTCTGCCTTTACGGGAGGTTGCCAAACCGTTCCTGCACCTGCTAATGGAACAAACAGGCGAGTGCGCCCACCTGGCCGTACCGGCACAAGGCAAGGTGCTGTACATCGACCAGGTCGAATCGCCTGCCACATTGCGGGTCAACGCTCAGGTGGGGACGATGAATCCGCTCCACTGTACCGCCCTCGGCAAGGTCCTGCTGGCTTTCGGTGACCTGAAAATACCCCCCATCCTCGAATCCTTCACTCCCCATACCCTTACTGACCCCAACCAGCTGCGCAGGAATCTGGAGCAAGTGCGCGTGGAAGGTTATGCCGTGGATGACGAGGAGTTTGACATGGATGTACGCTGCATCGCTGTGCCGATTTTTGATTTTCGAGGTAAAGCCGTTGGTTCGATCGGTATCTCCGGTCCAGCCAGCCGGATAACTCCTGAGAGTCTGCCTGATCTGGTCGCGAGGGTGATCGAAATCGGGAAGTCACTTTCAGAACGGATGTCCTTCGCTCGTTAAGAGCCGCCTGCGATTCATTTCGCAGGCGTTTTCATTGCCAAAAACCGAGGTCTCTATGAATCTATCAACAAGACCCTCCCATGAGGAATTGACCCGCCAGCGGATGGAGCATGCCGATGCATTCGCGAAAAACACCCTGCCAAAACATCTCGACCTGACCCTTTCTGAAGCGCTGGTGCTTGGTCTTCTGCGGCAGGAAGTGCGCATCTACTTTTCCGTCTTCGGGCATGGCTCGACCGAGGTGGGTGAGGTGCTGCGTGTCTATCAGGAGGCCGGGCTGGTCAGGGTATACGGTGTGCGCAGCGAGATCGAAGCCTCGCACGCCGCTTCTGCTCTGCGCTGGGTGACCGGTGAAAAAGCGGCCGTGGTGACTTCCATCGGACCGGGCGCATTGCAGGCTCTGGCCGCATCACTGGTACCCGCCTCGGACGGTATTGGGGTCTGGTATCTTTTCGGTGAAGAGACGACCGAAGATGAGGGGTTCAACATGCAGCAGATACCCAGACACGAACAAGGCCTGTTCCTGCAACTGGCCTCGACCATGGGTCATGCCTATTCCCTGCATACCCCATTGGCACTCCCGACCGCCCTGCAGCGCGGCGCGGTAACGGTCGACCATCCCACCCGCCCCGGCCCGTTCTACTTGTTGCTGCCGATGAACACCCAGGCTGCCTGGCTCCCGGGCTTTAACCTGGACGAACTGCCGGAAACCTGCCCGGTTGTTTCCCTTGGTTCGGCAGAGGGCAACTATGAACTGGCTGCGCAATGGATACGGGAGGCAAAGCGGATGGTCGTCAAAGTGGGCGGAGGAGGGCGGAACGCCGGTACCGAGCTGGGAACTCTTCTCGATTGCGCTGGAGGCGTACTGGTGCACACGCCCATCGCGACCGGCTGTATTCCTTACCACCATCCGCAGAACATGACCGTGGGTGGTTCGAAGGGTTCACTGCCTGGGAATTACGCCATGGAAAACGCCGACCTGCTGGTCGCCATAGGGACGCGTGCCGTCTGCCAGTCGGACTGTTCGCGCACCGGTTACCCGAATGTGAAGCGGGTCATCAACATCAATGCCGATCTGGAGGATGCCACCCATTACCACCATTCCCTGGCACTGGTCGGGGATGTGCGCCGGACGATGGAGAAACTGAACCAGACCCTCATCACGAAGGGAAATAAGAATCCCGAATGGCTGGCTGTCTGCGCCGCCAAGAAAGCAGAATGGCAGGAGTTCAAGAGGGAGCGTGAAAACCATCCCATCCTGGCGGATGAGTATTGGGGCAGACCGGTGCTGACGCAGCCAGCCGCGATAAAGATTGCCACGGATTGGGCGAAAGAACAGGCGGTTGTATGTTTTTTCGATGCCGGGGATGTGCAGGCAAACGGGTTTCAGATTGTCGAGGATGAGCATCCCGGCCAGACCTTTACCGAGACGGGTGCTTCGTACATGGGTTTTTCTGTTTCGGCTTTGCTCGCCAGCGGTGTGGCAGCCAAACCTTTTTACAGCCTGGCCTTGACTGGTGACGGCTCGTTCACTATGAACCCCCAGGTCCTGATCGATGGGGTTGAACACGGGGCACGAGGGTGTATCCTGCTGCTGGACAATGGGCGCATGGGTGCCATCACCGGGTTACAGAATGACCAGTATGGAGCCGGTTTCGCCACCTGGAACACACTCCAGGTGGACTACCTGGCGTGGGCACGCGGCGTCCCCGGTCTGCTTGCGCTGGACGGAGGGCTTACCCCCGAAGCGCTTAAATCTGCGCTGGAAGCGGCACAGAACCACGCCGGCCTGACCCTGATCCACCTGCCCGTCTATTTTGGCCCCGATCCATTGGGCGGAATGGGAGTTTACGGGCGCTGGAACGTGGGGAATTGGTGTGACAACGTACAAGCTATGCGGCACGAGATAGGGATTTAAAGATGGATGATCGAGGTATCTTTGAGGGTCTGCACGGAGCCTATCCGCGTGCCCTGTACCGGGCGATGGGATATCAAGACACCGATTTCAGCAAACCGCTGATCGGGATCGTCAATTCATGGAGCGAGGTCAATCCCGGTCATTTTCATCTGCGCCAACTCGCTGATTGGGTCAAGCAGGGCGTACGGGAGGCCGGCGGGACCCCCGCGGAATTCAATACTGTGGCACCATGTGACGGGATCTCCCAGGGGAGGGGAATGAATTACATCCTTCCCTTGCGTGATGTGATCGCGGCTTCGATTGAATTGATGGTTGGCGCTAATCGTTTCGATGGGCTGGTGATGCTGTGCAATTGTGACAAGATCGTACCGGGGATGTTAATGGCCGCGGCCCGCTTGGATCTCCCGACCCTGATTGTCACTGGCGGTCCGATGGCCTCGGGCAGATCAGGAGATCGGGAGGTGATTACCAGCGATGTCAAAGAAGGGATGGGAAAACTCAAGGCGAACCGGATATCCGATGAAGAATTCCTTGATTTAGAGAGGCATGCCTGTCCTGGACCGGGCGCCTGCAATTTTATGGGCACCGCAAGCACCATGAACTGTGTGACCGAAACGCTAGGCCTGACCCTGCCTTACTGTGCGACACTGCCAGCCCTCCATCCAGACCGCCGGGAGCTATGCCTGGAAAGTGGACGGCAGATCGTCCGATTGCTGGAAAAGAACCTGACAGCCCGCCGGATGCTGACCCGGGAGAGCCTCGAGAATGCCATCCGCATGGTCCTGGCGGTTGGGGGCTCCACCAATGCCACCCTGCACATTCCAGCCATTGCGCACGAGGCCGGGATCGACCTGGGCTTGGATGTTTTCGACGATCTCAGCCGTCAGACTCCCCTGATCGGCAAGTTCCGCCCGAGCAGCCCCCATACTGTCATTGACCTGCACGAGGCAGGGGGTGTGCCTGCCTTGCTCAGAATCCTGTCACCGCTGCTGCACCTTGACATCCCCACCGTTACGGGTGAAACCCTGTGTGAGCGGATAGAAATGGCGAAGCCTCGGCGCCCGGAAGTGCTCCATCCCCTGGAATCCCCTCTGGCTCCCGAAGGCGGCCTGGCGATACTGCACGGCAACCTGGCACCCGACGGTGCCGTGGTGAAGCAGAGCGGGGTGGTCGCGGGGATGCTTCATCTTACCGGGCCTGCGCGGGTGTTCGAATGTGAAGAAGAACTGGAAAACTCCCTTGAAACCAGGAAGATCAAGCCAGGCGATATACTGGTCATCCGTAACGAAGGGCCGCGGGGCGGGCCGGGTATGCGTGAATTATCGATCCCTGCCGCCCTGTTGACCGGGATGGGGTTGAATGATTCGGTAGCCATGATCACGGACGGGCGTTTTTCCGGTGCAACGCGCGGACCGTGCATCGGGCATGTTGCCCCTGAGGCTTTTGTCGGCGGTTTGATTGCGCTTGTCCGGGAGGGTGACCGGATTGAAATTAACATCCCGAAACGCCGCCTGGAGTTGCTGGTTCCTGAAGAAGAACTTGCCCGCCGCCGGGCGGGTTGGCAGCCGCGCTCCCTTGCCGTCAGCAGAGGTTTCCTTGGTCTTTACAGCAAGATCGTCACCCAAGCAAACCAGGGCGCAATCCTGAAAGCCTGAATCTTCCACACCGGGATCGAGGAGAGAGCAACCATGAAAAATGAGCCACAGTCCAACAAGCTTCCCAGGAAAACAAAATTTTTCTACGGAATTGGCGACCTGGGCAATGCCGTGGTCAACTCAGCCATCCAGTTCTTCCTGATGAAGTTCTACACTGACGGTGCGCTAATCCTGCCGGCACTGGCTGGCAACGCCCTGTTGATCGGAAAGATCTGGGACGCGATCAACGATCCGCTTTTCGGCTGGATGACTGATAGGACCAAGTCCCGCTTCGGCAAGAGGCGGGTCTTCATGATCTTTGGGGCAGTGCCGCTGGCTATTGCCATCGCCCTGCTCTGGTATGTCCCGGCAGCGAACAGGATCTGGACCTTTGTCTGGATCGCATTGACCTTCATGCTGTTCGATACAGTATGGACGCTGACCAATGTCCCGTACTATGCCCTGACCTCCGAGTTGACCAACGACTATGACGAACGCTCCAGCCTGACGACCTACCGCATGGTCATGGCTGTCCCAGCCTATTTGCTGGGGGCGGCTGTCACCCCCGCCATTGTCGGGCTGTTCGCCCTCCAGCGCACCGGGTACGCTTTCATCGGCATCCTGTACGGGGTCATCGCCGCTGTGGCGCTGTTGATCTCGGCGGCTGGCTTCCGCGAGCGCAAAACCCTGGTGGAAGCCAGGTCCGAACCCAACCCTTTGAAGTCGATGGGAACAACCCTGCGTAACAAGGCTTTCCTCTGGCTGTGTGCCAGCTACCTTACTGTCAACCTGTCGTTCGCCTTCATCAAGATCCTGATGGCTTATTACATCGAATACCAGATGCTCATGAAGGCTCAGACCACCCTGGTGATGGGGCTGATGCTGGTCTGCGTGACCATTTCCCTCCCGTTCTGGCAATGGCTGAGCCGCAAGATGGACAAGGGACCGGCTTATGCCATCGGGATGGGGATCGGGGCATTGGCCGTGCTGGTAACATTTTTCCTGCCGAAAGGTTCCACCCCATTGATCTACATTGTTTCAGTACTGGCAGGTTTCGGTTTTGCCGCCAACTGGATCTTCCCCTGGGCCATGGTGGCGGATGTCGGCGATGCCGACCGCCTGCAGACCGGTCAGCAGCGCAGCGGGATGTATTACGGCGTCTGGGGCCTGGCGACCAAGGTCTCGGAAGCCCTGGCTCTGGCTGCGGTCGGCTGGATCCTGACCGGCTTTGGCTATGTGGCCAATGTCCCCCAGTCCCCGCATGCCCTGCTTGGGATCCGGCTGTTCTTCGGGCTGATCCCGGCGATCTTCATCTTTGTAGCACTGCCCTTCCTGTACAAGTATCCGATCACGCGCAAGAGCCACGGTGAAGTTCGGGCAAAGCTGGAAACCATGGACAAGACCGCAGATACCGAGGAACCGGTCCGGACGAACTAAGTAGAAATACACTCGCAGGCTCGAATCGGTCCATTAATCCTTATAAGCTTTTGAAATCAGACAGCGAAGTGGATCTATATCTCGAATTGGAGAGATGATAATGAAACCCATCCATGTTGCCATTGTAGGCTGCGGCCGCATCTCCGACCTGCACCAGTTGGGTTACCGCGGCCGGGAAGATGCCAGGATCGTTACCGTGTGTGATACCAACAAATCCGCTGCCAGGAATAAAGCCAAAGAATGGGGCGTGGACAAGGTCTGCAGCGATTATTCCCAGGTGCTGGAAGACAAGGATGTTGACCTGGTTGAACTGCTCACCCCGCACTACCTGCACTGCCCGATGGCAGTCCAGGCAGCCCAGGCCGGGAAGAATATCTCAGTGCAGAAACCGATGGCGCTCTCGGCTGCCGAAGCTGACCAGATGATCGCCGCGGCTGACAAGGCTGGTGTGATCCTGCGGGTATACGAGACCTTCGTCTACTACGCACCGGCTATGCGCGCGAAGGAATTGATCGAGGCAGGCGAGATTGGGGAGGTGTGCGCGGTGCGCATGCATGTCAACAGCGGGACCGGGGATACATCCTGGAAAGTACCGCTCTCGTCCTGGCTGTGGCGTTTCAACGAGAAAAAAAATGGCGGCGGCCCGCTGGTCTTCGATCATGGCTACCACCTGTTCTCGCTGGGTTATTACCTGGGCGGACCGGTGGAGAAGGTCTTTGCCTGGATCGACCAGACCCCGGTCAAGGAAGCGGTTGGGATCGTGAAGATCGATGCCCCGGCGATGATCATCTTCCAATTCAAGGCTTCACATCGCTACGGCCAGCTGGATATCGAGCATACCCCCAAAATGCGCATCTACTCCGATTATTACGCCGATGATGACCGCATTGAGGTCATCGGTGAGAAGGGCATCCTTTTCATAAATCGCTACACAACGAAGACTGTCGACCTGCCCGCTTTGATGCTCTTCAAGGACGGCAAGACCAGGCCTGTCCCGGTGGAAGGTGTGGAATGGCACGACAGTTTCATTGCCACGACAAACGATTTCATCGAAAAATTGAAGACCGGAGGCCAGCCTCGCCTGGACGGTCCGACAGGCAAAGCAGTGCTGCAATTCACGCTGGCAGCCTTGCAGTCTGCCGCCACCGGCAAGGAAGTCCGACCGGGCGATGTAGGATAATTGCAGACGAATATTCGAACAAAAAACGCCCCGTTCTGAACTGCACCCTTTAGACAAGACACAAAAAGAAAGCCCCCATGTGTCAACTGGACAGACACCTAGTTTCGTAGGGTGTCTGTCTTGTTTTCAATTGTATCCTCTCATGGTTGTAAAAGTAAATATATTCGTCGACCATCTGGCGAACTTGATCCAGGGTGGGATTTCTCACGTGGCGTAAATACTCTTCCTTGAGGTGGCTGAAGAAGTTTTCCATGGGTGCGTTATCCCAGCAATTGCCACGCCGGGACATGGAAGGTGTGATGTGAAATTTATGCGTCAGGTCAAAATATAACGAAGAAGAGTACTGTGTCCCCTGATCGCTGTGAAGGATCAACTCTTGGGTGATATGCTCTTTTTGCGTGGCTTGTTTGAGCGTATTGGTCACCAACTGGATCGAGTTGTTGGAACTGACTTGATGGGCGACAATAAAGCCATCATAGAGATCCTTGATGGTGGACAAATATGCCCATCCCTGGCGGGTCCGGATGAAGGTCACATCAGTAACCCACTTCTGGTTGGGTTGGCTGGCAACAAAGTTACGGGCCAGAAGGTTCGGATAGCGGTGAAAACTATCCAGTTGCTCCATCTTCGGATAGGGCCTGCGCCTGCGGGCGATCGAGCGGATGCCTAGCTTGTTCATCAAACGTAAGATCGCTTTATGGTTGAGATTCAGCCCCCGTTTCTGGCTCAGCCACAGCTTAATCCTGCGGTACCCATAGATGCGATGCGAAGCCTGGTAGGCTTCCTGCACACACCGCATGCGTTCCTGGTCCTTATCCACCTGACCTGTTCGCCCACGCCAGGCATAATAGGCTGCTCGAGAAACTTCAAAGTAGGTGCACAGTGCTTTCACACCGTACTGCCTCTCCGAATGCAGCATCACCCGATATTGCGCTTCTCGAGCTCCATCTTTCGCAATTCGGCATGGAATTTTTTTAGCAGATCATTCTCCATCCGCAATCGTTCGAGTTCTGTCTGCGGACGCGTCTCTTTCCTCGGCCGCCCAATCGGTTTTTCAAAGGATGCAGCTCCTTCTTGCCGGTACATCTGCACCCATTTCTCGATCCGCGCAAATTCCCGGATCTCCAATCTTTCCACTATCTCGCGGTAACTCACCCCCTCCTCCAGAAACATCTTCACCGCCTTTTCCTTGATCGCCTTGCTGTAATGCAACATACCTTTCTTTCCAGACATAAAAGCACCTCCTGTGCTTTATTATCACATGAGGCGCTTTCTTTTCCTGTCCGGTTTTAGGGGGTCAGTTCAATTCTGGGGCGTTTATTTAATTATTTACTATTCGCCATTCATAATCCTTTTTGCCACTTTGCAAGCACCGACCATCACATTCAATACTCCTCCAGCACTTTCGCTCTGTGCACCGATGAACCAAAGATTCTGGATGGGTGTTTTGTGAGCCGGAGGTTTGTTACCGATGATCGGTGGGACCCCGCCAAAAGAGTGATGTTTCTGGTGGGTGCGCCGGCGATAGTCTTCGGGAGTCAGGATCAGGCGCGTTTTCGTGTGCTCGCGCAAGCCGGGAATATGGGCTTCGGCTTCCGCCACTAGCCTGTCAGCCAGCTCCTCCCTGCGCTCTATCCAACTCCCCTTGGACAATGTATCCGGAGCAACCGTGTAGATAGTCAGCGCATGCTTCCCGGCAGGGGCCATCGATGGGGAGTGCTGGGAGGGCACGTATATCAGGAAGCCGTCCCTGCCCTCGTGATATTCCCCTGAGCGCAGGCGCCGAACGGCACTCTCCAGGTCATGGGTCTTGTAGTAATAGCACAGGGCTGCTGGTTGGTAGGGAGACGGGTCGAAATCGATCCCCAACTGCACCATCAGGACCGATTCCATCATGCGGTTGCCTTCGACCTGTTTGACCAGGCTCTCAGGAATGTTTTCACGTCCAACCAGATCGAAGAACAACTCCTTCATTCCACCCGAGGCCAATACCCTGTCGGCGGTTTCGATCCGACCGTCAGCCATTTCAACGCCGGTTGCATGACCATTCTCGAGGATGATCCGTTTGACCACCGAATTCGTAAGTATCTTCCCGTTGTTAGACAGGATGATACCCATGACCGCATCGACCAGCGTCTGACATCCATCCAGGATGTACGTGTAGGCGGTTTGAGCGCTGCGGGTTCCTGGAAATGTCGGAATGCGCTTATCGAAGGCGGTTTCAAGGTGGATGGACGGTACGCCAAGCGCGGGGAATTCACTCGGGGCGGTGACGAAATCTGCCACGATTCCCAGGAAGAATGTCTTCAGGGCAGGTGATTTAAAATAATGGTCCATCAATTGACCCCCATTCCAATTCACCTTCCCTTTGACCATTTGGAAGGCGATCCACATGCGCAACTTGAGCCAGAAGGCTGCCAGGCCGCTGGATGTTTCTGCCTTGCGTGCCAACGAGGTCAGCTCGATCATTTGGTCATAAAAACGGTAGTAGGAGTCAAGGGCAGGCGCCTCTGCCGGGTAGAGCTGCTTCAGATGGTCACGCCGCCAGTGGGGACCC
>Ga0315295_10002433_pt1 | contig 15789 bp, 13 predicted proteins | sample YL17G14_0_MG_FD_204453 | JGI IMG/M metagenome (GOLD analysis project Ga0315295, IMG submission 204453) | Sediment microbial communities from Yellowstone Lake, YNP, Wyoming, USA - YL17G14_0 | ecosystem: Environmental > Aquatic > Freshwater > Lake > Sediment | place: USA: Wyoming | collected...
CGTCACCAGTCTGTCCACTACCTCGGTGCGCGGTAGCCCAAATCTATTGTCGGTGCCGACTGAAATTACTGCTATTTCGGGATTAACTGCAGCCAGGAATTGCTCGGAGGTTGAGGTCAGGCTACCATGGTGGGCAACTTTCAACACCGTGCTCCTGAGATTGGCTCGCTGGGCAATCAGGTACCATTCAGCTTCCTTGCCGATGTCAGAAGTGAACAAGAAGCTTATCCCATTCCAGCTAAGGCGTAGCGCTAAACCATTATTGTCAACATCGTCTGAAGTACCTTGAAGCAAGGGTGAAGGTGGGTGGAGCACGTCTATCTTTATTCCATCCCCGAGTTCGATTTGTTGGCCGGCGTGAGCAATTTTGTGCCCAATTTGCTGGCTTTCTACTAAGCTGAGCCACTGCTGATAGGTAGTTGAGTCGTAAGCTATGCCCGGCTCAAAGACCTGCGGTACTTTGTAGTTACAGAGTACTTCTGTAAGGCCTGCCATGTGGTCGGCTTGTGGTTCAGTCAGAATTACCAAATCAATGGTCCTATCCCAGAAAGGTAACTTTTTGCTCAGCTCCAAATCAATTGCCCTGGGGCTTGGGCCACCGTCAATAAGGATGTCCTGGTGGCTCGGTGTTTGGATAAGGATGGCATCTCCCTGCCCGACATCAAGTATACTGACGTGAAGTTTATCATCGGGCGTATTCAGGATGGCAACCCAAACCAGGATAGTGGCAATTAAAAGTGGCGATATGACCCATTTCTTGGGCACTTTAGAGGCAAAACCTGAAGCTTTACTTATTTGGGGACTTATTTTGGAAGCTGCCAGACGGAAGAGGTCGGTTAATTGATGGCGGTAATAAATTGTGGCCACGATTGCAGCTAGTAGAGCATAGTAAATCCATATCTGCCAGATAGCGATACTTTCTAACTTAATTGATGAAAACGGCAAGGCATCGAAAGCACGTACTACAATCACGAAATAGCTTAGGAAAAGCCATGATACCCAACCTATAACCTGGGCTAATAAAGGTGCTAAAAGCCCTACGCCGGCGACCAGCGCTGAGATGATAATAATCCCCGGCAGGGCCAGTACAGCGAAGAATGTAGCTGGCAAGCCCACGAAAGAGACAACATGAAAATAATGGGCGATAATTGGCCAGGTGGCTAATATAGCAGCTAGGGTGACGGCAAAGCTGTCAGAGATAAAATTGCCTAAAGATGCTGCCGTTCCCTCCTTGCCCACAGCGGCCATTACTCCTTTCCTGCCCCAGTTCTGGAGATAAGGCGAAATGAAAATGAGGCCTGCCATCGCCAGGAAGCTTAGTTGAAAGCTGGCATCCCATAAGACTTGAGGCTGTATTCCCACCATTACCGCTGCGGCGAAGGTTAGTGCGATTGATGCACTACTTTGCCTGCCCAGATATTCGGCTATCAGGAAAAGGCTGCCCATGATAGCGCCGCGGACTACGGGAGGATTCATGCCAGTAAGTAGAGCGTATAGCCAGATAATCAGAAGAGCCAGCCAAATATAAATGGAGTACCGCTTACCGAAAAGCCAGATTCCAGCGGCCAGAAGCATGCCTATGACGATGGTTATGTTTATGCCGGATATAGCCAGTACATGGGCAGTTCCGGTTCTTGAGAACGCTTGATTTAGAGAATATGGTATGTTGCCTCTCTGTCCAAGAAGAATGCCTTGAGCCAGCGAGGCTTGTGGTTCTGGCAGGGCTTGTGAAAGACTCTGAGAAAGGCGGTTTCTCAGTGAGTAAATCCAGACCAAAGGCTTGAAACCTTTGCCTGTATCTAGTATTTCTATTCTGGGATAATTGATGATTGAGTAAATCCCTTGCCGTGCTAGATAGTCTTTGTAACTGAAATCATCGGATTGTGGAGGCGTTTCCAACTTACCTGTTATCCTCAATACATCCCCGTAATGATATTCGTGATATCTGAGAATGCTTACTACAGCCTTACCTGAAACTTCCGCATAGGTGCCGTTTATTCGCAATTTAGAGGCTGAAAGCTGAAAGATAGAAGCTGTGCTTCTAGTCTCGGGTTCAGTGCATACCATTCCTTCGACTACAACAGTTCCCTTATCGTTGTAGAATTGAAGGTGCTGTTCATTGACCACAGGAAGGCTTGTTTGGAAGCGCAAGCAACCGCCAAATAAGGACAAAAGGCAGAAGCTAGCCAGAAGCAGTTGCTTCTTATAATTCAAGAGAAAAGGAATGAGACATAGTGGAAGAAGTCCGATAAAAATAGTAGCCCAGGACAAGGCAAATTTTGAACCAAGATAAATACCTATTACCCAGGCGATACTGAGGTAAACAAGTGTCATTGGGTTTTCAATCCTCTACAGTTATGAAATCTCTCATTTTGTCTAAGGTCGATTCGCCGATGCCCTCAACATTCAACAAGTCCTCAACTCTGTGGAAAGGCCCATTTTGACTGCGGTAGTCGATAATGGCTTGAGCCCTGCCTGGCCCGATTCCAGGTAAGGCATCCAGCAGCCATACTTCGGCCCGGTTTAAGTCTATCCTTTGGGGTTGAGAGAGTTCGCCAGTCTTTGGCACATAAATCTTGATTTTGCCTGTATCTGCATCCGGTATAAGTCCGGCAGTCTGAATAAGTGACTCTATGGTGTCACCCTGTCTTAAGGGACATAAACCGGGATTAGCTACAGCGCCGCCGATATAAATCTCTCCCTCGTATTGAAGTGGTGCTCCTTGAGACAGGGAAATCTCTACTGGTTTATGGCTATTCTGCTTGACTGCCAGAACTATCCCGCCAGCAATGAGGCTGACCAGTAAAAAAGCGATGATAATTAACCAATATTTCTCCAAATGACTTGACATAATAAACTCCTTGCTTCTATCTTATTGGTGGTAATAGTGATAAAATTCTAACACATATAATGGACTCGAAAACGATAACTGTCAATCGTAAAGCGTATCACGATTATCATATTCTGGAAAGCCTGGAAGCAGGCATGGTTCTCAGCGGCAGCGAGATAAAATCTATCCGTGCCGGCCGGGTGAACATTCGTGATGCCTATGCCAAGCCTGAAAACGGCGAGTTGTGGCTGGTCAATGCCCATATCGCTGCCTATGAAGCTGCCAGCCGATTCGGCCATGAGCCAAATAGACCGCGCAAGCTACTTTTACATCGACGTGAAATCGATGAATTGACGGGCATGGTGGCTCAGAAAGGTTTGACTCTGGTGCCCTTAAAGTTATATATTAAGAAAGGGACTGCCAAGTTAGAGTTGGGCGTGGGTCGGGGTAAGAGGCTTCACGATAAGCGTGAAGCGATGGCGCGCCGGGAGACGGAGAGAGAGATAGAGCGGGCGATGAAGAGGAAGGGGTAAGAGCACATTAAAAATTAAACTATGGGGGCGTGTGGCTTCGACAGTGGGAGGCCTACAGAATAGCAGGTCGAGGTGCCATCCACCTCGTAAAACAGGTGGCAAAAGACAACTGCCGAAGCAGTTCCAATTGCAGCCTAATTAGGTTGCACATCCAACCTGACCTCACCCCGATGGGTTGGGATTGGGTGACGAAATGTCGGGGTGCTCCAACCTTGATGTCGATAGAGGTTGGCTAAGAGTTATCGACTGGTCTGGCTATTATCGGTCAGCAGAGCCTAGCCAGGTGAGATAAAAGAGCTGACTAAACCTGTAGTGCATTCTGGCAACCTTCTTCTGGACGGGGAGTTCAACCCTCCCCCGCCTCCACCAGATAAAAATCGGGCTCTGACGCAAGTCAGAGCCCGTTTAATTTCACAGTTGTGCTCTGTGTCACTCTACAAGTATTTTGCCCTGCGGTTTGCTAATTACTTCTCCGACGATAGCTGCCTCCGGAATACCGGCTTTTTTGAGCCTGCTCACGAGCAACTCAGCATCTTCTGGTGCCAGGGAAATTAGCAGCCCACCTGAGGTTTGGGGGTCGAAGAGAATGTCCTGAATATAATCAGGTACCTGCTTAGAGAATTCAACCATTTTGCCGTAGAACTCCCGGTTTCTACGCAAGCCACCGGGGAAAAGACCTTGTTTGGCGAACTCCTGTACTTCTGTGAAGACTGGGATTGAACCCGAATTTACTTTCATACCTACGTGGCTGTTCTGAGCTAGCTGGCAGGCATGGCCGAGAAAGCCGAAGCCGGTTATGTCAGTGCAGGCATTAGCTCCTAGTTCTTGCATTAGTTCCGAGGCTTTTTTGCTTAGAGACGCCATGTACTTTGTCACCTTGGCTATGGTCTCTTGGCTGGTTTTGCCGGCCTTCAAGGCGGTGCTGATGATTCCGGTTCCTAACGGCTTGGTGAGTATGAGCTTGTCCCCAACTTTGGCTCCGGCATTGGTCACCAGGCGTTTGGGATGCACGATACCGGTGACGGAAAGCCCGTATTTTAGCTCGGCATCGTCTATGCTGTGTCCGCCGACCAATGTCACACCAGCTTCCATCATCTTGTCTATGCCGCCTTTGAGTATATCTTTCAGAATGGAGATGTCGAGTTTTTTGGTTGGGAAGCAGACTACATTCATGGCGGTCAACGGCTTGCCGCCCATGGCATAGACATCGCTCAGCGCATTGGCGACAGCAATCTGGCCGAAATCATAAGGGTCATCGACAATGGGCGTGAAGAAATCTATGGTCTGGATGATAGCCAGGTCATCGCTCAATTTATAAACGCCAGCGTCATCGAGACTTTCCATGCCCCGAATTACGTTCTTATCAGGTATCAGGGGCAGGCCGCATAGGGCTTTATCCAGGTCACCCGGACCCAGTTTGGAAGCTCAACCGGCTCCGCTGACACTCTCGGTTAGACGGGGAGATATGCTCTTATCCATTTGTGGCGTATTGTAACATTGGCGATGAGGCGGAAGCAAAACGCAGTGAAAGAAATCCTTACCAGCTTTGAAACTCGTTCTGAGTATAGTAGAATATTCCTACACTATGGAGACTGAACTTCGACGCCTTCCCAGTGTGGATAAGGTTATTTCCGATGAGCGAATAAAACAGCTCCGCGTTCATTATCCGCACGACCTGATTGTGAGCCTGGTTCGGCGGCGTCTCGAGGAAGCTCGCCTGGCTATCACGAAAGGCAGTCCATCGCCTTCCCTGGATGAGATTGTGGACTCTATACATTCCGAGTTACAGGCACTGGAACAGCTCAGCCTGCGTCCGGTTATCAATGCCAGCGGCATAATACTTCATACCAACTTGGGTCGGGCTCCGCTCAGCAAAGAGGCGATGACAGCTATGGAGATGGTTGCCACAGGCTACTGCAACCTGGAGTTTGATCTTAACAGCGGAGCACGGGGCTCCAGGGATGTTCACATTGAGAAACTTCTGTGCCAATTGACCGGCGCTGAGGCAGCGCTGGTGGTAAACAACAATGCTTCGGCAGTATTACTGGCTCTCACCGCCCTGGCTAAGAGAAAAGAGGTAATTGTTTCACGAGGCCAGGCTGTAGAAATCGGTGGTGGCTTTCGCATCCCCGATGTTATGAGACAAAGTGGAGCCAAACTGGTAGAGGTAGGCACGACCAATTGCACCTATATTCACGACTATGAGCAAGCGATAAGTCCACAAACAGCAGCTCTGCTACGCGTCCATGCCAGCAATTTCAGAGTCGAGGGTTTCACACATTCGGTTGCTATCGAGGAGATGGTGGCGCTGGGTAAGAATCATAAGATACCCGTGCTGGATGATTTGGGCAGCGGTTGCCTATTAGATACAACTACCTTCGGACTTGCCCCTGAGCCTATGGTACAGCAGGGCGTTTCGCTTGGTGTTGAGCTAGCTTGCTTTTCCGGGGACAAGCTTATAGGAGGACCTCAAGCCGGGATTATTGTAGGCAGGAAAGCCCTGGTTGATAAGTTGAAAAGGTATGCTCTGGCTCGGGCGATGCGCATTGACAAGATAAGGCTGGCCGGTCTAATTGCCACATTAATTCACTACTTGAAGGGTGAAGCGGTGGAGAAAATTCCGGTATGGCGCATGATTTCAGCGCCTCTTGATGAGGTCGAGAGACGAGCCAGTCTCTGGGCGAAAGCCCTTGGCGGTTTAGCACAGGTGGTTGAAGGCGAGACCATGGTTGGCGGCGGCAGCCTACCTGGGAGTACGCTTACCACCAGGCTGGTTGCTATCGGTGGTAAGCAAGGTCAGAGAAACACAGTTATTTCTTTAGCTCGAAAACTGAGGCACCACGCACCACCGGTCATCGGACGCATCAGTGACGATGTTTTACTCCTCGACCCACGAACAGTTCTTGGCGAGGAAGATGATATTGTGTTACAGGCACTTAAAACTACGATTGCAGGCCTGAATCGATAATTGTGCGGGTTATCCCTTTGGTTTTACTGTCGGCTTGACGGTAATATTCACGTCTTATTATCTGAAATGAGTTCACAGGAGAAGCAAACAGAGTGTTTGTTATAGGCACTGCCGGACACATAGATCACGGCAAATCGGTTTTGATAAAAGCCTTAACGGGGATAGACCCGGACCGATTACGTGAGGAAAAAGAGCGAGGCATGACCATTGACCTCGGTTTTGCCTGGCTAAAATTGCCCAGTGGGCAGGAAGTGGGAGTTGTTGATGTTCCGGGACATGAGCGCTTTGTAAGGAACATGCTGGCGGGGGTAGGTGGCATAGATTTAGCTTTGCTTATCGTGGCTGCTGACGAAGGGGTAATGCCTCAGACCAGAGAGCATTTAGCCATACTTGATTTACTTGACATAACAAAAGGGATTGTAGTCATCACTAAAAAAGACCTGGTGGATGAGGAATTATTGAGCTTGGTCAGGCTGGAGGCTGAAGAGCTAATTAAGTCGACAAGCTTAGACGGGTCGCCTGTGGTTGCCGTATCGGCAGTCAGTGGTGATGGGATGGCAGACCTTGTTTCGAGTATAGACAGGATTCTGTCATCCGCTGAGTCGAGAAAAGACATAGGCAGGCCGAGGCTGATGATGGACCGCGCTTTCACCATAGTCGGCTCCGGTACTGTGGTAACCGGAACACTAGTCGATGGCTCACTGATGGCAGGGCAGGAGGTGGAAATACTGCCCTCAGGACTCAAAGCCAGACTCAGGGGATTGCAGACTCATAAGACTCGCATTGATATGGCTAACCCCGGCAGTCGGGTGGCGGCTAACCTGACCGGTGTGTCTACTTCTCAATTGGAACGTGGTGACGTGCTCACTAAACCGGGCTGGTTAGCGGCGACGACGAGGTTAGATGTAAGACTACGTATGCTTTCAAATCTTAAACATCCTTTGCGTCATGGTACTGCCGTTGGTTTTTTCACAGGTGCTGCTGAGGTAACGGCCAAAGTACACCTACTGGAGAAAGAAAAGCTGGATTCTGGAGATATTTCCTGGGCCCAACTTACCTTGGCTAAGCCGGTGGCATTGGTTAAAGGTGACCATTTCATTATCCGTTCACCAATGGATACATTGGGAGGTGGTGTGATTGTGGAGTCGCACTCAGTGAGACATCGCCGATTTCGCCCGGATATAGTTCAAAACCTGAAGATTAGGGCAGAGGGAACCGTGGGAGATGTTGTACTGGCTACGCTGGAGGCGAACCAACCCTTGGGACCAGAGGAGCTGGCAGTGAAGTGTGATTTGGGAGCTGATGAAACGCATGAAGTCGTTGATAGGCTGGTCAACGATGGAAAGGTGGTAATAGTGGGGCAGGGGAAGCAAAGCCTCCTTTTTACCGGTTCTGGCTGGGAACGATTGGCTAAGAAGGCGGAAGATGTAGCGAGGAATTATCATCGAAAATTCCCCACCCGCGCCGGAATACCCAAGGGTGAACTGAGCAGTAAGTTGAAACTATCGCCAACTTCTGCCGCATTACAGAGACTTTTTGAGTCTGGTGTTCTGGTTGAAGAAGGCGTAGCTGTTCATCTTCCGTCTTATCGAATTCAACTTTCCGAGCGACAACAGGAAAAGATAAACAACTTTCTCCGTGCCTTGAAGGAGAATCCTTATTCTCCACCCGGTGATATAACCCTGGAACCTGACTTGCTAAATTTACTTATTGAGCAGCGACAGGTGGTGAAAGTAAGCGACGGAGTGGTATTTTCTGCGTCTGCCTATGAGGAAATGGTGAATAAGGTTATGGCTTATGCCAGGGCAAAGGGTAAAGTGACCCTAGCTGAAGTCCGAGATATGTTAGGCACCAGCCGGAAATATGCCCAAGCACTTCTGGAATATATGGACGAGAAAAAAATCACACGCCGGGTTGGTGACGAGCGAATACTAAGATAACTATTACTGTTTAATAAATTGGCCGTTGTCCTCGAAGAAATGCCAGGCGCCATTATAGGCTGAGTTTATGGGACAGGTTTTGATTACGCTCCACATCCTATTTCCTATATACTCAGCGGTAAAAGTCGGTGCGGCGTCCTCATACTGAGGACAGCTGGCAGTAACTCAGCCGGTACGTCTGCTGGGCAACCGACAATCAGGGCTAAGCTTCTTTGCAGCAGCTAGGACCTGGTCCACAGTGTAGCTAGGTGAATTGGAGACGAATTTTGGTTTCTGTTGAACATCTGTGCTGGTTGTGGCGGGAGGAGTTGAGGGAGGGGATTGGCCACCAAAGATATATCCGCCAAGCCAGGTAGATGAATTTCCTTGGCTACTCGTGCCAACAGCATATATGATTCCTACCAGGAAGAAAATGATAGCTACGACTACAAGATAGCGACCAATCTGACCTATAGGCCGCCGTACTGTGTCTTCTACTCTTGTCGCTTTTCTGTGATGAATTTGTTCGGCTTTGTTAGCTGGGGGCTTGGTACGATGCGCCAGGTGGTGCAGCTTTCCACCACAATTGGTGCAAAACCCGGATGAGGTTCCAATTGTGTTGCCACAGTGGCGACACCTGTATTCGAAGCGCTGACCACAAGTGCTGCAGAAATGTTGCCCCACGGGGATTTGAGCACCACACTTAGGACATGGAAACGATTGCTGCAACTTATACTCCGTTTTCCTTATCTAAATGTTACCGCGCAATCTAAGCCATATGCAAATGCGTCTAAAACCAATTATATACCTGGCGGAAGCAAAGCAGAAAACTCTCTATATTTTCATCACCTCATAATCCCCTTCCTTTTATATATATAGGGCAGTTATTTTGCAAATCAGGCACCTGTGGTACTTATGGCTATATAATTCGTGGTACCTAAGTGTCTAGTGGAAACAGTACTAATTCATCATGTTTTATTGATTGGCCTGTGTGAAAATAAGAATGTAGATATCAAGACAACGAATGACACGCTTTATGGTAAGGAGGGAGAAATGAGCGGAAGCAAAAAATTCATGTCTATCGTCAGAGGTGATAAGAAGCTGCTGGGCATGTTTGGCGGTATTGTTATTGACGTTACTGCTCTTGTAGCTATCCTAGTCATGGCCTGCGTCTGGTATTTGCCGTAACTTCTAAAATACCGTAGGGTTTGTCACTCCAATGGTAAGAGAACTCATTAGCGTCATTGGGGGCTTCGTATTCGTTGCTCTGCTCTTCTGGGCTTGGGCTTGGTATTTTTTGTGATATATGTTCTGGCTAGTAATGCCAGCCGCTTTTTTACGCGTCTTCCTCCAAGGCAAAAGCCTTACTGAAACAACCCTCTAATTCTACTGGAATCCTCGATTTAACTACTCAGAATATCTTTAGAGCGCTTTGTCCGGGTTCATTTCCTTTGTTTTTCCGGTTAGTACGCAGTATAGATGCAACTCTGAGCTGTACTTCGATAATGCTGCAAACCTCCGCTTGCTTCAGCAACTGTTAAAAAGGTGGCGGGAGCGTATGGGGGTCGAACCCACCGAAGACACTATCAATGCCTCCCGACGGATTTGAAGTCCCAACTTTAGCTTCAGAATTGCTAAATATGCTTACACGCCAAGAATCGCATTTTACCCTTCCAAAATGGCTGTAATATGCCTTCAAAATGCCGTTGTCTTGAGCATAAAATCTGAAATTTTAGGGTTGCAGTTCTGTGAGCTAATTCACCTTTATTCTGCATTTGCCTGGCTAAGGGTATGCCTACCTTAATACAACATCTAGATTGATAATCAAGCTGGCACTTTCCAAATTAAGGTTTCCCTTGTGGGGGTATTCTATTTTGGTTTGGATGGGCGTATAATCGTGTATATACACGTGTGATTGAGGTGAATAGAAGGTTGTGATGCAGCAGCAAGTGTCTACTTGCCCCAAGTGTGGTTATCAAAACATTGTAGGTCAGCAATTCTGCGGGAACTGCGGTACATTAAAAGTCGCCACTTGTCCATACTGCAGAGCCACTGTTGACCCTAGCCATAGATTTTGTAGAAATTGTGGAATGGTCTTAGCTAAAAAGACACAACCAGTCACAAAAAGCGGTATACCACTAAACACAAAAACGGGATTCCATGTGAATAATGTCAGATGGGATAGTGATGATAAATTCATCTTGCTGTTGTATACCTTGAGGCCTCGAATTCTTCAGAAATTTGTAGAAGGCAAGTCCTTGTTGGAAATAGAAGCAGAGTTGGGATTACCTGTTGGGATCATTAGGGCTCTTATGGACAGAACAAAGTGGAGTGTGACTGTGAACGGAAAGACCAAGGTCATGCGACTAAAAAAGCTTACAGAACTCGTAAGAAAAAAAGGATGGCAGATAGGATATGAAGAACACTGCTTTGATGAAAATGGGCAGTTGTCAGAGGCATCGCTAATAGGGATGCTAAGTGAGTGGACACTGACATTGATGTGAGAAATAATGAGGGACAGCCAATGCACACAATTATGACCAATCCACAGTAGCAGACACTCAATGCGAAGTTGAAATAGCTGATTTTCCAGCACTGCACAAAATAACTTTGTAAAACTTCAGGCTATCCTGAAAAGTAACTGACCTAGTGTATCTTTGCACCGTTTCTACGCTTTTCCATGGCATAATCGCCATCAATCTACAATAGGGGAATAGAGTTTAAGAGAATCCTCAAAACGAACTGACCTAGTATATCTCTCCACCATGCTTATAGACTCCCATCTGCCTAGTCTCATTATGTGTAGACTATCTACTCCCCTTTTAGCGAGAATGGAAGCAAAAGTCCTTCGGAAGGTATGAGCATTGCATGGCAGCCCCGTCTTTGCTTTAAGCTGCTTCAACATCTCCTCAATACCATACCAATTTGTGCCCCAGATGCAGCCATCCTTCGGGTTATACTCGTGCAACCACTGCCTCAGGTATATCCCAGTCTTTTGACCAAATACTGCCAGTGCTTCTTTATTACCCTTACACCTCACCTTAATCAAGCGATTATCCCAGGCAATGTCCTCGCTCTTAATTGCAGCTAGTTCGCTCAATCTGAGTCCACTATCAGCGAATAGAGAGATAATAGCCTTGTCTCTTACACTTTCAACCTGGTCTATCAAGTATGCCACCTGTTCAATAGTCAGTGAAGGCAATATCTTCTTTTCTACCTTCGGTGGGTCTACCGATAGGATTGGGTTATCTTGAAAATCAAGCCTCAACCCAGATTTAGGAGAATATAGCCATCTGTAGAATGTTCTCAGTGTCCTGAAGTAGGCATGTTTACCACCATTGCTGCACTGTAGTGAACTCAGGAAGTCAGATATGTCCTGACCTCTAGCAGAAGTGCTGACTACTATCTTAGCGTGATTTAGATAACCCTCGTAGAATTGGATAGTTCGTGGTGAGAGACCTTGCCTTCTCGATGCTAGGAAATTGCTTACCAGTTGCTTACCATTTAGTGGCGGGAGCGTATGGGGGTCGAACCCACCGAAGACACTATCAATGCCTCCCGACGGATTTGAAGTCCGCGAAGCCCACCGGGACTCAAACGCTCCCCAATTAGGGGCTTATCTGCTCAGAACAGGTGTATATCTGGTCACACGGCTGACTCAGCTAACATAATACCAGATTCGTAGAGAGTAATGAAATGATTGATTCACCTGTAAAAATCAAATTTGTTATAATTGCGCTGTATTGAATTTCGGTTAAGACTAACTGTGGGCGAGATTTCTGATCCCTTGTGTAGAACTGAACCCGGTGTATTAACTCGGTTAACAAAAGCGCGGCGTATACGAGCTATGAGAAGGGCATTTAACGTGGTCAGGAAACGACAGCAGGCGAATATTCACCGCATACCTGACCTCGAAGGTCGTAAAAAAAGACTCAGGCGAACTCGGAAGCGTGCTATTGGCAACGAGGCTCTTCTTAAACAGGCTGTTGAAAACCTGAGACAAAACGGAATAAAGGTATACAGGGCGGATAGCCGGGATGAAGCAATATCATTGGTTGTCAGGGAAATCGCAGATAACAAGCTGGTGGTTAAATCAAAGTCGAATTTGACCAAAGAAATCGCGCTGACAGTGGCTCTAGAAAAAATCGGTATCGAGATTATAGAGACCGATATCGGGGACAGGATAATCCAGATTTCCGGCGGTGTGCCGTCCCATCCTACAGGTCCGGCCAGCCATCTAACAAAACATGACATAGCTGATATCCTATCTGCGCACTTCAGGCAAAAGGTGGAGCCGATCGCCGAGCCGATAGTTGAGCTGCTTCGAGATGAGATATCTACATATATAAACAGGTCTACAATCGGCATCACTGGGGCCAATGCCATTGTGGCTGAAGACGGAGCTATATTGCTGCTGCATAATGAGGGGAATATCATACAGGTGTCAATGCGGCCGGGAAAACATATTATCCTTGCCGGGATAGATAAGATATACCAGAATATGGAAGACGCCATGAATATGTTGAAGCTTCAAACATTTTGTGCCACGGGCTCCCTGGCAACCTCGTTCGTAAATATAATCAGCAGCCCGAGTCAAACCGCTGATATTGAAAAGCAGTTAATAAAAGGTGTCCATGGGCCCAGGGAACTGTGTGTCATTCTGGTTGATAACCACAGGGGCGACATAGCGAGGAGCGAATATAAGGATTTACTCTACTGTATAGGTTGTGGTCAGTGTCTGCTAGCATGTCCTGCTTATAGTGTTTATGGCAATAGATTCGGCGTCGATAGCCAGCTTGGGGGAAGGGGATTAGTTTATTCTGTTTTGAGCAGCGAGGCATCTGTTGAGGGTAATAAAGGGCTGGACCTGTGTCTTAGCTGCCGGAAGTGCCAGCAGAACTGCCCTCTGAATATAGACATTCCTTCTATGGTCACAAAGTTGCGTTTAGAAAACCGTAGAAAAATTCTGGGACCACATCTGCAGACTGCATATGATTTCCTGCGCGCCCATATAGAATGGGTAGGTAATGTGATTTGGAACGAAGCATTGCTGCTGCTTTCAGATTGGCGCGGTCGTCAGATTAACGGTTAGTTGTCTGCCTAATTCGCCTGTTAATCCTTAGCTATAGGCAATTCCACTATAAAAGTGGCTCCCTTGCCCGGTTCACTTTCGACGTAAATATTCCCACCATATGACTTGAATACCCCGGAGATATTTACTTGGCTTCCTTTATATTATATATTTGCGGATAAGGCTTTTATTTATCAAGCTTGTTCTGATATGAACTGCCTTGCGGAGTAAATCGTGGTGACATAGTTTTACGATTGTTGTAAAATCAAGGTTAGGGTAAAGATAGAAGGAGTTCGGTGAATGGAGCTATACATCTTGACTCAATCCGGTAGAAAGGCAATATCGATGCTCAGGAAGTCGGGTGATGAGCTGGACGCAAACCTACTTGAATATCTGGGCATGGCCGAGGGTGCAACGGTGGAACAATTTGCTGATGCCATGAAACTGGACGAGAAGATGGCCTATGATAAGCTGAGGTCGTTCAGTGCTAAAAGGTGGGCGTGGCGCAAGACAACCAAGCTGGCGAGGTTCTGATTTGGCGGGAGAATCGGTTTTTCGTTCTTAGACGGATTGTGATGTAAGGAGTACGCAAATGATGTTGCGAAAGCGTTGTGCTTACTGCCGTGGGCAGGGTTCGGCATCGGGCTCTGGAGGACCTTCTGCTCCGCTTGAGCCGTGCCCGGTTTGCAATCAACGAGGCTATAATCTGGTACCAGGAGACGCTGCGCTCTGCGGTTGCTGTCAAGGCAGCGGGCGGGTGCCCGCTGGAGGTGGAGCTTGGAGGCCATGTCCTGACTGTAATGGCATTGGCTACAAATGGTAATGAAGCTAGATGAACTGGTTGAGGGATTATAGGTATGGCTGAGATTGAGATATTGTGCTGGAATGTTAATGGTGTCAGGGCAGTAGAAAAAAGAGGCTTTCTGGAGTGGCTGCAGAGAAAGTCCCCGGATATTCTTTGTCTTCAGGAAACCAAAGCACATATTGACCAGCTTGATAATGATTTACGTGAGCCACACGGCTATCAAACTTACTGGAATTATCCCGAAAGAAAAGGCTATGGTGGAGTTGCCACCTTCACCAAGATGGAACCCGTCGCGGTGAAATATGACTTTGAGGATGGGGCGTTGGATTTAGAGGGGAGAGTCATAATAACTGAATATACTGGTTTCATTTTAACGAATGTATATTTCCCAAATGGGAAAATGGGCGAGGAACGATTGAAGTACAAGATGGATTTCTATGAATATTTTCTTGGTTTTGCCGATTCCCTGAAAGCAAAAGGAATCAAGCTGGTTGTATGTGGCGATTTTAACACTGCACATAAGGAAATAGATTTAGCCAGGCCGAAAGAGAATGAGCACGTCTCCGGATTCTTGCCCATGGAGAGAGCCTGGATGGACAAATTCGTATCCCACGGTTACGTTGATACGTTTCGCTATTTCAATAAAGAGCCGAATCAATATACTTGGTGGGACATGAAGACCAGAGCCCGAGAAAGAAATGTGGGCTGGAGAATTGATTATTTCTTCGTAACTGAAAACCTGTTGCCGGCGGTTTCTAAGGCATTCATAATGACTGAGGTAACAGGTTCTGACCATTGCCCCGCCGGAATTATATTGAAACTGTAAGCTAAAGTGGGCGGTGCACGAACCTTACCAACGTCGTGGTTGCACCCGGCAACATCTCCACCTCAGAAGTAGTAGGCACCAAGTGATTGGAACTGGCTTAAGTAGTCAGGGTTCCACCATCGACGACGATGGTTGTTCCAGTCACGTAGCTGGAGGCATCAGAAGCCAGATAAATCATAGCCCCCACTATTTCATCAGGGTCGCCGATGCGCCTCATTGGTACTCTATCCAGAAACTCTTTTTTATACTCCGGTACTGCCTCGAAGATGGAATCACCGAGGCGTGTGTGTATGTGGCCTGGGGCTATGGCATTTACTCTTATATTATATTTAGCCCATTCCTCAGCCATAATCTTGGTTGCCATTACTACAGCGGACTTACTGATTGAATACACGCCGATATTCGGTTCATGTCTGAAGCCAGCCATCGAGGCAACGTTGATAATCGTGCCGCCGTCATGCTCTTTCATTATCCTGGCTATAGCCTGGCTTAAGAATATTAATCCTTTCAGATTCAGATTCATGATTGAATCCCAGAGTCGTTCCTCTAAGTCCAGCATCGGACTCAAGGCTGGGCTGGTACCGGCATTGTTTACCAATATATCAATTCTGCCGAACTCCTTATTAACTGTCTGGACCAGGCTCTTTATCTCTTCCAGCCGGGCTACATGTGCTGCTACCGGCAAGGCTTTTCTTCCCAAACCTCTTATTTCAGCAGCTACCAGCTCCAGGTCAGGAAGCTTTCGGCTGGCAATGGCAACATCGGCGCCGGCTCTGGCAAATCCAAGAGCCGTAGCCTTACCGATGCCACGACTACCGCCGGTTATCAGAGCTACCT
>Ga0315295_10002434_pt1 | contig 15788 bp, 15 predicted proteins | sample YL17G14_0_MG_FD_204453 | JGI IMG/M metagenome (GOLD analysis project Ga0315295, IMG submission 204453) | Sediment microbial communities from Yellowstone Lake, YNP, Wyoming, USA - YL17G14_0 | ecosystem: Environmental > Aquatic > Freshwater > Lake > Sediment | place: USA: Wyoming | collected...
CTCGTCGGCCGCGCGCGCCAGCAAAGGCGACGTCGAGGCGAGGAGCGCGACGAGGGTCGCGACTCCGATGCGCAGGCTGGGCTGGACGTCGCTCACGATCAGGCTCTTCGCTCCGGACAGAGGACCAAGTACACCGCAACCGCAGTCGTTTACCGACCTTCGCCCGGGTCGTCCATCCGATTCGGGTCACGCCCCTTCCGGGACTTCTCGTCTTCGTCCTCCAGCATCCGGTACTTCGGGCCCTCCGGGTCGTCGTACTGCCCGCTCCGGACCGACCAGAGGAACCCCAGCCAGGCGGCGATGCCCAGCCCGAGCGAGATGGCGATGAGGAACCCCAGCGACACCATTCACCTCGAGTGACGAACGGGCACGGCGCGCCGGATGCGCAAGGAATTGGCCACCACGAAGGTGGAGCTGGCCGCCATGGCCCCGGCCGCCACGATGGGGTGGAGCACCCCGGCCATGGCGAGCGGCACGGCCACGACATTGTAGAACAGGGCCCAGAAGAGGTTCTCGCGGATGATCCGGTAGGTCCTTCGCGAGAGCCGGACGAGCTCCGGGACGAGCCGCAGGTCGTCCCGCACCAGCACGGCCTCGGCGCTCTCCATCGTCACGTCGGTCCCGCGGGACATGGCGACGCCGACGTCGGCCTGGGTCAGCGCCGGGGCGTCGTTCACGCCGTCTCCGGCCACCAGCACCTGCCGCCCCAGGGCCTGCAGGGCGGCCACCCGCTCCCGCTTCTCCGCCGGACTCACCTCGGCGACGGCGTCGGAGATGCCGAGCTGCGCCGCGACCGCCTCGGTGGTGCGCCGGTTGTCGCCGGAGAGCAGCCCGACGCGCAGGCCGAGCCGCGAGAGCTCGTCGACCGCCTCCCGCGCCTCGGGACGCACGGCGTCGGCGACCACCAGCATGGCCAGGACCCGGCCGTCGCGGGCCAGGAAGGCCACCGTGTCGCCCCGCTCCTCGAAGGCGCGGGCCCGGGCGTCGGCAGCCGGGGAGACGGCCGCGCCGGCCTCGGCCAGGAGCGCCCGGGTCCCGATCTGGACCGCGGCGCCGTCCACGCGGGCCTCGACGCCCCGCCCTGGCACGGCGGCGAATCCCACCACCTCCAGCTCCGGGCCATCGGCGAGCTGGCGCGCCGCCTCCACGAGGGCGCGCCCCAGGCTGTGCTCGGAGCGGCGCTCCACCGCCGCGGCCAGCCGGAGCGCATCTCCGGTCTCGAGCCCGCTCTCCACGACCACCACCTCCCGCAGCTCCGGGCGTCCGCGCGTCACCGTGCCGGTCTTGTCGAGCAGCGCCTCGTCTGCTCCGGCCGCCCGCTCGAAGACGTCGCCGCCCTTCAAGAGAAGGCCGCGGGCCGTGGCCACACCGGTCGCGAGCAGCACGGCCAGCGGGGTGGCGAGCCCCAGCGCGCAGGGGCAGGCGATCACCAGGACCGAGACGCCGATCATGATCGACCGGGCGGCCGGGGCTCCGCCGGCCAGGTGCCAGGCCGTCGAGGCGATCGCGAGGAGCAGGATGGACGGCACGAAGACGCCCACCACCCGGTCGGCCACGGCCTGGATGCGGGGCCGCGAGGCCTGCGCCTCCTCCACCGCCCGGATGATGCCCGCCAGCACGGTGTCGGATCCGGTTCGCGTCAGCTCCAGGATGAACGACCCGTGCAGGTTCACCGTGCCGCCGATGGCCGGCGAGCCGGGCTGCTTCGCCACCGGGTGCGACTCCCCGGTGACGAGCGACTCGTCCACCTCGCTCGCTCCCTCCCTGACCACACCGTCGGCGGGCAACCGCTCCCCGGGCACCACGTCGACCCGATCTCCGGGGCGGAGCTCCGCCACCGGCACGCGACGCACCTCCACCCCGCCTCCGGGGCCCGCCTCGATCCGCCGCGCCTCCCGAGGCTGCAGCGCGGCGAGGCGCGCCACCGCCTCGGAGGCTCGCCCCTTGGCCGCCGACTCGACGTAGCGCCCCACCAGCACGAGGGTCACGATCATGGCCGCGGTGTCGAAGTAGACCTCGCCGCCCTGGATCATCTGCCAGGCGCTGTAGGCGAGCGACGCGCCGGCGCCCAGCGCGATGAGGGCGTCCATGTTGAAGCGCCCGCGGCGCAGGCTCGTCACCGTGTTCCGGAGGAACGGAGCCCCGGAGTAGAAGTACACCGGAAGCGTGAGCCCGAGCCCGACCCACTCCAGCAGCCGCCGCGTCTCCGCGTCGATGCCCTGGAAGTAGCCGGCGTAGAGGGCGATGGTGACCACCATGAGCTGCGAGGAGAGGAAGGCCGCGGTGCCGAGCCGCACCAGGAGGTCCCGCGTCTCGCGCCGCTGGGCCGCCTGCCCCTCGGTCTCGCCGTAGGGCTTCGGCAGGTAGCCGGCGGAGCGGATCCGCCCGAGCACGGTCTCGAGACCTGCCCGGGCCGGATCCCAGCGGATGCGGGCGCGGTGGGTGGCGTAGTTCACGCGCGCGAAGGCCACCCCCGGCGTCCGGGAGAGGAGCCGCTCGTTCAGCCAGACGCAGGAGGCGCAGCGGATGCCCTCGACGTAGAGGTCGACCTCGGAGAGGCCGCCCGGGACCGGGCGGACCGCCGCGCGGAAGGGCTCCACCTCCTGCGGCGACTCCGGGCGGGCGGCCAGCCCCCTCTCCTCCCACCTCCTCCCGTCGTAGAAGGCCCCGAGCCCCTCGTCGCGGATGAGCCGGTGGTTGCCCTGGCATCCGGTGCAGCAGAAGACCCGGTCGATTCCGTCGACCGTCTCGCGCACCGCCTCCCGCTCCGGGAAGTCGAGCAGGCAGTGATCACAGCCAAGGGACATGGACGCGGAGCCCCCGGAGCACGAAGAGCAGGCCGAGGAGCGCCACCAGCACGCCACCGGCCCGGTGGAGGAGGCCGCGGGAGCGGGTCGAGAGCGCCGCCACCACCGCGCCGGCGAGGAGCAGCGCCGGGAGCGTCCCGGCCCCGAAGGCGAGCGCGAGGAGCAGCCCCCGGGCCGGCGAGCCGGTCGCCGCCGCGGCGGCGAAGGCGGAGTAGGAGAGGCCGCAGGGGAGCAGGCCGAGCACCAGGCCGAGCGGGTAGGCGCCCATCGGCGCCTCGTGGCCAGCCAGCCTCCGCACCGCCGACATCACCTGGCCGGCCAGCCGCCCCTCCGCGGACCTCATCCACAGGGACATGGAGGCCGCGCCGATCCCCGTGGTCACCAGGAGCGCGCCGGCCAGCACGGCGACCACGTCCTGGACGCCTGCCAGCCGCCCGGCCACGTTGACGAAGGAGCCGAAGAGCCCCATCAGCGCGCCGATCAGGCCGTAGGTCGTGATGCGCCCGAGGTGGTAGGCGAGCTGCGGGGCGAGCGCGCGGCGCGCCGGGATGCCCGGCGGCGCGGCGATGCCGAGCGCCCCGATGAGCGGCCCGCACATGGCCACGCAGTGGCCGAACCCTCCCAGGAAGCCGGTGGCGAGGGCGATGGGAAGGGAGGCGTCCATCCGTGCCCGGGTCGGTGCGCTACTCGGCCGCCTGGAACGGGAAGCGCGCCCGCGCCTCGCCGCCGCCGGGCAGCCGCGCCACCACCTCGGCCACCCATTCACGCCGGCCGCTCGCGCAGCGCAGCAGAGCCCCGCGACCGGCATGGCGCCCGTCGCCGCCGCCGCGGAGCGCGATCCGGTTCTCGCCCATGTACATGCCGGGCATGGAGAGCTCGACCGCCACATCGGCCCCGGCCACCGGAGCCCCCCCGCGGGTCAGACGCACCGCGACGTCCAGCTCCTTCAGCGGCACGGGGGGCCGGGGCGCCAGCTCGAGCAGGATGCGGAGATCCCCCACCTCGGCCTCGCAGCCCCTGGCGCCCGCGTCGCAGTGAACGCCCTCACCGACGGCGCCCGCCACGTGGACCCACTTTCCGAGCGTGAGCGACTCGCCGCCGCGCTGGATCACGACGTCCAGATCCCAGAACCCCGCCTCGGTCATGGGCAGGGTGGCGGCGTAGCGTCCGCCGCCCTGCGACCGGGCCGGAGCCGAGCGGTCGAAGAGGACCGTGCCGGGCCGGGACACGCGGAAGGTCACCTGGGCACCGTCGAGGGGCGAGCCATCCCTGCCGGAGAGCGACGCCGCCAGGACCGCCTCCGGGCCGGCTCGCAGCCCGCTCTCGTCCACGGCGAGGGTCCACCCCAGTGCCTCGGCGCGCCGACGATCCTCGTCGTGGTGGATCCCCGATTCGTAGGGATTGGCCACCACCGTCCGCTCGTAGCTCCCGGACGCGATCCAGATGGTGGCGGCGACCACCCCCAGGACCACGGTGGCGATGACGGCGATGACGACCTTCACGGAACCCCCGGCAGGAGGATGGGTACCTGGGCCCTCACGGTACCACCGGTGGCGCCCGTCGCCACGAGGACGGCCGCCACCGTCGGTCCGGGGCCCAGGCCAGACACCGAGGCCACCACGAGGACCCGGCGATGCTCTCCCGGTGCGAGGTCGACCCGTTCCGGGCTCACCGCAGCCTCGCCCCGCGCGGGCGAGAGGGAGAGGTGCAGCGTCACCGGCGCGCGGCCGCGGTTCTCGAAGGAGACCTCGTAGGCGTTCACCACCCGGCCGTCGGGACCGAGCCGGGGGGAGAGCGTCGAGGAGATGGCCGCGGTGAGGTCGACGCTGCCGCGCGCGGCCTGGATGCCCGCCGCCACGGTGCCGGCCACCGCGAGCAGCGAGACCGCCCCGAGCGCGAGGACCACCGGCCGCAGGAACCGCGGGCGCTCCCCGGGGGCGCCCCAGAAGTAGTCGACCAGCGTGGGCCGCCCGAACTTCGCCAGGATGGGCGCGCAGGCGTCGACGCACTGCGCGCAGGCGATGCACTCGGCCTGCAGCCCTTCGCGGATGTCGATCCCGGTCGGGCAGACGCGAACGCATGCGCCGCAGTCGATGCACTCCGCGTCGCGCCCCTCGTCGTAGGCCACGACGAGCGTGCTGCGGTCGAAGAGCACCCCCTGCAGCTTGGCATAGGGGCAGACGCTGGCGCAGAAGCGCCCGCGCACGAATCCCAGGTCGAGGAAGAGGATCGCGCCGAGCACCACCCAGCTCCAGCCCAGCACCGGTCCCAGGTCGAGGGCGAGCATCCCGGAGAGGAACTCGGCGGGCGGGACGAAGTACCAGAGCGTGGCCGCCGAGAAGAGGACCGACACCCCGGCCACCGCCAGCCAGGCCAGCGCCAGCCTGGCCGGGCGCCTGCGCCTGCGCGTCCGCTCCACCGCCAGGGAGGCGGTCAGGTCCCCGAGCAGCGTCTGCGGGCAGCTCCACCCACACCAGACCCGTCCCCAGACGAAGGTGACGAGGAGGAAGACGGAGGTGAACGCCAGGAGCCCGAGAAGGAGGACGAAGAACTCGTCCATCCACAGCGTGACGCCGAACAGGTGGAGGCGCAGCGTCGGCACGTCGAAGCGCAGCGCGCTCTCCCCCCGGACGGTGAGGAAGGGCAGGCCCAGGAAGATCGCGGACTGCGCGACCCCCGCTCCCCGGCGCCACGTCCCGATCCGCCTACTCGTCGTCATCGAGCATCTTGTACTTCACTTCCTCGATGCTCTTCTTCCGCGTCGACGAGAAGTAGTGGACGATCACCCAGAGCAGCGCCGCGCTGAGCAGCAGGCCGAAGCCCAGGTAGACCCAGTCGTCTCCGGGCACGCCCTCGGGCCTCATGGATCGCTATCCCTTGCCGGCCTTGCGCCGGCGGGCGACCAGGTAGAGCCCGATGGCCGCCATCGTCGGGAGGACGGTGAAGAGGATGGTCATGAAGATGTTGGCGCCGGCGTCGCCGGCGGCGGCGGCCGCCCCGGCGGACTCCTCGAGGGCCCTCTGCTGGGACCAGCCGCCCAGCGACGGGGTGTAGGTCCACGCGTAGTAGATGCCCCAGAGGATGAGCCCCCAGAAGAGCACCCACCAGCCCAGCGGGATCTTGCTCGACGTCTCCTTCGCCTCGAGTGCGTCCGCGGTGTCGGGAAGTTCGTTCATGGCCGTGGATCCCCTCAGTGCCTTCCGCCGGTCTGGTGCTCGCGATGCTCCACCTTGGGAGGCTCGCTTCCCTCGTGGAGCTGCTGGGCCCGGATCCAGCTCACCAGCTGCCAGATCCCTTCGGGCGGGATCTGCCCGGCGTAGGCCTCCATGCCCCCGTCCGGGGAGCCGGGGCGGCCGATGGCCTTCTTGGCGTCGCTCCCGCCGGAGATCACCGCGAAGTACTCGCCGTCGGTGCCGTAGCCCTTCTGCGCCAGGAATTCACCATTAGTGAACGACGGCCCGATCCCTCCCTGCCCCTCGTCGCCGTGGCACACCGAGCAGCTGGCGGCGAAGAGCACCGCGCCGGCGGCGATGGCCTGCGGGGAGGTGCCGAACGGGTTGGTGGCCGCGAGGTCGAGTCCGCCGGCCGCCTTCTTCTTCTCCACGGCGTGCCCCAGCTGCTGGGTGTAGGCCACCAGCGCGTCCATCTCGGTGCGGGTGGCGAGCTCGGCGATCTGCTGCGCCGTGAAGGGCAGGCCGAGCGCGTCCATGTGGGCCTTCACCGCCGCGGCGTCGAGCTTGTTCGCCTTCATCCAGCCGTAGGGAGGCATGTTGGAGCGCGGCACGATGGCCTGGGCGTTTTCGTAGTGGGCCAGGTGCCACGCGTCCGGGCGCTTCCCTCCCTCGCGCGCCAGGTCCGGCCCGGTTCTCTTCGATCCCCAGAGGAATGGCCGGTCGTAGAAGAACTCGCCTGCCTTCGAGTAGTCGCCGTAGCGCATGACCTCGGTGCGCAGCGGCCGGACGGTCTGGGTGTGGCAGTTCACGCAGCCCTCGCGCTGGTAGATGTCCCGGCCGGCGAGCTGCAGCGCGGTGAAGGGGCGCAGGTTCTCGAGCTTCGGGTGCATGTCGGCCCGGAGCATGGGATACGCCATCATCACGATGGAGCCGGCCAGGACCGCCACCGTGACCATCAGCGTGAAGAGGATGGGCTTGCTGTAGATCTTTCCCGCCATGGCTCGTCCTCTCCCCTACGCGGCCTCGAGGGCGCGCCCCTTCTGGATGGTCATGAGCACGTTCGCGACGAAGACCAGCATGCCCACGACGAAGATGGTCCCGCCCAGGGACCGCAGGTGCCAGTACGGGTAGTTCTTCACCAGCCCCTCCATGAAGGTGTACTTGAGCGTTCCCTCCGGGGTGAGCGCCTTCCACATGGCGCCCTGCTGGATGCCGGTGATCCAGCCGGTGAACGAGAAGATGAGCTGCCCCACCAGCACCAGCCAGAAGTGGGTGTTGGCGAGCTTCACGCTGTAGATCTCGGTGCCGTAGATCCTGGGGATCACGTAGTAGATCGAGGCCGTCACCGTGAGTGCCACCCAGCCCATGGTGCCCATGTGCACGTGACCCGGGACCCAGTCGGTGAAGTGGATGAGCTGCGAGACCACGCGGAGCGCCTGCGTGGGCCCCTGCACGGTCTGCAGCCCGTAGAAGGTGATGCCCAGGATGAAGAACTTGGCCAGGTAGCTGGTCTTCATCTTCGACCAGTCCTCGCCGATGGTGCCGTATCCGTTCACCACCGAGCCCCAGGACGGCGCGATCAGGAAGAGGGTGAAGACGATGGCCAGCGTCTGGATCCAGTCGGGCAGCGGCGTGTAGACGAGGTGGTGCGCGCCGGTCCAGAGGTAGCCGAAGACCAGCGACCAGAAGGCCACGATGGAGAGGCGGTGGCTGTAGATGGGCAGGCCGGTGGACTTGGGGAGGAAGTAGTAGAACATCGCCAGGATGGGGGTCGTGAAGACGAACCCCACCACGTTGTGGCCGTACCACCACTGCACGTTGGCCGAGTTCACGCCGGCGAAGAGGTGGTAGCTCTTCATCGGACCGGCCACGATGGCCAGGTTGTTCACGATGTAGAGCACCGCCACGCCCACGACGGTGGCGATGATGAACCAGAGCGAGACGTACATCTGCTCCTCGCGCCGGGCCAGGATCGTCCCGAAGACGTTCACCGCGAACATCACCCAGACGACCACGATGGCGATGTCGAGCGGCCACTCCATCTCGGCGTACTCGAGCGACTGCGTGTAGCCCATGGCGAGGGTGACGAGCGCTGCGAGGATGCCGACGTTGAAGAGCCAGAGCTGGAGGCGGGCCAGCCTCGGGAAGAGCAGCGTCCTCCGGGTGAGGCGCATGACGATGTAGTAGCAGAGGCCGAAGATGGCCCCGATCCCCAGGCCGAAGCCGAGGATGTTGGTGTGCACCGTGCGCAGGCGGCCGTAGCTCGCCCAGGGGGCGAAGTTCAGGGCCGGGGCGAAGAGCTGCACCGAGATGAGGAGCCCGACCACGAGCCCCACCACCGCCCAGACGATGGACGAGAGGATGTACCCCTCCACCGTCCTGTAGTCGTACCGATATTCCTCGTTCATCGTTCCCTCCGCCTGGAGCGGCGCGCGGCGAAAGATTACAAGAAGCGTTCCAGCCGCGGGAGGGTGATCTGGGGCGGTTTCGGGCGCGGACCTGACACGGATCAAGCGCCGTTGCGCACCCTTTGCGACATACTGGACCGATGGGCGCGATTTTTTCGTTCTTCACCCAGGGTGTGACGCTGGGCTTCTCGGCAGCGGCCTCGCCCGGCCCCTTCCAGGCCTTCCTGTTCTCGCGCGCCTCCCGGGTCGGCGTGCGTCGCGCCCTGCCGCTCGCACTCGCACCCCTGGTGAGCGACGGGCCCGTCGTGGCGGTGATCCTGCTCGCGCTCACCCGGATGCCGCAGGGATTCCTGCGGGGACTGGAGGTCGCCGGCGGCGCCCTTCTTCTCTGGCTCGCGTGGGGGAGCCTTCGCCTTTCCGCCCATCCGCCGGCCGGGTCGGGAGTTCCCGCCGAGAGCGCGGGGGGCTCGTTCCTCCGCGCGGCGGTGGTGAACGCCGCCGGTCCCGGCCCGTGGATCTTCTGGAGCACGGTGTGCGGCCCCATCCTCGTCGAGGGCTGGCGCGCCGCCCCGGCGCGCGGCCTGGCCTTCCTGGCCGGCTTCTATCTGCTGCTCGTGGGAGGCAACGCCGCGCTGGTGGCCGCCTTCGGGCTGGCCGGGCGAATCGGTCCGCGGACAGCTCGCGGGCTGGGGCTCGCCTCCGCGGCGCTCATGGCCGGGATGGGCGCGCTTCAGCTCTGGCGGGGGATCACTGGCTAGTGCCCCCGGCCCGGGCGGTGAGCTGCTCGGCCGTGACGAAGCGCGGCGCGATGTCCACCGGGATCCCGCGCAGCTTCTCGAGCACCCGCGCGACCGGGGGGCGGACCACGGCCATGCGGTCGAGAAGCGCCTTCGCGCCGGCCGCGTCCCCCTTGGCCTGCAAGGTCAGGATCTCGCGGGAGAGCGACTCGACGGCGCCGCGGATCTTCCCGTCCACCACCGAGAAGCGGCCGTCCTTGCCCACCGCGACGCCGCCCTGGTCGAGGAACCAGTTGAGCTGAAGGGCCACGCCCCGGCCGTGGGCCTCGTCGATGCCGAACCGGATGGAGCGAAAGGCCGAGGCCAGGAAGGTCGAGTACATGGTCCGCTCCAGATCCCTGGGGAGGACGCCGCGATCGACCAGGCGTTGCAGCGCGAAGAGGCCGACCACGTCGGCCTTGGCCTCCTCGATGGCCGGGGAGGTCGTGCCGAGCTGCTCGCGAACCGTGGTGCGGCCCGTGGCCCTCAGGATCTCGTGGGGCCCGACGCCGTGCACCAGCTCGTGCATGAGGATGTGGGTGAAGAAGGCGTCGAAGGTGACCCGATTCTGGTCGGCGACCGAGAGCGCCACGGCCGCGATGGGGCGGAGCACCTTCTGGAACTTGGCCTCCTGGATGTTCTTCAGCATGACCCGCTTCGACCCCTTCTCGAGGAGGATCCGCTCGTCGTTGGGCAGGTTGTAGGCGGCGGTGGTGACGCCGCGGCGCCCGTCGCCGGCGGCGAAGACCTGGTTGACGACGCGGATGGGGGCGAGCGCGCCGAGCTTCGGGTTCCTCCAGGCCGGGTCCATGGGAAGGTGGTCCTCGATGTCCTGCAGCTCGGAAGAGAGCCGGGCCACCTTGCGCGTCTCCGCGTCGTCACGCACGGTGACGAAGGCCTCGAAGGCCGCCTTGGCGTTGAACCAGCCGTCCCCGTAGGTCTCGTAGGGACCGATGGTGGGCTCGACGGCCGCGTCGACCTCCATCCAGGCCACGTCGCTCGCGTAGTAGTCGTCGGAGAGGAGCGCGGCGGCCCGCGACTCGAGGAAGCGCCTCAGCGTGGGCTCGGCGGTGAGCGCGGCGGCCTCGCGGAGCTTCGCGGCGGCGAGCGCGAGCTCGCTCTGGTACTCGACCGAGTAGGGCACCGCGGCGAGCCCGGCCGGTGTCTGCCGGATCACCGAGAAGAACCCGCCGGCCGCGGCACGCTCCTTCCCGGGAAGCGAGGCCATCCACCGGGCGACCTCGTCCTTGGTCGCTCCGGGCGGGTAGAAGGTGCCGGCCTCCGGCCTGGGCGGCGCGCCGGGGACGAAGACCCGGTCGTGGTCGAGCCGGTCCCAGGGCCCCTTGTTCCTCAGGAAGAAGGCGAGGCGCGCGCGGCCGAGCGGCGTCGGGTCGTCCTGGAGCGAGAGCAGCATGGCGTCCGCGCCCGCCCACTCCTGTCGCAGGAAGAGGGCGTCCACGACCTGGCTCGCCTCGACGAGGCGGGCCAGCGCCAGCCGTTCGCCCTCCGGGAGCGTCGAGAGATCCACGGCGAGGTCCACCGGGGCGTACTGGGCCTCGAGGCGGCGCAGCTCCTCGACGCCGGGCGTCCCCGGGGCGGGCGTGGCGGCCGAGGTGGCGTGGGCGACGAGGGCGGCGAGCAGGGCGAGCTGGGTGCGCATGGCGGGAGATATTACCAGCAGCGCCACGATGCGCCCGTGGACGCCGCCCCGCCCCGAGGGCGTCGACCGGCCCTACCCCGGCGCCTGGCTCTCCCACCCCTCTGCGGCGCGCCTGGCCCGCAGCTCCGCCTCGGCCGCTGCGATGCGCGTCCGCGCCGTCTCCATCAGCTTCACCACGTCGGAGCCGGTCATGCCCTTCGTGTCGATGGGATCGAGCACGCGGATGAGCACCAGCGTGGGGCGGATCCAGGGGCTGCCCTTCGGCATGCCGTAGGCCGAGCCGGTCACCGCCACCGGAACGATCGGCACCTGCGCCTCGACGGCGAGCCGGAAGGCCCCCGGCTTGAAGGGGCCCATCTTGCCGTCCCGGCTGCGGGTGCCCTCCGGGAAGATCATGACCGGCATGCCGTGGTCGAGGTACCAGCGGGCCTTCTGAAGAGCCGCCCCCCCGCTCTCGCGGTCGCCGCGGTTCACCGGGATGTCCCCGGAGAGCCTGAAGTACAGGCCGAAGAAGGGGATCTGGAAGACCTCCTCCTTGGCGATCCACTTCATCTCGCGGCGCTGGCGCGACATGGCGAAGATGTCGAGGAAGGACTGGTGGTTCGAGGTGCACACGTACGCGCCGCTCCTCGGCTGCTCCCCCTCGATGCGCACGTGCCAGAAGGGGAAGACGTAGGTCGGCGTCGAGCCGACGAGCCGCAGGAAGCGCCCGGGGACGCGCCGGGTCGGGTCGAAGGGGACCGTGATCGCGACGAGCAACAGCATCAGGGGGAAGGCGACGACCATCACCAGGACCGAGATCGCGTAGGACGCGGCCGCGAGCAGGTTCACGACCGGGCGGGGCAGGCGAGGCGGGCGCACGTCCGGATCTCTACCATTTCCCGCTACAATCCCGCACCGTGCCCGAGCTTCCTGACGTCGAGGTCTACGTCGAGGCGCTGCGCGTCCGCGTGGTCGGCGAGCCGCTCGAGCGGGTGCGCCTCGGAAGCCCCTTCCTGCTGCGCACGGTCGCGCCGCCGCTCTCCGCCTTCGCGGGGAAGCGGGTCGTGGCCGTCTCGCGCCTCGGAAAGCGCGTCGTCCTGGAGTTCGAGGGAGAGCTCTTCCTCGTCGTGCACCTCATGATCGCGGGGCGGCTCCACTGGAAGCCGGCCGGGGCGAGGCTGCCGGGCAAGGCCGGGCTCGCCGCCCTCGACTTTCCGGGCGGGACGATCACCCTCACCGAGGCGGGCACGAAGCGGCGGGCGGCGCTCCACGCGGCGTCGGGGCGGGCGGCGCTCGCGGCGCTCGACCGGGGCGGGATCGAGCCGCTCGAGGCCACGCCGGATGCGTTCCGCGAGGCGCTCCTGCGCGAGAACCACACGCTCAAGCGAGCGCTCACCGACCCCCGCCTGCTGGCCGGGATCGGCGGCGCCTACGCCGACGAGATCCTGCACCGGGCCCGCCTCTCGCCCATGCAGCTCACCTCCCGCCTCGACGGCGGCGAGGTCGAGCAGCTGCGGCTCGCGGTTCGCGCCGTCCTCTCGGAGTGGACGGAGCGGCTGCGCCGGGACGCCGGCGGCGAGTTTCCCGAGGGTGTCACGGCCTTCCGCGACGGGATGGCGGTCCACGGGCGCCACCGGAAGCCCTGCCCGGCCTGCGGCACCGCCGTGCAGCGCATCGTCCACGCCGCCAGCGAGACCGACTACTGCCCGCGCTGCCAGACCGGCGGCCGCATCCTCTCCGACCGGTCGCTCGCTCGGCTGCTCCGGGACGACTGGCCTCGGACGGTGGAGGAGATGGAGGCGTTCGAGGAGCGCAGGCGATAGGAGACGGGAATGAAGACCAGGATCACCGAGATGTTCGGCATCCAGCACCCCATCATCCAGGGCGGCATGCACTACGTCGGGTTCGCCGAGCTGGCCGCCGCGGTGTCGAACGCCGGCGGGCTCGGCATCCTCACCGCGCTCACCCAGCGAACGCCCGAGCTGCTCGCGGGCGAGATCCGCCGCTGCCGCGGGATGACCGACAGGCCCTTCGGCGTCAACCTCACGTTCCTGCCGGCCCTCGCCTCGCCGGACTATCCCGGCTACGTCCGGGCCATCGTCGAGGGCGGGGTCAAGGTCGTCGAGACCGCCGGCAACAACCCGCAGCAGGTGCTGCCGGTCCTGCACGCAGCGGGGATCCAGGTGATCCACAAGTGCACCTCGGTCCGCCACGCGCTGAAGGCCCAGTCGATCGGCTGCGACGCGGTGAGCGTCGACGGCTTCGAGTGCGGCGGCCACCCCGGCGAGGACGACGTCCCGAACTTCATCCTGCTGCCGCGCGCCGCGGACGAGCTCGAGATCCCGTTCGTCGCCTCGGGCGGCATGGCCGACGGCCGCTCCCTGGTGGCGGCCCTCGCGCTGGGCGCGGACGGCATCAACATGGGCACGCGCTTCATCGCCACCCGGGAGGCGCCGGTGCACGAGAACGTCAAGCAGGCCATCCTGGCGGCCAGCGAGCTCGACACCCGGCTCGTCATGCGCCCGCTCCGCAACACCGAGCGCGTGCTCCGGAACGGCGCGACCGACCGTCTGCTCGAGAAGGAGCGCGCCCTCGGGTCGAAGCTCACCTTCGAGGACGTCCGGGAGGAGGTGGCCGGCGTCTATCCGAAGATCATGCTCGAGGGGGCCATGGACGCGGGCGTCTGGTCCTGCGGCATGGTGGCCGGCCTGATCCACGACATCCCGACCGTGAAGGAGCTGATCGACCGCATCATGGCCGAGGCGGAGAGCATCATCCGCCGGCGCCTGGCCGGGTTCCTCTCGGCCTGACGGAGGACGCTCCCGTTCACCCCCGGAGGCAGGAATGGACGAGGCTCTTCAGGAGGTCGTTGCCCGGGTCCGCGAGAAGGCGCGCGTCCTCTACGAGGGCAAGGACGTTCCGCACCACAGCTGCGGCATCGCGCTGGCCGAGACCTTCTCCTTGCCCACTCGCCCGTACCAGGCGCTGCGCAAGGGGGGCATCACCGGCGAAGGGCTCTGCGGCGCCGTCATGGCCGGTCAGCTCGTCCTGGGCGAGCTGCTCGGCGACCCCGATCCGACCGGCCAGGTCACGCCGGCGCTGCGCGAGGCGATGGCCCACTACCTCGCGGCGGTGCGGGCCCGGGTGAACCGCGGGAAGAGCGACACGCTCGTCTGCAACGACCTCACCGGGCAGTTCGCCGAGTTCGGCTCGGGGCAGAGGCTCTCCTTCTGCACGGACATCGTGGTCACCGTCGCCGAGGCCCTTGCCGAGGTGCTCGTCGCGCACGGAAGGGCGGTCGACCCCACGCCCGTCCGGCTCCCGGCAACCTGAGCAAAGTTCGTCTTTACAGGCTTTACAATGAGCCGGTGCGTCATTTTCTTTCGTTGACAACTCTGTGGGATCAGGGTTGTGTGCTGCCTCCACTGAACAGAGGGAGCACCGATGGCCACCGATTTTTCGCCCCCCAAGAACCTCGAGACCCCGAAGAAGAAGATCCGCAAGGAGGAGGCGCTCGCCTACCACTCCATGGGTCGACCCGGGAAGATCGAGGTCGTCCCGACGAAGCCCTGCGCCACCGCGCGCGACCTTTCGCTCGCCTACAGCCCCGGCGTCGCCGAGCCCTGTCTCGAGATCGAGAAGGACCCGGATCTCTCCTACGCCTACACCGCGCGCGGGAACCTGGTCGCGGTCATCTCGAACGGCACGGCGGTGCTCGGCCTGGGCGACATCGGCGCCCTGGCCGGCAAGCCGGTCATGGAGGGCAAGGGCGTCCTCTTCAAGAAGTTCGCCGACATCGACGTCTTCGACCTGGAGATCGAGGCCAAGGAGATCGACCGCTTCTGCGAGGTGGTGAAGGCGCTCGAGCCCACCTTCGGCGGCATCAACCTCGAGGACGTGAAGGCCCCGGAGTGCTTCGTCATCGAGGAGCGTCTCAAGCGGGAGATGAACATCCCGGTCTTCCACGACGACCAGCACGGGACCGCCATCATCTCCGGCGCCGCGCTGATCAACGCCGCCGAGCTGGCCGGAAAGAAGCTCGACAAGCTGAAGGTGGTCGTCTCCGGCGCCGGCGCCTCGGCCATCGCCTGCACCAAGTTTTATCTGAAGCTGGGAGTGAAGAAGGAGAACGTGATCCTGGTCGACACCAAGGGCGTCGTCTACAAGGGGCGCACCGAGGGGATGAACGAGTACAAGGCGGAGTTCCTGGCCGACACCAAGGCCCGGACCCTCGAGGACGCCCTGAAGGGCGCCGACGTCTTCCTGGGCTGCTCCGCCAAGGGGCTCATGTCGCAGGACATGGTCCGCTCCATGGCCAGCGACCCCATCGTCTTCGCGCTCGCCAACCCGGACCCGGAGATCAGCTACCCGGACGCCAAGGCGGCGCGCAAAGACGTGATCATGGCCACCGGCCGCTCCGACTACCCGAACCAGGTGAACAACGTCCTGGGCTTCCCCTACATCTTCCGCGGGGCCCTCGACGTGCGCGCCAGGGCCATCACCGAGGAGATGAAGATGGCCGCGGCGCGCGCGCTCGCGCAGCTGGCCCGCGAGGACGTGCCGGAGTCGGTGTCCCGCGGCTACGGCGGCGAGCGCTTCAGCTTCGGCCGCGACTACATCATCCCCAAGCCGCTCGACCCGCGCGTGCTGCTCTGGGTGGCACCGGCCGTCGCCGAGGCGGCCATCTCGAGCGGCGTGGCCCGCCTGTCGCTCGACCTCGCCGACTACCGCGAGCGGCTCAAGAAGCGGCAGAGCCGGCTCCACGGCGTGATGAGCCTGGTGCACGCGAAGGCCCGCACCAAGCTGGCGAAGATCGTCTTCCCCGAGGGGGACAACGAGAAGATCCAGCACGCCGCCCAGATCCTCCGCGAGGAGGGGCTCTGCGAGCCCATCCTGCTCGGGCCGGTGCAGAAGATCCGCGCCTCCATCGAGGAGCGGCGGCTCGACGGCCTGGAGGGCGTGCAGGTGATCCTCCCCGAGGA
>Ga0315295_10002435_pt1 | contig 15788 bp, 16 predicted proteins | sample YL17G14_0_MG_FD_204453 | JGI IMG/M metagenome (GOLD analysis project Ga0315295, IMG submission 204453) | Sediment microbial communities from Yellowstone Lake, YNP, Wyoming, USA - YL17G14_0 | ecosystem: Environmental > Aquatic > Freshwater > Lake > Sediment | place: USA: Wyoming | collected...
CAATCTGCCCAACTCGCCAATGCCGGCACGAATGCAACGCAACGCCGCCCAACAGCATTCGCTAACGGTCTTGGCCTGAGATAGCCGAATATAAGCGCAGAGCGAGAGCATCCAAGCGATCGCGTCCCTGCGATCCATGGCGGTCCTTCCTTTCCAGGTCGTTCCTGGAGCGTATACGCCCTGCAAACCTACAGAACCTATCGGGCAGGACCGCCCTTTCCATGCAGCCTTCCGCCAAACTGGGGATGAGTCAGCAGAGAATCCTATTGACATACCAGGCTAGAGGCTATAAAATCACAGGTTTGGGTAGTTTACCTTGCCTGTGGGAGGCGTTCCCCGACGGAGTTGGGGCGGGGTGTTTATGCCGGACGTATGTACTGTCAATCTGCGGAACGTGGCCGTCATCGCGCACGTGGACCACGGCAAGACCACCCTCGTGGATGCGCTGCTCTACCAGTCGGGCATGTTCCGCCAGGCGGACCTGGACAAACTGGCCGGCGGAGTGCTGGGCCTCATCATGGACTCGAACCCCATCGAGCGCGAACGCGGCATCACGATCCTCAGCAAGAACTGCGCGTTGAACTACACGGCGCTGGATGGGGCGACCTACAAGATCAACATTATTGACACGCCCGGCCACGCGGATTTCGGCGGCGAGGTCGAGCGGGTGATGAAGCTGGCCGACGGCGTCCTTCTGCTGGTGGACGCGTTCGACGGGCCGATGCCACAGACGCGGTTCGTGCTGCAAAAGTCGCTCGAAGCCGGGCTGCGCCCGATCGTCGTGGTGAACAAGGTGGATCGTCCCGACGGTCGGCCGCACGACGTGGTCAACGAAGTGTTCGACCTGCTGGTGTCGCTCCACGCGGACGACGCGGCGCTGGGGTTTCCCGTGGTCTTCGCCTCGGCGAAGGAGGGCTGGGCCACCGCCGACCTGGACCAGCGGGGCGGCGATCTGCGACTGGTCTTTGAAAGCATCGTCAACCATGTGCCGGCGCCGCAGGCGGAAGTTGACGCGCCGCTGCAGATGCTCGTGACGTCGCTCGAATATAGCGACTACGTCGGGCGCATCGGCATCGGCCGCGTCGTGGCCGGCCGCCTCAGACAGGGCCGGCAGGTCTGCGTGATGAACCGCAACGGCAGCCAATCGACCCAACGCGTGTTGCAGGCGTTCGCCTTTGAAGGCCTCGGACGCCGGCAGGTGGAGGCGGTGGACGCCGGCGACATTTGCGCCGTGGTGGGACTCGAAAAGGTGGACATCGGCGACACCATCGCGGACCCGGAGTACCCCGTTCGCCTGCCGGTGCTCAAAATCGACGAGCCGACCCTCGATATGACCTTCCGCGTGAACGACGGGCCCTTCGCCGGGCGCGAGGGTGATTTCGTCACGAGCCGGCAGATCAAGGAGCGGCTGGAAAAGGAACTGCAGTCCAACGTGGCCCTGCGCGTGGCGCCGGGAGCCACGCCCGAGGAGTTTGTGGTGTCGGGGCGGGGGCTGATGCACCTGGGCATCCTGCTCGAGAACATGCGCCGGGAGGGGTTCGAACTGTGCGCGGGCAAGCCCAAGGTGATCTTCCGCGAGATCGACGGCCAAACCTGCGAACCCGTCGAACTGCTGGCCATCGAGTGCGCCAGCGAGTGCCAGAACGCCGTCATGAGCCTCCTGGGCGACCGCCGGGCCCAAGTCGTCCGGATCGACGCCAAGGCCGGCGCCCGCGACTACCTCCACCTGGAGTTCACGATCCCCGCCCGGGGTTTGATCGGATTGCGGGCCCGCATGCTCAACGCCACGCAGGGCCGCGTCATCCTGCACCATACGTTTCTGGAGTACGCCCCCATGCGCGGGCCCATCCCCCAGCGAACCGCCGGCGTGCTGGTCGCCTCGCAGACCGGCCCGGTCACCGCCTACGCCCTCGACCATCTCTATGACCGCGGCATCTTCTTCGTCAAACCGGGCGACCAGGTCTATCAAGGTCAGATCGTCGGCGAGCACTGCAAGGACAAGGACATCCCCGTAAACGTCGCCAAGGCCAAGCAACTGACCAACGTCCGCGCCGCCGGCAAGGACGACAACGCCCAGGTTCGGCCGCCGCGCATCATGTCGCTCGAGGTCTGCCTGGAATACATCCAGGAGGACGAACTCGTCGAGATAACGCCCCACAGCCTCCGCCTGCGCAAGCGCCTCCTCAACGACAACGAGCGCAGACGCGCTGCCCGCCGCACCGCCTGAGCCGCCGGCGCCCCCCGCCTGCCTTCGACGGTAGATGCGGGTCGTCGTCTGGCTGCCGGCGCGCGGCAAGCGGACGATCCCCTGGCCAGGCCGCCCACCTTGTTTCGCTGGCAGAACCACCTCGCCCCCCCGGAAAAGAAATGCCAGGTGAGGCCCGTCAGACGGCCCAGGCGTTCCTCTGCTCGATCCGCCCTCGTATCAAATGACATGAGTGCGGCCGTCGAACGCCTCGCGCGGCTGCCAGGAACGCCTCCCTGCCGTCACCTGACTCGTGACCAGCCGGCCGCCCCAGGGCGACCAGCCGGTCGAGCCTCCCTGCATCTCGTGCATCCTGCCGGCAGACGACTGCTTCAGCAGTCGCCCGCCTCCAGCCAGGATATATCCAAAACCGTTGCTGCCGAAAGCCGCAGCCTGCTTGGCCGTGGCGCGACCCGTTTAGCTTCCGCCGCTCTCGGCAGCAACCAGCACCGGCTCCGGCGACGACGCCCCCATTCTCTCGCCCACCCAGGCGCCCTTCTCCTCCCCGCCTGGTTCGGCCAACAACGCTGCTTCCGCCTGTCGCATCGCCAGCAGCTCGTTTGCCACCAGCGCCCGCACCAGGCCCGTCGTCACCCGCCGACAACCCAAACTCAACACCTTCTCCTCCACCAGCCCCGACAACGCCCGTGCTTCCGGGTGCGTGAGCGACCGCCCCTCCATCTCGCGCGCCAGCACCGACCGATCCCACGACCGGGCCGCCGACTCCTGCGGACAGCCCCCATGCTCCGCGAAGCACGCCTCGCACGCCACCGCCTCGCACGGAATCACCTCCACCCGCCGACGCCGCAGCTCCCGACCCACCCGATGCTCCTGAAACGCCAGCGCCGCCTTTTCAAAACCCGTGTCGTACAACGCCGCCGTGATCATCCCCGCGATCTCGTCGCTGGAAACCACCGCCCTCTCACGCCGGCGACGCAGGTAAGTCGTCACCGCCTCGGCCAGTTCCTCGGCACACGACATCTGAAAGCAACCGGCCTCCCCCAGCGCCGCCGACAAGGCGCCCAGTACCTTTGTGTGCAGGTAAACCTCCGTGCATCCGTCCGCCTTTTCCACCCGCAATTGCATAGCTGCACCGGGCTCTACGCCGTCGAGCGCCCGCGGGCCCTCAGCCCCGGCACTCATGTCCTGACCCTGGCTTTCCTGTACCCGCGCCGGCCCGCGACCGGTCCTGCCCCCGGCCAACCCTAGCCCTCGAACAATCTCTTTTGGCCCGCCTCTTCCGGCGACTGCCGCATCAACTCCTGCGCCTCGTTGATGAACTGGTCCAGATCCGCAAACTCACGGTACACGCTCGCGTAACGCACGTACGCTACTTTGTCCAATCCTTTCAGCCGCTTGATCGTCTCCTCGCCGATGAACCGCGAGGTCACCTCCTGACCTTGTTGCCGAAAAATCGCCTCTTCCACTTCCTCCGCCAACCGCTCCATCTGCTCCAAAGACACCGGCCGTTTATAGCACGCCTTTTGCACCCCGGCGATGATCCGCCCCCGGTCGTAGGGGACGCGACTGCCGTCCTTCTTGATCACCGTCAGCTTGACCGGCTCCTCCACCCGCTCATACGTCGTGTAGCGCCGCTTGCACGCCAAGCACAGCCGCCGACGCCGAACCACCCGCCCGCCCTCGCTGGAGCGCGAGTCCACGACTTTGTCGTGATCCTCTTTGCAGAAGGGACAACGCACAAGCACCTGGCTCCGTGATGCGTGATGACTACCACTTGCGGGCCTACTGCCCTTGGCCCGCCAGCACACTCTCCACAGTCGCTCGCTAGGCCCATGTTGACCTACATATAGGACAAGCAACAAACTAGCCCCCAAGATGTAGAACGTCAAGAGCAAATCTTTTCCACACAAGGGTTTATAGCCCACCAGCTTGTGAGATAAACAGGTAAACATCCATAACATCAACTTTTACAATGGTTTACGCTCACTTGATCGGCGACGATAAACATGAGCGGTTCTTCGTGGTTCGTTCCCGAAACTTAGCTGGCTCCAAGGGCTATAAGTGGCTATTTCAGCGATACTTACGGCCGGAAAGAGGAATGAGAAAGCGGGCGGGCTACAGTAACGACCTGGCAGTTGGGCGGTTGTAATAGGCGATGGTCCAAGGTTAGAATACCAATCCACCGACCGGGTGGCAGTTGCACGCACGGACGGTGGCGGCCATCCTGCAGCGGGTGGTTGTCGTCGGCAAGACCTGTGCCGGCGACGTTCGACGGCAGGGGGATGAACGGGCGAGAGACCCCGAACGAAAGTGCCATCTGATGAAGGCGCGAGCCGCACTCCTCTTGTTCATGCTGGGCGCCGCCGGTTGCGGCTATGACGCCGACCCCAATCAGCCCACGGGCTTCATCCAAATCAAGGGGTCGGATACCCTCGTCAATGCGGAGCAAATGCTGGCGGAGGAGTTCATGAAGTCCTATCCGCAGGTGTTTGTGGCGATCACGGGAGGCGGATCAGGTGTGGGCATCGCCTCATTGATCAACCGGTCCTGCGACGTAGCCGCGGCGTCGCGGGAAATGAAACCCAAGGAAATTGCATGGGCTCGACAACGCGGCGTCTTTCCGAAAGAGATTACCGTGGCGTTCGACGGCGTGGCCGTCATCGTTCATCGAAACAACCCCATCGAAAAGTTGACCCTGGCCGAACTGCACGACATCTTCACCGGCAAAGTCGCCCGCTGGAACGCCTTGGGCGGGAAGGACCTGCCGATTGTCACCCTCTCGCGGGAGGTCAGCTCGGGCACCTACGCCTATTTCAAGGAGCAGATCATCCATCTGGGCCGAAAGGATGGCGCCGAGGAGTTTTCCTCACGGACGTTGCTGCTCACCAGTTCGCAGACGATTGTGGAGGAGGTCGCGAGCAACGAATCGGCCATCGGGTATCTCGGCATGGGATACCTCTCGGAGCGGGTGAAGACGGTGCGGATCGGGCAAGAGGACCAGTTCTGGCCCGCGGACTTGGCTAACGTGCTGAGCAAGAAGTATCCCCTGTCCCGCCCGCTTTACTTCTATACCAACGGGGAACCGGCGGGCGTGACGCGCTTGTTCCTTGATTTCACCCTGAGCCCTCAGGGACGGCAACTGCTCACCGAGGCGGGCTTCGTGCCGCTGCAAAACCATGTTCCGACGAAAAATAACTGAGACAGTCATCGAGGCTGGCATCAAGCTGAGCGGCTTCATCTGCATCGGCTTTGTGGTGCTGGTCTTTCTGTTTCTGCTCAAGGACGCCCTGCCGCTGTTTCGGGTGTATCCGGCGGGCAAGTTTCTCTGGGGTCTGAAGTGGCTGCCCGTCTCCGAGCCGCCCCAGTTCGGCATGATGCCGCTGTTGTTGGGGTCGGTCTATGTTACCGTGGGCGCGATCTTCCTCTGCGTGCCGCTGGGGGTGGGCGCGGCCATGTTCATCGCGGAGGTCGCGCCGAAATCCCTCAAGCACGTCTTGAAAGCGCTGGTGGAAATCCTGGCCTCCATCCCCAGCGTCGTCCTGGGATTCATCGGGATTGTCTGGCTGGGGCCGTTCCTGAAGAATATGTTTGGCTTGGCGACGGGCATGTGCGGGCTGACGGGCAGTCTCCTGCTGGCCTTCATGGCGCTGCCCACGATCATCAGCATCTCCGAAGATGCCCTGGTGAGCGTGCCCAGAAGCTGCAAGGAGGCCGCCTACGGCCTGGGGGCGACGCGCTGGCAAACGTTGTGGCGGATCATCCTGCCCTCCGCCGCCTCGGGCATCCTCGCCGCCATCATGCTGGGCATCGGCAGGGTCATCGGCGAAACCATGGTCGTGATGATGGTCACCGGCAATGCTCCCGTCATCCCCACGTCCATCCTGCGGCCCCTCCGGACCCTGACCGCCACCATCGCGGGGGAAATGGGCGAAACGGTGAGCGGGTCCGAGCATTATTTTGCGCTCTTTGCCGTGGGGCTGGTCTTATTGATCATTACGTTCCTCATTAACCTGTTCGCCGACGTCATGTTGCGGAAGGCCAGACGATGAGCAGGGCCCGGACGACACAGAAAATCGCCTTCGCGGCGTTGGCCGCCATCACCCTGATCGTCGTCGCGCCCATTGTCTTGACGATCCTCTATATCGTCTTCAACGGACTGGGCGCGATCAGTTGGGAGTTCCTTTCCCAGCCGCCGCGCCACGGCATGAGGGAAGGCGGCATCTTTCCCGCCCTGGTCGGGACGATTCTGCTGATCGCGGGCGCCATGCTGTTCTCCCTGCCCGTGGGCATCTTCGCGGCGGTGTACCTGGTCGAATACGCGCAGGACAACTTCTTCTCCCGGCTGATCAAACTATCAATCGTCAACCTTTCGGGCATTCCCTCCATCATCTACGGCCTGTTTGGTTTTACGGTGTTCGTGGTGTTCCTGCGCTTCGGCACCTGCATCCTCTCGGGGGCGCTCACCCTGGCCATCATGAGCCTCCCGGTCATCGTCACCACCACCAAGGAAGCGCTGGAAGCCGTGCCGCGCTCGTTTCGGGAGATCAGCCTGAGCCTGGGGGCGACCAAATGGCAGACAGTCCGCTATTGCGTCCTGCCCCATGCCCTGCCCGGAATCCTCACGGGAACCGTGCTCAGCTTGAGCCGCGCCGCCGGCGAGACCGCCCCCATCCTGTTTACCGTGGCGGCCTTCTATCTGCCCAGGCTCCCCCGTTCGGTCTTCGACCAGGTCATGGCCCTGCCCTATCACCTCTACGTCATTTCCACCCAAGTCCCGAACATGCCCCTCCCGATCAGTTTCGCCACCGGTCTGGTGCTCGTCGTCCTGGTGTTCCTGATGAACCTGGTCAGCATCGTCCTGCGCTGGCATTATCGGAAGAAGAAGCAATGGTAACCTCGTCCGCCGTCATCGAAACCGTCAATCTCAACTGCTTCTTCGGGGCGCGGCACGTCTTGAAAAACCTGAATCTGGCCCTTCGCCGCCACGAAATCCTGGGCATCATCGGGCCGGCCAACAGCGGCAAGACCACTTTCCTGCGGGCGCTGAACCGCCTGAACGGACTCAACCCCGGCTACTCCCAAAAGGGTACGATCCTCTTGGACGGCCAAAACAGCCAGGACATCGGCGATACCGCGCTCCGCAAGAAAATCGGTATCATCTTCGCCTTGCCGCAGGTCCTGCCGATCAGCATCTACCAGAACGTCGCTTATGGTCCCAAGGTGCACGGCGTCGCCCGCAAGAAAATGCTCGATGAAATGGTCGAGAACGCCTTGCGGAAGGCCTACCTGTGGGATGAGGTCAAGGACCGGCTGCTCCTGCCCGCGCCGCGGCTGTCGGGCGGTCAGCAGCAGCGCCTCTGCATCGCCCGGACCCTGGCCGTGGAACCCGAAGTCATCCTCTATGACGAACCGTGCTCGGGGTTGGACCCCATTTCCACCGCCAAGGTCGAAGAGGCCATGCAGCAACTCAAAACGCTCTATACCCAAATCCTGGTCACCAACAATACCAAGCAGGCCTCGCGGGTCAGCGACCGCTGCGGATTCTTCCTGATGGGCGAACTCATTGAACTGAGCGACACGGTGGCCCTCTTCACGCGCCCCCGGGACCAACGCACCGATGATTATGTCAGTGGCAGGTTTGGATGACATGGCAGGAACAGCCAAGATCACCACCGCCGACCTGGATCTCTATTACGGCGACTTCCCCGCCTTGAAGAAGATCGCCCTGGAAATCCCCGACCGGAACGTCACGGCCATCATCGGACCCTCCGGCTGCGGCAAGAGCACCCTGCTCCGTTGCTTCAATCGCATGAATGACTTGGTGGAACACGTCCGCGTCGCCGGCCGGATCCTCCTCGACGGGGTGAATGTCCTCGATCCCGACACCGATTTGATCGGGCTGCGGCGGAAGGTGGGCATGGTGTTTCAGCGGCCCAACGTGTTTGATCTGTCGATCTATGAGAATCTGCACTTCGGCCTGCGCATCCATCGGCTGGCCGACGGCAGAGCCCAAGTCATGGACGCCATTCGCCACGGGCTCCACCAGGTCGGACTGTGGGAGGAACTCAAGAACGGCCTCCGCCGGAACGCCCGCGCCCTGACCCTGGAGCAGCAGCAGAGGCTCTGCCTCGCCCGCGTGCTCATCCTCAAGCCCGAGGTAATCCTCCTCGACGAGCCCTGCTCGGCCCTGGACCCCATCGCCACCCTCCGCATCGAGGAACTGCTCCGGGTCTTACGGCAGGACTACACCCTCGTGATCGTCACCCACAACATGCAGCAGGCGGCTCGCGTGTCGGATTATACGGGGCTCCTTTACCTGGGCGAACTGATTGAGTTTGGCGCTACCGACCAGGTCTTTACCAATCCCCGCGAGAAACTGACGAACAACTACATCAGCGGCCAGTTCGGCTAGGGAGGATTGAGCATGACCCGAGAGAGTTTTACCGGCGCCATCAAGGAACTGGAGCACGACGTGACCGCCATGGGCGAAATGGTCGCCGCGGCGACCCGCCGCGCCGTGGCGGCGCTCCAGTCGCGCGCCGTGGACGACGCCCGCAAAATCATCGCCGAGGATAAATTGATCAACCGGAAACGCTGGGACATCGAGGAAAAGTGCATCCATCTGATCGCGCGGCAACAACCCGTCGCCTCGGACCTGCGCGAGATCATCGCCGTGTTGAATATCATCACGGATCTCGAGCGCATGGGCGACCACGCCGAGGGCATCGCCAAGATCGTGGTGACCCTGGGCGGCGAGCCGCCGGTCCAGCCTTTGGCGGACATCCCCCGCATGAGCGAAAAGGCGACCGACATGTTGCAGCGCAGCCTCCAGGCCTTCGTCCGCCGCGACGCCGCCGCCGCCCAGGCCATCTGCAACCAGGACGATGACGTGGACAAACTGTACGAACGGGTGTACCGCGAACTCTTGACCTGCATGATCCAAGACCCCACGACCATCTCCCGAGCCACCTGTCTCATCTGGGCGGCGCATAACCTGGAACGCATCGCCGACCGGGTCACCAATATCTGCGAACGCACCGTGTTTCTGGTCGTCGGGACCATGCAGGAGGTCAATGTTTCAACCTATTGAAGCGCTGCGCTGCCGCGTGCCGCGCCGTCCTGGCCGGGCTGTAGTGGGCAGGGGGCGGAGTCGGCGGCGCGGAACTGGGCGGCGGGCGCAGAAGGGGGATCAGGCGATTTGGCGGACGCGGTACTTCCGGTAGGCGCATTCCAGGGCGGGGACGAAGTGGCGTTGGCAGAGCTGGTTCCAGTCCATCTGCGCCGCCAATTGGTAGCCGGAGCCGAGCAGTTGCTCGCGTTGGCGGTCGTCGCGGGCCAGCCGGCCGAATAGCTCCTGGGCCGCCTGGGCCGCCACCCGCTGCTCGATGCGGTCGCGGAATGCCCGGTCGATCGCGAGGAGTTCCTCCAAGCTGAGCCGCTCCGCGGGTTGACCGAGCTGCGTGTAGTCGGCCACGATGACGTTCGGCGCGCCCCGGAACCCGCTCAGCCCGCCGATCAGGTCGCGGCAGCCGCAGGCACTGCTGATGACGCTGATGGCGCCGGCGCCGAGGGACGCCAAGGGCGGCAGGCCGCAGGGATCATAGATGCTTTGGTTGAACTCCACGTCGGCGGCCAGTTGGAAGTCGGTACGCGTGAGTTGAGCCGCGGCGACAGGCTCCGCCGCCGGCGGAGCCGATTCGCCCAAGAGGCACAGAGGCACGGCCTGCACGTTTCGGCAGCGACTGTTGCAAGCCTGCAGCGCCGTCAAGAAAGCGGTGCGCTCGGCGGGCAGGGCCGGATTGCCTTGGCCTGCCTCCGCGGCGTCCAGGAACACGAGCACGGCCGTCCGCCCTTCCAGACGCAGCGGCTCGTCGAGGTGTTCCAGAACCCGAAGGTCGCGCCAAAAGCCGCTCCGCGTGCCAGGACCGCTGGCGTGCACCAAAATGAAATCCGGCCGGTAGCCCAGGCACGCGCCCAGGGCTTCCTGGACGTGCTGGCGGTGAGGACGCTTTTGCCCGAGGGAGAGTTCCCGGGCGACCAGCCCGTCGTAGGCGGTGTCGATGGTCAGGTGTTGAAAACCGGGGTGCAGGAAGCGGAACTCGGCGGCGGCGTGCCAGCCCAGGCCCAGCACGTGGTCGCAGTGTTGGGCGGCCTGGGCGAGCATGTATTCGTAGCCGTCGTCCTGCGGGCCGAAAAACTCGGGAAGGTACACGGGCTTGCCGTCGGCCCAGCGGCAGGCGTTGAAGAACAGCGTGTCGTGACCGGGGTGCTGCTCGATCAGGCGCCGGATGGTGGGCAGGTCGTGAGCGAAATAGAGGGTCTTGAAGGTTTGCAGCGGGTCCAGGATGGCGGCCAGGGCGGTGGGCAGGGCGCTGGCGTCGTGGGCGACGAGGACCGCGGGGTGGCTGGGGTCGGAGGCGCCCAGGGCCCGGAGCACCGCCAGGGCCGCCGGGGCCAGACGAAGGGCCGTCTCGTACTCCGGCTGCCCTTCGTGCCGCAGACTGTCCAGCCCGAACTCCTCAAACAACCACGCCTTCAGGGCGTGCACCGGATTGACGTTGGCCTGCGAAACGTCGAGGAGGGCGACTTCGGCGGCGGCCTTGAGCTGGGCCTGCGGATTGGCCAGGTAGCGCCGGCCGTAGAGCAGGGCCACGTCGAACTTGCGCTCGATCTCGGCGAACACCTGAGCATACCGGTGATCCGTACGTCCGGCGCGGGTGCAATAGAGAACCTCGCCCCCGGGCCCCAGCAGCCGTTCCGGCGCTTCGCCCGCGGCGCGCCACGGACCGATAATCACCGTCCGTTCCGCCGCCGCGAAATAACTGCGGCAGGTGAGCAGCCCGGCCAGCGCCGCGGCCGGCGCCGTCCCCTCCTGCCCGTCGCGAACGACGTGGACTACGGTCTTTCGACGCTGCAATGCGGTCCTCCTACGCGCTGAACTCCGTCGCTGTGCCATTAAGTATAACCTCAAAAAGGCCGGCGTCCAAACGGCACGGACCGTTTTTGCCGGGGCGGCGGCTTTTCGGACCTCCCCGCCCGCCCACGCTGGCCCACGCCAAGTTATCCGACCCTGCGGCGCCGCCGTCGGCTCATTGCCCGCCCCGCCGCCGTCTGCTACAGTAGGGGCGGCGCGGTGGCGCCCCGACGGAAAACCTGTGCAGCCATGACCCAGAAGCCCGAAAAACCCAAAGGCCGCGGCGGCGCCTTCACTCCTAACATCGTGAACAAAAAGGCCCGCTTTCAGTTCGTTTTGCTGGAAAAACTGGAGGCGGGCCTGGCGCTCCTGGGCAGCGAGATCAAAAGCGTGCGGGCCGGCCAGGCCACCCTCGATGACGCCTATTGCCGGGTCCGCGACGGTGAACTGTTCCTGATCGGCGCCACGATAGCTCCCTACGAACACAGCAACCTGCTGAACCATGATCCCGCCCGCCTGCGCAAGCTGCTCGTCCACCGCCGCGAGATCAAAAAACTCGAGGCCAAGGCGGTTCAGAAGGGTTTCACCATCGTGCCCCTGCGGATTTACTTCACCCGGGGCCGAGCCAAAATCGAAATAGCGGTGGCGCAGGGCAAAACGTTCGGCGACAAGCGCGAGAAAATCCGCGACCGCGAGATGAAACGCGACATCGATAGGGCCATGCGCCGGCGGCGCTGACCGGGGTATTGTCCGCCGGCGAGCCTGCTGGGCCGGGGGGGAACGGGCGGTCAGCGGGCGCGGAAGAAGCGGCAGTCGATGCCGCTGGGGCCGATACGGACCCGCAGGGGGCGCAGGCACCCGGGGCAGCGGCCCTCGTAGGCCGTGCCGTCGCGGTTGCGATAAACACGCTGATACACCCCGCAGCACTCGAACAGGACGCTTATGTAACGGCGGTTGCCGGCCTGGGCGGCTGGGATTTGTCCCTCGGTAGGCTCCTCTTGGCCTGAGGGGCCTACCAGCCGTTGGCCTCGCACCTCCACGATGTAGTCCGGCTCGTTCGGCATGGTGCTATTATCGGTCTAGGATGGCCCGCGACGATAGCCCCCAGCCGGGCTGCAAGGCACCTTCTGAGGTGCGGCGGCCACGTGGGTGGGTTAAAACTTGGGCGGCCCAGATGCCTGGAATAGCGTATTTGTTTGCCTTGGAGCCGGCCTGCTGATAAAATCCGCCCCGGCAGGGGAGAAAAGGCAGGTTGCCGACAAACCGCCATGGCAGGTGAGATTCAGATCGACCGGGAGCGCTGCAAGGGCTGCGGCCTGTGCATCCAGGTCTGTCCCCGCCAGAGCATCAGCCTTTCCCAACAAGCCAATCGGATGGGGTACCTCTTTGCCGAGCCGTGCGGCTCAGGGTGCACTGGCTGCGCCCTCTGCGCCCTCATGTGCCCGGATGTGGCCATTGAGGTCTATCGGGACGGCGGCAGCGTCGTGGCCGGGCCAGACGACTCCTCCGGACGGCTCGAGGTGAGGGCCGGCGGGTGAACGAGCCAACCGACAGGGTGCTCATGACGGGAAACGAAGCGCTCGCGGAGGCCGCCATTCGGGCCGGGCTCGAGGCCTACTTTGGCTACCCCATCACCCCCCAGAACGAATTGACCGGCTACCTGGCCGCCCACCTGCCGCCGTTGGGTCGGGTGTTCGTACAGAGCGAGTCGGAGTTGGCGGCCATCAACATGGTCTTCGGCGCCTCCGCCACCGGCGCGCGGACCATGACCACCTCCAGCTCCCCGGGCATCAGTCTGATGCAGGAGGGGCTCAGTTACCTGGCCGGGGCGGAGCTGCCCGCCGTTGTGGCCAACATCATGCGCGGCGGGCCGGGGCTGGGGAACATTCAGCCCTCCCAGGCCGACTATTTCCAGGCCACACGGGGCGGCGGCCACGGCGATTACCGCCTGATCGTGCTCGCCCCGGCCACCGTCCAGGAAACCGCCGACCTCACCATGACCGCCTTCGACCTCGCCGACCGATACCGCATGACCGTAATGATCCTCAGCGACGGCGTCTTGGGACAAATGATGGAGCCCGTCCGGTTCCGGGAATATCATCGGCCGGAGTTGCCCCCGAAAGACTGGGCCGTAACTGGCGCCCAAGGGCGACCGCAGAACATCGTCCGCACCCTCTGGCTGGCGGAGGGAATGTTGGAGCAGCGGAACCAGCTCTTGCAGGCCAAATACCGCCGGGTCGAGGCCAACGAGGTCCGCGTGGAGGCGGGGCAAATCGAGGACGCGGATTACGTCATCGTGGCGTACGGCCTGATGGCGCGGGCGGCGCGGGCCGCGGTGCACCGCCTGCGGGCCGGCGGCGTCAAGGCCGGCTGGATCAGGCCCATCAGCCTGTGGCCGTTCCCGTCGGAGATCATCGGGCGCGTAGCCCAGCAGCCGCGGGTCTTCCTGACGGTGGAAATGAGCTGCGGTCAGATGGTCCAGGACGTCCGCCTGGCCGTGGGCGGCCAATGCCCCGTGCTGTTCTACGGCCGGGCCGGCGGCGGAATCCCCACCGTTGACGAGATCGTCGGACAGGTCGAAAAGCTGGCCCTGCCCGCCGGAGGGCCTCGCTGATGACGATGCAGAAGGTCTTCGCTCGCCCGCCGACGCTGAAGCTGAACCCGACGCACTATTGTCCGGGTTGCGGCCACGGCATCGTCCATCGCCTGGTGGCGGAGGCCATTGACGACCTGGGCATCCGCGAGCGGACCATCGGCATTGCGCCGGTGGGCTGCGCGGTGCTGGCGTATGACTACCTCGACGTTGACATGGTGGAGGTGGCCCACGGACGCGCGCCCGCCGTCGCCACCGGAATCAAGCGGGTCCGCCCGGACCGCATCGTCTTCTGCTACCAGGGCGACGGCGACCTGGCCAGCATCGGGGCGGCGGAAATCCTCCACGCAACGCATCGCGGGGAACCCTTGACGGTGATCTTCGTCAACAACGCCGTGTACGGCATGACGGGGGGCCAAATGGCGCCCACCTCGGTCCTGCAACAGGTTACCGCCACCAGCCCCCAGGGCCGCCGCGCCGACCGCGAAGGTTACCCCATGCAGGTAGCCGAGCTGCTGGCCGTCCTCCCCGGCGCCGGCTACGTCGAACGGGTCGGCGTGCACAGCCCCGCGGCGGTGCGCACCGCCAAAAAGGCCGTGGTCCACGCCTTCGAACGGCAGGTCAAATGCGAGCCGGGCCTCTCGCTGATCGAGGTCCTCTCTCCCTGCCCGACCTACTGGCGCATGACGCCGGCCCAGGCCCTGCGCTGGCTGCAACAGACCATGTGCCCGGTCTTTCCGCTGGGCCGACTGAAGGGCTGAGCTGATGCTACCGGAACACTTCACGGAAGAGGCCGTCATCGCCGGCTTCGGCGGACAGGGGGTAGTCCTGCTGGGCAAGCTCCTGGCGCAGGCCGCCCTGCGGGCCGGCTATGAGGTAACCTGCATGACCTCCTACGGCGCCGAGGTCCGCGGCGGCACCGCCAACTCCATGGTCGTCATCTCCGACGGCCCGATCGCCTGTCCGCTGGTAAGCCTCCCTGACGCCGTGATTGCCCTCAACACCGCCTCCCTGAGAAAGTTCGCCCCGCGACTCAAGCCGGGGGGCCTCCTCATCGTCAACAGCTCCCTGGTGGCCGAGCCCCCGGACCGCGACGACCTGGAGGTGCTGCCCATCCCCGCCGACCGGATCGCCCTTGACCTTGGCTCGCCCCAATCGGCCAACATGGTGGCGCTGGGAGCGTATCTGCAGCGCCGCGGCCGGCCGGGGGTCGAGACGGCCGCCGCTTGCCTGCCGGACGTCCTGGCGCCGCGCCACCACAAAACCATTCCCGTGAACCGACGCGCCCTGCTGGACGGAGCCCGCTTCGTGGCGTCTCTCGCCCAGTCGCCCAGGTAACACGCGCAGCGGCCGGCTCTCTACTACTTTCTACTTTCTCTCTCGCGCAGCGCCCCCAGCCGCCAAGCCGGCCTCGCGCGGAGCGGCTGGTTTGACGCGTTCATTGTCCCCCTGAATCTAGTGCCAGGATGGAATGCCGATTATCCCCGCGGGCGGAGGAGCCGCACCGCCTTCAGCCGATGGCGCCGCCTGCATCCGCACCAGCGGGGCCCTGATGACCGGAGAAACCGCCTTCGTGATTTCAAAACGCTTCAGGGCTTCATTGAACGTGAGGCTGGTCTCTGAGTCTCTATCGAAGCCGGTCAAGCCCAATTTGTCGGGCAGCGGCGTGAGTTCGCGCGGCTTAACTCCATCCTCCCCGGTGCCCGGCGCGCCAAACTCCCGCTCCGCCACGAGATACTTTTCGCCTTCTTTCCGTATCTCAATTCCTACCCCGGGGAACCAGGCGAGTTGATACCAGCCCAGGAAGTCGTTGTTGCTCCGCGGCGGCTGCGCCGTGGCTTCGAGTAGGCCGCTCGGCCTCTCGATCTTCGTCATGAACTGCTTCTCCCCGCTCCTCGACCAATCCCCTTCATATTGCGCCCTGGCATCCTCGATAATGATATACGCCTCTCTCGCTTTCTCATCCCATCCAATCTTCGTCCCTTTCATGCTGGACTCGGTCAACCCCCACTCCAGACCCTCGGGGCATTCCTTCAGGGGCACTTCGAATCCGCGGCAGACGGAATAGTAGATTC
>Ga0315295_10002436_pt1 | contig 15787 bp, 13 predicted proteins | sample YL17G14_0_MG_FD_204453 | JGI IMG/M metagenome (GOLD analysis project Ga0315295, IMG submission 204453) | Sediment microbial communities from Yellowstone Lake, YNP, Wyoming, USA - YL17G14_0 | ecosystem: Environmental > Aquatic > Freshwater > Lake > Sediment | place: USA: Wyoming | collected...
CCCTGCATTTAAAGGGCAATAACGGTTTTTTCGATGGTCACAGGACTTCACCGCTGGTGTCCTTTGCCCCCCCACCCTAACCCTCCCCCTCGGAGGGGGGAGGGGAGGGTGGGGGTGAGGTTTTTAAGGTCTTTTTTGCAATGTTTAGGTTATCTCTCCCCTTTTTATATTTTTATTCGGATTCGCTCCGAATGGCAATGACTCAACTCATATAAACGGTCATGGCGCAAAGCGCTAAGCGTTTAATAATTTTTGTCTCTTCGCTCTTGGCACTCTGAGCGACGCACTTTAGGCCTCGGGTCGGGGGAGAAGTCCCGCACGTTCTACGATGGTGTGCACCACATCTTCCCATTCAATGGCCATGAGATGGATGCCGTGGACCCCCTCGACTTGCCGCAGTCGTTGGATCTGCTCCACGCAAATGTTCAGCCCTTCTTCTTTGGCCTTCTCCTTGCCGGCGCTCTTCATCCGGGCAATGATTTCGTCGGGCACTTCCATCCCGGCAACCTTCTCCTTCATATACTTCGCCATGCCGACGGATTTCAAAGGGGTGACCCCCGCGAGAATATGGACTTTCTGGTGCAGCCCCCGCTCCCGGACCATCTGCATGAAGCGTTCAAATTTACCCATATCGTAGATGCACTGGGTCTGGATGAAATCCGCGCCGGAAGCCACTTTCTTAGCTAAACGGATGACCCGGTACTCGAAGGGATCAGCGAAGGGGTTGGCCGCGGCTCCGATGAACATCTGCGGCGGCCCCTCGATCTCGTCGCCCCCCAGAACCTTGTGTTCATCCCGCATCCGTTTCACGGTTTGGAGCAACTGCATGGAGTCCAGGTCGAAGACATTCTTAGCCGTGGGGTGGTTGCCGAACTTCTGATGATCCCCCGATAGGCAGAGGATGTTGCGGATGCCCAGGGCATAGGCCCCAAAAATATCACTCTGCATGGCAATGCGGTTTCGGTCCCGACAGACCATCTGCATGTTCGGCTCCAGCCCCATCCGGATGAGGATGGCGCTTACGGCAATGGACGACATGCGGACGATTGCCGTCTGGTTGTCGGTCACGTTAATGGCATCCACATTCCCCTTGAGCAAGCTGGCTTTGCGCTCGATGACGGATACATCTGCACCCTTGGGGGGTCCTAGCTCGCCGGTCACCACAAACTGACCGCTGGCCAGAATTTTTTCTAAATTGCTGCCGGCCTTCATAATTTCAAATCCTCCCTAACCCGCTTCCGTGGCCCCCCGTCGCGGCTCGTAGACCAATCCTTGATGGGAAGGATAATCTCTAACTTATCCAGCTGGCCTAACTCTTTCAGGCGGTCGTAGATCAATTGCCACCCGCAGTCAACCTGGGAGTCAATTTCACACTTCCCGCCTTTCGAGCCCCCGCAGGGCCCGTTGAAGAGGCTCTTGGAGCATCTGGCTACCGGACAGATTCCTCCAGTCCGGTCCAGGACACAGTTGCCGCAGGCCTGACAGCGCTCGGTCCAGACCCCCTGCTCTTCTGTAACCCCGATGAACTGGGTGTCCACCCCTGGCAAAATCGGGTGCTTGCGAAACTTTTCCGCCAGGAACTGGATGCCCGCCCCGCAGGCCAGGGACAGAACCGCGGGATAGCTATCGATGTACTCGCGCAACGGCTCCAGGTATTCTGTGTCGCATTGCCGCTCTAAGGTCACCTCTTTAATCTCCAAATTCTTCCCCTGAGCTTGGCGGGCCAAGCGCAGGGCCGAAGAGAGGATTCCAACTTCCTTCTCCCCTCCGGTCGAACAGACCGTCACGCAGCCTTTGCATCCTACCACTAAGATCTTGTCGTAGGGATCAATCATGGCCAGGATTTCTTTGATGGGCTTCCCTTCCGCTACGATCATCTTCTCACTCCTTAATCACACCCGTAGGGGCGAGGTCACCTCGCCCCTGCTTTGTTTTTTTATGGGGCTGGGACCCAATTTGCGGATTCGCTCGGTCATCTCCCGGGCCACCTCGGCAAATCGCGGGCCCATGGCCGCAGACATGTTGTACATTTCCAGCCGGTCTCCCCCGATTCCAACATCTTCCAAGATACGCTTGGCCAAAGCCACCCTCTTTTTGGCCCGGAAGTTTCCCTGTAGAAAATGGCAGTCCCCCTCCAGGCAACCGGCGACGTAAACCCCGTCCGCCCCCTTTTCAAAAGCTTCCAGCAGGAAGCGGACGTCTACCTTCCCCGTACAGGGAATCCGAACAATGCGGATATTCGGAGGATACTGCAGGCGCATGGTTCCGGCTAAATCCGCCGCCGTATAAGCGCAAAAATGACAACAGAAGGCCACGACGATCGGTTCGAAGCTTTCCATCAGGCGGCCCTTTCTTTAAAAACATCAGACAGCACCTCGAACAGCACATCACATTTCGCCATGATCTGTTCGTCAGTAAAGTGCTGCAATTTAATGGCCTTGCCCGGACACTCGGAGGCGCAGATGCCGCAACCCTGGCACTTGGCCACCTCGATCTCCGCTACGCCGTCGGCGTTAATCACTGGCACGTTGTAGGGACAAACCCGCACGCAGGTCAGGCAGGCCGCGCACTTCTCCGAGTCCACGACCGAGACCACTCCTCCAACCTGGATCTGGTCTTTGGAGAGGATGGTACAGGCTCGGGATACGACGGCCGAGGCCTGGGAAAGGCTCTCATCGATCATCTTCGGCGAGTGGGCCACCCCGCACAGATAGATGCCCTCGGAGGCAAAGTCCACGGGCCTGAGCTTCATGTGCGCTTCCAGGAAAAAGCCGTCGGCCGTCCGGGGCACCTTGAGCATGGAGGCCAGCTCCGAGGTGTCGGAGCACACGGTGGCGGTAGACAGGGTTAGAAGGTCGGGCTGAAAAGAAAGGTTCTCCCTGAGAACCGGATTATAGAGGTTTACAGTGAGCTTCCCGTCCTGGATGGCGACCTCGGGCTTCCGGTCTTCCTCGTAGCGCAGGAATAGTACCCCGGCGTTGCGGGCCCGGGCGTAATGCTCTTCCAATAAGCTGTACATGCGCATATCGCGGTAGAGAATGACCACCCGTGTTTTGGGGTTCAGATTTTTGATGGTCAGGGCGTTCTTCACCGCTTCGGCGCAGCAGACCCGGCTGCAGTAAGGCCTTTCTTCGTTCCGCGACCCCACGCACTGGATCATGACGACTTCTTTCAATTCGTCAGCCTTTTTCCCATCTGTGGCCAAATTCTTCTCCAGTTCCAGCTGGGTAAGAATTCGTTTGTCCTCCCCGTAAAGATATTCCTTGGGCTTAAGTTCTTCCCCTCCTGTGGCCAGGACGGTCACGCCATGTTCCAGCTCCCGGGTAAACATCCTCGGCCCTACCATCAGGCTGGTTTTAAAGTTGCCCACGTAACCCGAGAAGTCTGTGACCACCGCATTCGTAAACACCTGGATTCGGGGATGTTTGCTCACCCGGCCTTTCATCTCTTCCAGGTACTTTGGCACATCCTTCCCGTCCAGCGTGGTGTAAAGATGGCGGAGGTTCCCCCCGAGTTCTTCTTCCTTCTCCACCAGGAAGGTTTCAAACCCCTGCTCGGCCAGTCCCAGGGCTGCGGTCATCCCGGACAGCCCCCCGCCGATGACCAGACCTCTCTTGGTCACCCCCTTGGTCAACTCCTCCAGGGGCCGGATCAGCCGGGCGTTGGCCACGGCCATACGCACGAGGTCGCGGGCCTTCAGGGTGGCTTCTTCTTTCTGGTTCATGTGCACCCAGGAGCACTGGTCACGAATATTGGCCATCTCGAAGAGATACCGGTTGAGGCCGGCCTCACGAATCGTCTCCTGGAAAAGAGGCTCGTGGGTGCGGGGAGAACAGGAGGCTACAATGACCCGGTTGAGCTTGTGCTCTTCGATGGCTTTCTTGATCTTCTCCTGCGTGTCCTGCGAGCAGGTGTACAGGTTTTCTTCCGCGTACACCACGTTCCCCATCGAGCCGGCGTACTCTTTGACCCCGGGCACATCGACGACCCCGGCGATGTTATTCCCGCAGCGGCAGACGAAGACCCCGATCCGGGGTTCTTCTTCTTTTACATCCTTCTGATCCGGGTATTCTTTGCGGGTGACCATCGTCCCCCGAACTTCAGAAAGAATCTCCGACGCTGCGGCTGCCGCCCCGCTGGCCTGGGCCACGGTCTCCGGGATGTCCTTCGGTCCCTGGAAGACACCGCAGACGTACACCCCTGGCCGGGAAGTGGCCAACGGTGCCAGGATGTCCGTTTTGGCAAACCCGTAGGCGTCCAGTTCGATTCCCAGATTCTTGGCCAGCTCCCCGGTGGAAGCCGAGGGAACCATTCCCACGGACAGGACCACTAAATCGAACTGCTCCTCTTTGATTTCTCCGGCGTCATCGATATAAGTGATCCAAAGGTTTTTGGTCTTGGGATCTTCCACGACCCGAGAGATGGCACAACGGACATATCGGACTCCGTATTCTTTCTTGGCTCGTTCATAATAGGAATCGAAACCCTTTCCGTAGGCCCGGATATCGATGAAAAAGATTGTGGGCTGGATCTCTTTTTCGTGCTCTTTGGCGATGATCGCCTCTTTGGTGGCGTACATACAGCAGACTGCCGAACAGTAGGGATGGTTCTGGTCGCGGCTTCCCACGCACTGGAGAAAAGCGATTTTGCGGGGCAACTGGCCGTCTGACGGGCGTTGGACGTGCCCCATGGTCGGCCCGGATGCAGAGAGAATTCGCTCAAATTGCAAAGCGTTCAATACGTTGGGATATCGTCCGAGGCCGTATTCCTGCGACAGGCGGGCATTGTAGACTTCGTATCCGGGGGACAGAATGACGGATCCCACTTTGACTTCTTCTTGGGTCTCCACCATGTCGTGATGGATCGCCGCCAGGCCGCATTTGTAGTAGCAGCAGAGACATTCCGAACAGATTCCACAGGCCAGACACCGCGCCGCCTCCGCCTTGGCTTCTTCTTCGGTATATCCCGGGCTAACTTCTGCAAACGAGGACTTACGCTGGCTGACCGGACGGGGCTCGACGCGCAAACGGGGAGTCACCCGAACATCCCCGCTGGCCATCCGTTCCTCCACTTCCTCTTTGGTCAGCTTTACCACGGGCAACTCGGGTTGGGGTGCAGGTTCTAACTCTTCCCCCCGCAGATAACGGTGGATACTGCCTGCGCACTTGTGTCCGGCGGCGACCGCTTCGACGACGTAGCCCGTACCGGTGGTGACATCTCCCGCCGCAAAAATCCCCGGACGAGTCGCGGCAAAGGTGTTGGGATTGACCGCGATGGTGGACATCCGGGTAACACCCACTCCCGCACTTTCCGGGATAAAGGCCAGGCCTGCGCGCTGCCCAATGGCGAATATCACCACCTCGCAAGGCAGCACGTGCTCACTCCCCTCCTCGGTTTCCAGGTTCAGACGCCCTTCCGGGTCAAATTCCATGAAGGTTACCTTGACGGCCTCCACGCCGGCCACATGCCCGTCTTTCTCCAGGATCCGCTTGAACGAACGGCTGGGGTATACGGTAATCCCTTCCTCTTCCCCTTCTTTCACCTCATCGGGATGGGCGGGCATCTTCTCGCTGCTCTCCAGGCAGGCCATATCTACCTTGGCCGCGCCCAACCGTACAGCGGTTCGGGCGCAGTCCATGGCCACGTTGCCCCCGCCCAGAACGAGGACATGCCGATTCTGGACGACCGATTTCGGATCACCAATTTCGCTCCCCGATGGGTCCTTGTGAATTCCGAGACTCAGCAGGCTCACATCTCGCAAAAACTTGGTGTTGATTAAAACTTCGGGAAGTTCCGTTCCGGGGATGGGCAGTTTTCGGCCCTCGTGCGCTCCCACCGCAATCAGAACCGCCTTGAACCCCTCCCTCATAATGTCATCCAGGTTGGTCACAGGGGTGTTGAGTCTCAGGTCGATGCCTAAGTCGATGATCTCCCGTACTTCCCGGTCCACAATCAGGGGAGGGAGTCGGTAATCGGGAACCCCTACTCGAAGCATACCCCCCGCGATCGGCAGGGCCTCGAATATGGTTACCGGGTATCCCACTTTGCGTAGATCTTTGGCCGCAGTCAGGCCGCAGGGTCCGGCGCCGATAATGGCCACCTTCTCCTCAAATTGATAAGGAAGAGGATCGGGAGGAATGTACGGTTGCTTGTAAACCTGATCGGTCACAAATCGTTTTAGGTTGGCAATGGACAAGGGCTGGTCGACCAGGTTGCGATTGCAGTCGTCCTCACAGCGGTGATTGCAGATGCGCCCACAGATCCCGGGGAAGGGATTGTCTTCTTTGATCACTCGCATCGCATCTTCATAGCGACCTTCCCGGATGAGCGCAATGTACCCCTGGGCCCGCTGGCCTGTGGGGCAGGCATCGCGGCAGGGGGGAATCCCCCGCTTTTCGATGGCGTAGGCGTTGGGCACCGCCTGTGGGTAGAGTTTATAGGCCGCCCTCTGCTGGGCCATGCCTTCGTCGAAGCGGCTGGGGGTGATGATCGGGCAGACTTGAGCACATTCACTGCACCCCGTGCATTTGCTGATGTCGATATAGCGCGGTTTATGGCGCACCGTGACCGTAAAGTTACCGGCCTGACCGTCCACCTTCATCACTTCGCTATCCATCATTAATTGAATGTTCAGGTGTCGGCCGGTCTCCACCAGTTTGGGGCTGATGGTGCACATGGAGCAGTCATTGGTGGGGAAGGTCTTGTCCAGTTGGGCCATCCTTCCACCGATGGCCGGGGTCTCCTCCACTAGATAGACTTTGAAGCCGGAATTGGCCAGGTCTAAGGCGGCCTGCATGCCTCCTACGCCGCCGCCCACCACCATCACGGCCCCGGTTTTCTCAATCTTTGCAGGTTGATGCTCTGTCTCTCTTGCCATTTCTCACTCTCAGACCAGCCCCTTTGAAGTTAGGAGTTTCATGGGGTTGATGAAATGTCTCTTGAACCACCTGTTGGCGTCCTTATGACCCATGGCCAAGCCGATCAGCTCGGTGAAGTACAGGATGGGCAATTCATACCGCTTGCTTGCTTCCCGAGAGATCTCCTCTTGCCGGGAATCCAGGTTCGATTGACACAATGGGCAGGCGACGACGATGGCTTCGGCGTCAGCCTCCAGCGCTTTATCGTAGAGCTTCTGGGTCAAGCGTCGGACGATGTCCGTCCGGGTTAGGACCAGGCTTCCGCCGCAGCAATCTGTCTTGTAGGACCAGGGAATGGACTCGGCCCCCAGAAGTTCCATCAGCCGGTCCATCTCCTCCGGGTTCTCGTATTTCTTGGCTCCGGTAACCTTGGGAGGCCGGACCAGCAGGCATCCATAATAACAGACCACCTTTAACCCCGCCAGCGACCGCTTCTTTGAAGCCTGAATTTTTTCAGAAAGCCCGGACCCGACGATGAACTCCAGGAGATTCAGAACCCGGAAGTTCCACTTCATGCCTGTGGATGCCCCCTCGGCGGTTTCCTTCTCCGCGGCTTTGAACCTTCCGTAACAGGCCGCACAGGGGACGACTAAATCCATTCCTTGCTCCTGAGCAATGGCCAGGTTCCGGGCGGCCAGGTTCCGGGCTAAAGATTCATTGGTGACGTGGGCTGAACTGGCCCCGCAACAATTCCAATCCGGAAGTTCGCACAGCTCCACGCCCAGCATGCGGCTGACGGCCTGGGTGGATTCATCGTATTCTAAAGACGTTCCGTGGAGAGCGCAACCGGGATAATAGGAGACTTTCATGGTTAATTCTCTTTATTCAAAATTCAGGAGCCAGGAGTCAGAATGCCTTATTCCTTAAAATTCCTGGCCGTTTCTTTTTCCTTCTGACTCCTGACCCCGCTATGAGCGGGGCTGGCTTCTCACTCCTCACCTTTTAGATTCCCGAAAAAGTTCAGTGATCTCTCTTTTCCTTCGTACCCCTGAGGGAAAAAGCTTCAGCTTTCCCTTGGTGAACATCTTCCACCCCAGTTTGAAGTCATCAAAAAATTTTCCGGTCTTCATTTTGTAACGGGCCATCATGCCCAGCTCATGGACCCGGCCATGAGTACGGATTGAATCCAAGAAAGCGGCGTGGAAAAGCGGAACTTCCTTCTCCGCCGCGGGAATCCCTTCGCGGAGAGCGCTCTGGCGCAGCCAGTCCATGACCCCGGCGATGTCAATATCGTTGGGGCAGCGGGTGCTGCAAGTATAACAGGACGCGCAGACCCAGATCGTCTTGCTGGAAAGGACCCTCTCCTTCATCCCCAGCAGGACCATCTGCATGATCTGGTTGGGTTTATAGTCCATGGCAAAGGCCACCGGGCACCCGGCCGAACACTTTTGACACTGGAAACAATCCTGGATGTTGAGCCCGCTTTCGGAAAACGAGAAACTTCCTTGAACGACAGGTGTTCGTCCTTCACCTTTTATGTTTGCCAACGGGGATTTCTCCTTCTTTCATTCACTTTTTCAAAAGCTTGGCCAACCGGGTCACGAGGAGTTGGGGGTCGATCGGTTTATCGATGTAATCTTCTGCCTCCAGTTCCATACCCATGCTCTTCGCATAACGGGTATTGGCAAAATGTTCGCCCACTGCTGTGAGGATCAGTATGGGAATATCCTTGCAGGTTGGATCCCCCTTTAATTCCTTGCAGGCGGCGAAGCCATCCTTTTCCGGCATCATGATGTCCATCACGATGGCATCGGGTTTTTCTTCCTTGGCTTTGGCAATGCCTTCCTTGCCGTTGAAAGCGGCGACTACTTGATGGGAAGCGCTCTCCAAAGCTGCTTTGATCATTTCTACTACATCGGGCTCGTCATCGACCACTAAAATCTTTGCCATGGGTCATCCCTCCTGATCAATAGGTTAAATCCGATGAAAGGTTTTTCCCCCTTTTCCGCGCTCACAGTCTGGCTGCATCCAAGATCGCCGGCACCTTCCTTTCCCAGCCGGCCGGGATAAAATGAATCCCCTGGCAGAGTCCCTTAAGTTCCTGTATGATCCGGGCACAGATCCCCACGCAAGCTTTGACCCGGTCGCTGGCATTGCCCATCTCTTCGATCAACGCCTCTGGGACAAAAATGCCGGGCATATTCTTGTTGAGGAATCTGCCCATGGAGGCCGATTTCAGGGGGAGCATGCTGGCCAGAATGGGCACACCGAATCCGGCCGCGCGCTTCATAAACTGCTCAAAGGCTCTGGGGTCGAAGACAGGCTGGGTTTGAAAGAATTTTGCCCCGGCCGAAACCTTCTTCTCCATCTTCACCAACTGCAGCTCAAAGGCCGCGGTTGTGCCAGGGGTCGGGCTGACTGTAGCTCCGGTGAAAAACTTCGGCGCCCCGCGCAGTTCATTTCCCCCCATGTCCCGCCCCTTCTCCAAATTTTGAATCGCCTGTAAAAGCTGGATGGAATCTAAGTCGAAAACCGGCTTGGTTTGGGGATGGTCCCCCATAGAGGCGTAATCGCCCGTGAGCACCAAGATGTTGTGGATGCCCAGAGCCGCCGCGCCCAGCAGATCCCCCTGCAGGGCCAGACGGTTGCGGTCACGGCAACTGACGTTCAGAATGGGCTCGAACCCCTTCTCTTGCAGGAGATGGCCGAACGCCAGCGGGGTCATCGCCATCACCGAGCTCTTGCCATCGCTGATGTTCAGGGCGGTTACCCGACCCTTTAATGCATCCGTCTCCCCGATCTGCTCCGAAACGTCGGTCCCCTTGGGAGGGTTGACCTCGGAAGTGATAATGAACCTTCCTTGCTGCAATCTTTCCTGAAAAGTCATTTCTTACTCCCTCTGCCTGGCTTGGTGAAGGGATCAATCCCGGCTCATCTCTTCAACCAACCTGGATCGCAAACGGATCAACGGCAGGATTTCGCTGTGGTCTTGCGGTGCGGCATAATGCTTCAGCACTTCCAACCGCTCCTGGGCCTTCAGGCGCTCGTAGATCAGCTCCCAGCCGCAGGCTTTTTTGGGATCCACCTCGCAACGCCCCCGGTAAGCTCCCTGGCAAGGGCCGTTGAGCAGCCCTTTGGGGCAAAAATATAACGGACAGAGCCCGCCGGTCAGGTCCAGTAAGCAATCCCCGCATAGACGGCAGGGCTCCTTCTCTCCCAGGACACCCTCAAAACCCGCGGCCGAAAGTGTGTGCAGGACGGGCACGATCATTCGTCCCGAGGTTGCGGAGAGGGCTTGCACCCCCACTTCGCAGGACATAACCAGAAGGACTTCCGACCGGATCACCTGGCGGAACTGGCGCAAAAGGCTGAGTTCGTCTAACCCTTTGTTGCAGAGGGCGTCCACCACGAGGGTGCCGGTGAAGGTAAGTCCCCGCAGCTCCAGTTCCCTCTTCATCCGCTGCAGCTGGGCTTCCCCCCCGGGGTTGCAAAGGCTCTTCCATCCGCTGCACCCGATAAAGAAAGCATACTTCTTCGGGTCCAAGTTCCGTAGGATCTCTTCACTCTTTCTCGGCTCCACAGAGATCATCTCTTTTTCTCCCAAAATGATTTGAGCAAACTTCTTGACCCCGCCTCTTTCCTCGTATCTCCGCGATCCCTATCCCCGCGTCTCATTTTTTCAAGAGCGCGGCCACCCGGCGAACCAGTTCGTTGGGGTCTACAGGTTTGGAGATAAAATCCTCGGCTTCGATCTCCATCCCGCTCTTTTTAGAGTACTGAGTCCGGCCGAAATATTCCGCAACCCCCGTCACGATGAGAACAGGAATGGGGGTAGTCTGGGGATCGGCCTTCAATTCTCGGCAGGCCGTAAAGCCATCCTTCTCCGGCATCATGATGTCCAGGACAATCGCATCCGGCCTCTCGGCCCTGGCTTTGGCCACACCCTCCTTTCCATCGTAGGCCACGATCACCTCGAACTGCCCCTCCAGGGCCATCTTCATCATTTCCACCAGGTCCGGTTCATCGTCGATGACTAAAACTTTTGGCCACCGCTCCATCTCTCGCCCTCCCATCGCTGATCCACCCGATCACTCCCCGATGAAGAAAATTAACTCCGCTTATCCTCCTTAGGAATTGTGAACAGAAAATTTGCCCACTTCCCTTCTTCCGATTCGGCCCAGATCTGGCCACCGTGCTTTTCCACGATTTCTTTAGCATTGAACAGGCCCAGTCCGGTCCCGCGCTGCGTGCGCTCCAACTCTCCCTCCAGACGCGTAAATTTTTCAAAAACTTTGGTCAATTTATCGGCTGGAATCCCCCGGCCCTCGTTCTTCACGTAAAACAGAGCTTGATCCGGTTCTTCTTTAAAGCCACACCAGATCTTCGCCCCCTCCCGGCCATACTTAAGGGCGTTGCCGATGAGGTTGCTGAAGACAATGCGCAACAGGACCGGGTCAGCCATGGCCTCTGCTTTGCGGAAGGCTTCTTCATTCTCCAGGATGACTTCCATCTTCCGGGCATCGATTTGCTGCTTCTCGTCTTCCAGGATGGGAAGCAAAGCCTCGCTGAAGACAGGGATCCGGGTTTTGTTCACCTCCATCCTGCCGGATTCGATTCGCCCGAGCTGGAGGTATTTCTGGATCATATTAATCAGGCCGTTGACGTTACGCAGCATGGTAGAGACGGCCTGCTTTTGCTTGGAGGTGGCCAGGCTTCCCAGCGTTTCGTCCCGCAGCAGGATCAAATAACCCTTAAGAACTCCCAAGGGCTGCATGAGTTCATGGGTGACGAAGCTCAGCATCTCCAGATAATGGCGGTTCAGGTCCTGGAGCTTGGTATTCACCCCATAAAGTTCTTCCATGGTTCCCTTCAAATTACCCGTCATCCGGTTGAAGGAAGCAGCCAGGCGACCCACCTCGTCCCTGGACTCGACCGTCACCTCATGAGAAAGGTCCCCGCCGGCGATCCCCTCTGTAGCCCGGGCCAGCTCCGCAATCGGGCGGGTAACGGACCGGGTAATGAAATAAGCCATAACCAACACCATTACTAGGCCGAGGAAAGCGATGCCGAAAAAGCTGTAGATCACCCGATTGCGGATGTCCGTGTAGGGCTCTTCCAGCGTACCCACGTAAAGGACACCAATGATTTCTCCTTTGAGGTTGCGGATGGGCTCGTACGCAGTGATGTACCAATCATTGACCACAAAAGCCCGATCCACCCAGGGACGGCCGTTCTCCAGAACCTGGGCATAAACATCCTTGGAGATCTGCGTGCAAATGGCGCGCAGCCCGGCCTCATTCCTCACGTTGGTGCAGATGCGCACGTCCCATTGGAAGATCGTCGCCGTCCCCGTTTCTTTCCCTTTGTAGCGCTCCCCCTTGAAAACGATGTCCTTGATCTTATCCACGATCTCATAGTTCCGGTTGAGGAGCGTCCCGCCATACATGACTCCCAGGAGGTTGTCATTGAGGTCCAGGATTGGCACGGCCACTTTGAGCATCATCCCGGCGGTTTCTTTGTTGTAGGGACGCTCTTTGGCCTTGGGAGTAGAGATGATCTCCATATACGCCTGGCGCACCAGCTCCGGTCCTTCTTTGGCCAGCTCCTCCTGCGGGACGATCTCCGTGGAAGCGACCACCTCTTTCTTCAACGCTCGCCGGACCGACTCATCGTTTCCCTGAAAATCGCCCGCCCGGTAAGGAGTGCGAGTCCGGGTGATGACCACCCCTTTATTGTCCGCGACGGTCAGAATATCCAGCCCGTAGTCGATGCGCACCCTTTCCAGTTCCCGCCGCAGGACTTCTACGTTTCCTCCGACCAAAGAGCGAATAATCAGATCTCTTTTGGCGGTGAGATGGAGGACATCCTTGATGCGGTTCAGTTTCTCATTGTAGACCATCCAGGCCGAGGCAATATCATTGCGCACTTTGTTCTGGGCCTCGGCCACGAGAGTATTACCCACCATCCGGGTGCCGATGATCGTCGAGGCCAGCCCGCCGGCCAGAACCACGAACAGGAAGCTAAAGATGAGCTTCGAGCGCAAAGACTGGAAAGTTATCCAGCCAGATTTTCTGAGCTTTTTCCACATGGAATTCTTCTAACTTCATTGCCCCGCAGCGGTTCGGCCAACCCCTAGACGAGGAATTTTATAACTTGGCGGCATCCAGCACCGCGGGAACTTTGCTCTCCCACCCGATGGGCATGATGTGAATCCCCTGGCACATGCCTTTCAATTCTTTGATCAGGTCCGCGGCGATCTCGATGCTGGTCTTCACCCGGTCCTCGGCCTTGGCCATTTTCTGGATCAGCGGCTCGGGAACAAATACCCCGGCTACGTTCTTGTTCATGAACCGGGCCATACCGGCGGACTTAAGAAGGATGATCCCCGCCAGAACCGGCACCTTGAAAGGAGGGATCCGCTTCATGAATTTCTCGAAGGCCCCGACGTCATAAACCGCCTGGGTCTGAAAAAAGGAAGCCCCGGCCCGGATCTTTTTCTCCATCTTTATGATCTGCGCTTCCACGGGGTTCCCCCCGGGGTTGACCACAGCCCCGACGAAGAATTTCGGCGCGCCGTTCAAAGGGTTCCCGACCATGTCGGTGCCCGCCTCCAATTTTTTGATCACTCCGATCAAACTCACCGAATCCAGGTCAAAGACCGGCTTGGCCTGCGGATGATCTCCCAGGGAGGCGTAGTCGCCCGTTAACGCCAAGACGTTTTTGATTCCCATGATAGAAGCGCTGAGCAGGTCCGCCTGCAGGGCCAGGCGATTCCGGTCCCGGCAGGTCATCTGGAAGATGGGCTCCAGTCCTTTTTCCTGCAGAAGGTGGCAAACCGCCAGGGAACCCAGACGCATAACTGAGCTCTGCAGATCCGTCACATTGATTCCGTCCACTCGCCCCCGAAGCAGCTCGGCATCATGAAGCATTTCCCCGATATTCGTTCCTTTGGGAGGGCCAATTTCCGAAGTTACCGCGAATTTTCCAGAGGCTAAGCTTTCTTGTAGACCCATGCTCTCCCTCCTCCTTTTACTTTCCCTGTTCCAGGGCCCAGCGCTCCGTGAGCCGCAGTCCCTTGGGGGGCATCATTTTGCTATGATCCTTGGGCTCGTAAATCTGGCGGAGTTTTTCCAGCTGCCCCAACTTCTCCAGCCGCTCATAGATTAGCCGCCAGCCGCATTCCATTTCCTGATCCACCTCGCATTTCCCCTCTTTGGTGGTTCCCCCGCAGGCTCCGTTCAGCAGATACTTGGAGCAGGCGGTGAGCGGGCAGATGCCTCCGGTGAGGTCGAGAACACAATCCCCGCATTCCTTGCAGCGCTCTGAACCTTTCCACTCGCCGCGCATCCCTCCCAGCGGGATCGTGTTGCAGGCTGGATGAGTAACTTTGTCGACGACCGCGGCCACGGCCTGAACCCCCACTCCACAGGTCATCACCAGGAGGGAGTCAGCTTCCTTGACCTCCTTCGCTTTCCCCCGGAGACGGGACTGGACCAGGGCTTTCTGGCAGAGAAAATCCACCACGCTATATCCGGTCACTTTCTTGCCGGCCTTCTCCAGCTCTCCCCTCATCTCCAGCACCTGGGGCTTTCCGCCCGTGCCGCTCGACTCTGCGCATCCGCCGCACCCGAGAATAAAGATGTTCTTTTCCCCCTCCAGAGATCGCACAATTTCTTCCAAGGGTTTCTGCTGCGAAAGTATCATGATCTATCCTCCTTTCCGGCCCTAAAGGATGCGAATTTTCCCCAACTCATTTCCTTTGGGGGTGATGAGATGGACGGCGCAGGCAAGGCAGGGGTCGAAAGAGCGCACAATCCGGACGATTTCAAAGGGATTGGCTTCATCTTTCACCTTCGTGCCGATCAGCGCCTGTTCGATGGCCCCGGGGGTGCCTGAATCGTCCCGGGGAGAAGCATTCCAGGTGGTGGGCACCACGCACTGGTAATTGGCGATCTTCTTCTCCTTGATCTCCACCCAATGACCCAGCGCTCCCCGGGCCGCGTCTATGATTCCAACCCCCTGGCCTTCTTCCGGGAGTTCATAAGGAACAAATGTAGGTTCCCCGGGTTTTAACTGCAGCAACCATTCTCCCATGGAATCGGCGAGGTATTTCGCGGCCAACGCCCGGGCCGCATGTCGCCCCAGGACCGAGAAAAGGGCGGCCGGCGAAGCCTTGAAGTGCCCCAGAGTGGAATCGACCAGCGATTTAACCTTTGGATTTCCGCTGGCGTAGGTGGTGAGCATCCCAGCCAGGGGTCCCACTTCATAAACTTGGCCATCGTACCGGGGCGCTTTAAGCCAGGTATAGGCCCCGGGTTTTCCCTCAGTAGGAACGGTCTTCCCCGCAGAAGGATGGAGGCCCGAGATCTGATTGTCGTACCAGGAGTGTTTGACCTGTTCGGTAATCTTGGAGAGGTCCAGCGGCTTCAGCTTCAGGTCGGCAGAGATCGTCCCCTGCTGGAAGAACCTCTTCCGTTTGGTGTAATCCGGGCTCTTCCCGTCCAGGTCATAGGCCCCGTAGGAGAGGAAGTTTTTGCAACCCGCCCCGACCTGGAAGTAATCGGAATAAACTCCGGCCACGGCCAGCACATCGGGAATATACACGTTATCCACGAAATCTCTGAGTTCATTGAGCCTCCAGAGGATGGAGGCAATCTTGTCCACGGTGGGAACTTCGGACATCCCGCCAGGGATGATCGAAGCCGTATGGGGGATCCTTCCGGTGAGCATGGCAACCGCTTCGTGGCCTTTGCGGCGAATCTCCAGAGCCTTTACATAATGAGCTACGGCGGCTCGGTCCAGGTCATCGGGGAGACGGTAGTCCCCTTCGTATCGGGGGACAAAAGGTCCCAGCGCCCCGCGACCGATGAAGGCCTTGAGGGATTTTAAATCTGCGTCATTCCCCTCATATTTGGCCACTTTGGTTACAT
>Ga0315295_10002439_pt1 | contig 15773 bp, 14 predicted proteins | sample YL17G14_0_MG_FD_204453 | JGI IMG/M metagenome (GOLD analysis project Ga0315295, IMG submission 204453) | Sediment microbial communities from Yellowstone Lake, YNP, Wyoming, USA - YL17G14_0 | ecosystem: Environmental > Aquatic > Freshwater > Lake > Sediment | place: USA: Wyoming | collected...
TTGTTCCGATAATCATCGACAATACCCCACCAACGGTCGACCTCGCGAACCCGGTCAACGGACAGGTCATCTACGGCACCTACATCTTCAAGATGCATGCCTATTCCGCGGTCGGCATCGACAAGGTCGTCCTGCAGATAACGAACGTGAACAACTGGACCATCATCAACAATGTCGGGACGGTCTACTTCGAGCAGTCCGTCGACACGACCGCCATCAAGGACGGCAGCTACTACGTCACGGCCACGGCCTACGACATCGCTGGCCATTCGACGAAGACCACGAAGATAAAGGTGAACATCAACAATGTCGCCCCCAAGCTCACGGTCACATCACCGACCAGCAACGAGTTCATCAGCGGCACCAACTACACGGTCAAAGGCTCGGCCCAGGGCCTCTTCGTGACATCCATCGAGTACGATATTGACGGCCAGGGCGCAAGGCCCATCAACCAGACCATCAACACCACGATACTGGCCGACGGGCAGCACACAATAACGGTCACCGCGAAGGACCAGGCCGGGCATGTGACGACATACTCCGTCAAGGTGTATATCGACAACCAGAAACCGTCCGTCAGCCCGGTCGCGCCCCAGCCGCTCGAGCCGGTCTCCGGCAAGTACACTTTCAAGGTCAGGGCCGAGGACATCAATGGCATAGGCACCGTCAAGCTCATCTACGGCAACTTCACGCTGAACATGTTCCAGAACTCGGTGACAGGCTATTACGAGGTCACCAGGGACACAACGCTCGATGGCGACGGTCCTAGGTCCTTCCTGTTCAGCGTGATGGACCGTAGCGGCAAGTTAGTGAACCTCACGGTCCAATCCCACATCGACAATACGGCCCCCAATGTGACAGTCGTGTCACCCGGTTCCGATTCCAAGGGCGTCATCAACTACAAGCTCGATGTGACCGATGCCTCGGGCATTGACACCGTTCTCATACGGATAGGCGGCGGGGACTGGCGCGAGATGAGGTTCCAGGACGGCCAGTACCAGTTCAAGTGGAAGTCCGTCCCCACGGACAACGGTGACCAGCCCTACGACATCAAGGCCACGGACAAGCTCGGGAACTCGCAGATATACTCATACAATCTATATGTGAGCAACCCGTCCAGCAAGCAGAACTACGACTGGCTCTGGTGGTTCCTCTTCGTCATGCTGATCGTCTGCATGGTCGCTGTGGCGCTCACCTCCAGGTCCAAACGGTCATCCGCATATCCGAGGGATGGCAGGGCTGGCCCGCGTGGTTATGACACCCGGATGGCGGCAGAAGAGGGTGACGAAGGCATGCCGAGACCTCTGCCAGGCAGGATGGCCGGGCCAGACGGGGCACGACAGACCGGCGGCCAATCAAGGGAACTTGGGACGCCCGCCCATCGCGTGGCCATCAAGAAGCTCGATGGCGAGAATGTGGTCGTATCCCAGCCGCAGCAGGACGAGGTCACCTTCATGTCAACCGAGGACGACATGGCCCAGGCGCCAATGATGGTCGGCGCTCTCAAGAGCACCAGCGCCATGGACCAGGGCCAGGATGATGTGCAGTTCCTTGACGAGGACGCAGGTGCAACGACCGGTGGCGACGAGGTATCGTTCGAAGAGGACGCCGGGGACGAGGTATCGTTCTCGGATGATTCGGGCGACGATGTCGAGTTCCTGGACGATGCCACGGCGCCGGCCAGCGACGAGGTATCGTTCTCGGATGATTCCGGCGACGATGTCCAGTTCCTGGACGACAGCGCCCCTGCGGCCGGAGGCGACGAGGATGTGGAGTTCCTCGATGACGAGGCGCCCCCGGCCCCGCCAGCCCCGAAGCCCCCAGAGCGGCGGGTCCCCGTGGCATTGACGCCCCGGAAGGCCCAGGCCACGCCCACCGTGACCGCCAAGAGGCCCCCGCCGACGGTGTCCAAGGACGCCATTGCGGGCATCGATGACCTATTAGGCGGCGGCGGAGGGTCCCCTGGACCAAAATCGAGGGCAGCAAAGCCATCCCCGGCCAAGGCCAAGCAGGCCCCGCCCAGCGGAGCGAACCCTCTCGAGGACGTCATCGGTCAGCTATAGGTCGCCCTAAATGTGTAAAGGGCATCTCCGCAGAACATCGAGGTCGTTCCACGTCTAGAACCTAAACTTGAGACCGCACTTGCAATTGACCGAACCGTCCGCGACCTTCAATGGCCTTCCGCAGTCGGGGCATCGGGCCTTCTCGACGAGCTCCTCGATCCAGGCCCTCTTGACATCGGGCTCGTCCTCCTTCTCTATCTTGGCCAGTATCTCCTTCTGCTTCTTCGTGATGGCGATCCTCCTCAGGACCTCCATGTCGACCTTGACCTTCTTCTTGGTCTTTCCAGGCTCGTTGAACTCGAGCTTCATGATCCAAGGCGCGATGAAGAGGCCGAAGATGAAACCGCCTATATGCGCCGTGTGGGCCACGATGCCGCTCTCACCGGTGAGCATCCCAACGAGGTTGAAGCCCCCAACGGCCGCGAAGATGGTCTCGAGGCCCAGGAACAGGATGGCAATGATGTACATCGGAAGGGGCGGTAACAGGAAGAACATGAACAGCCTGATCTTCTCCCTCGGGTAGAGCCTCGTGAAGGCCCCAAGTATCCCGCAGAAGGCCCCCGAGGCCCCCATGAGCATGCCCGTCGAGCCCGGCGTGAAGATCGAGAAGAACAAGGTTGCGAAGATGCCCGATGCGAAAAATATGATGCCCAGACGGTAGGCCCCGATGCGGTCCTCCAGTACGGTCCCGATCATCAGCAGGGAAAGCATGTTGAATATCAGATGGCCCAAGCCGGAATGCACGAACAATGACGTGAATATCGTATAGAGCATCGCCGGTCTTGTCGTCAGGAAAGCGGTCTGATAGCTCAAATGTTCGGCCGTGGACGATATCCATGGGTTGGCCGCGAAGTACGCGTTCGGTATCGAGGCCAGCTCAAGTATGAACACGAATACGCAGGCGAACATGATGCCGAAGGTCATGTTCCGCCGCTTCGCTATGGAATAGCCGAGACACATGACAATGGCTACGACGCCCAATATGGGCGGTACAAGGTACCAATCCACCATCGGTCCTTTGGATGTCCTAGCAAGTATCTAACTGTTTTGTCCGACGCGGCCCGTCATTCCTCGCTGCCGTCCGGCTCCTCGTCGAAAGGTCCGAGCTCATCACCTTCATCGGCGTCGACCGCTACGATGCTGTCGAGCTTCGCCAGCTTTGCCTCGCGCCTCTTCCTCTCTAGGTACTTATAGACCGTGGCGTGCTCGCTGCCGTTCAATATCATGTCCACGGCAGTCTTGGAGACCTCGACACCGTTGAAGTCCCCGATCATCGAGACCGTGCCGCCGTATATCGATAGAAAGGCGCCGGTCATACCCTCTATTATCCTCCGCGTCTTGCCGTTCTTGCCGATGATCCTGGCCTTGATGCGCCGGAGGTGCTTCGTGCTCTTCCCCACGTAATCGTGTATGTCGAGGATTTGCAGGTACATCTCGTCCTCCATCAGCCTGTAGGCCTTCTCGGGGGAGAAGCCCCTGCCGATGGCCTTGATGACCTCCTCGACCTTCATGATTGCGAGCGGGTCCTTGGCCTTCGTGCTATCGAGGACGACCTCCCCGGACTCTGAATCGATCTGGATCTCGACACCGGCCCTCTCCTCCAAGGCCCTCTTGACCTCACCATTCTTGCCGATCATCGCCCCGACCCTGTCGATGGGAACCCGTATAATCTTCATCCCTGGTCGCCTCCCTTCCGTAGCGGCTTCAATAGGTCCTCCATGACCTTCCGCTGCGCGACGTTGTGGCCCTTGTGCCTGAACATGTTGCTGATGTTCTTCGTGTCCCTCTCGAGGAACTCCCGCGCCATGGGATGCCTCCTCAGGACCGCCTGGCCCATGTCTATCAGATAAGGGACACAATCATGCATCAGGACGTTGTACTCGCTCAGGTCGCTGTGGACCAGGTCTGCCAGGTGGTAGAGCCTCCGGTCCTGCAGCATGAGGTCCTCGTAGACGCCCTTCGGGTCCTCGAGCTCGACGTCCTTTATCATTGGCGCCGGCTGGCTCTCGGTCCCGAGGTATTCCATCACAAGGACGTTGTTCCTGCATTCATATGCCTCGGGGACCCTGGCCTTGACGGCCCTGGCCTTCTTCAGGTTCGCGAACTCCTTCTGGGCCCACTGGAACAGTATCCTCCTGCGGTCGCTGCCTAGGTTCTTGAACCGTGGGTCCCCGACTATGTACTTGCTGATGGTCTTGAATGTGGCGTTGGACACCCTGTATATCTTCAGAACCTTCGGGCCGTCCTTGCTCTTGGCATAGAAGACGTTCGCCTCCTTGCCCGTCGAGATCGCGAACTCCACGGTCTCGATGACGCCCTCCGTGAAGAACTTGTATATGGTCATGAGCGTCGAGTGGTCGAAGACCTCGTCCAGCACCTTGCGTGCCTCGCCCTTGTCATCGTCCTTGTGCTTGAGGGCGTCGATCCTCGACTCGAGCTCGTTCAGGACCCGTTCGTCCACCAAGTCGTATCCTCCATCCGGTCCCTGATGCTTCCACCGTTCGGATAAGAACGGTCCCGTCGCTATTTCAATCTATCATTGATGAGCTTCAATCGATGGTCGGCCAGATCAATAGACGTCTATCGGCCCTGGCAGGAGCTTCTTCCGGCTCAGATAGGATGCCTGGGTCTTCGTGTATCTCCAGACGACATCGGCCTTCTCGTTCTGGAAGTCCCAGGGCCGGACGATGACCAGGTCGCCCTCCCTTATCCACATGCGCTTCCGGAGCTTCCCGGGTATCCGGGCCATGCGTGACTTGCCGTCGGCGCAGTTGACCTTTATGTGCGATGCCCCCAGGAGCGCGTCCGCGATGCCGAACATCTCGCCGGTCTTCCTATTGGGAAGCTTGACCCGGAAGGAGCCCTCCCCATCCGCCATCCCCTCTTCGCCAAATCCCTCGGAGTCGTCGTTACTGAACTTTCTCGGCAGGTGGATCCCTTCCCTTGATATCGGTCGGCCTTCCCTTTCGCGCTCACTGCATCTCTGAGACCATGTCCCTGAACGCGGCGAACTTCTTCTCGAGCAGGTCGATGGCCACCTGAAGGGCCTTCTGTGCCGTCAGGGAGCCATCGGTCTCGAAGGTGAATATGAACTTCGTGGGGTCGCCCTTGATCTTCATGGCCTCGGGCTCGATGTCCGTGCACGAGTTGCACATGGTACATTTCTCCGGGTCCGTGACCTTGAGCTTGCCGTCGTCGACCTGGAGGATGTTCATGGGGCAGATGGCCACTAGGTCCTCGGCCTTCTTGATCTTCCTGTTGTTGATCTCGATGATGGGATAGTACTTGAACCCGACGCCGGAACAGCCCTGCCACTTTGCGTGTTGCTTGCCCGTCCCAAGTATCGCGGTCGCATAGATCAGTGGGGCCTGACCGTCGGTCAACTTCATTATCGGTATCAGTTGGTCCTTGATGGCGTACTGGTTCCCGCTCAGGGGTTCCAGGTCGCCCGAATAGACGGTGCATGGGCCCTTCTTGTTCAGCGCGTACATTATCGTGCAGCTCGGACAGCCCTCGCCGCCGCACTTGCACTTGTCCTTGAAGGTGAAGAGGTCCAGGTCCGTCGGGATGGGCACCATGGCCAACCTGTGGGCCACGATCTCGTCGAACAGCGGCGAGATGCTCTCGTACTCCTTGCCCGAGATGTCCCTGATGGGGCCGAGGTGGAACTCCACATCATCGATGGCCATCTTGGGGATGTCCACCATGAGGGTCCTCCTCAGCGAGTTCACAAAGTACGGATGGGTGCCTTCGATGACGAAGGTACAGCTTTCATCGGTGAGTTCTTTGAACGTGATCTTCATTTTGACCACTCCAGACACATGTAACGGACCCTAGGACAGGTCCTGGAAATCCTAGACCCTCCGGCCCCTCTTTCCGCCGGGTTCCTTGGTCCCGTCGTGGGGTATTGGGGTGACGTCCTCTATCCTGCCGATCTTCAGGCCCGCCCTGGCCAGCGCCCTGATGGCGGACTGCGCGCCAGGCCCGGGAGACTTCGAACGGTTCCCGCCCGGGGCCCTGACGTAGACATGTATGCTGTCGATGCCCTTGTCCCTGGCGGCGTCGGCTATCTTTTCGGCGGCCTTCATGGCCGCGTAGGGCGACGCCTCGTCCTTGGCGGCCTTGACGACCATCCCGCCCGAGCACCTCGCGAGGGTCTCGGCACCGGTGACGTCCGTCAATGTTATTATTATATTATTGTAGCTCGCGTAAATGTGCGCTATGCCCCATTTGACCATCACTTACCACCTCCGGGCGTGACATTGAGGTCCGCGGGGGCCTTCTCCTCGGTCGCCTTGGGCGGCTGGGCCGGTGGGGCGGCCCCGCCCTCGGCCGGCTTCGGGGCGTTCTCGGCGGTGGCGATCTCGAGCTCCCTGGCCATCTTCGGCTTAGGCCTCATGGGATGCATCTCTGATGTGAACGGCGATGTGGCCCTGTAGGCTATCTCCTCGTCCTCGCCGCGCATCACCAGGTATCCCGGTATCGTCAACTTCTTCCCCTTGAGCATGATGTGACCGTGTATGATGAGCTGCCTGGCCTGGCCGGGCGTGTAGGCAAGGCCCTTGAGGTGGACCATTGTCTGCAACCGTCTCTGAAGGACCGCCTCGAGCTGCAATGCCAGGACATCGTTGAGGTCCGACTTGTCGCTGAGGAGGCCCATCCTGATGAGGCTCTTGAGGAGCTGCTCCTTCTCTTTCTCGGCCTGGGGCTCCTTGTTGAGCAGCCGGGCCTGAAGGTTCCTGGCGATCCTCCTGTAGCGCCTCAGGAAGTCCTTGACCTTCCAAAGCTCCCTCTTGTTCTTCATGCCGTACTTCTTGGTGATCTCTTTCTCTTCCTGTATCCTCGGGCCGCTCCAGGGATGGGACGGGCGAGTGTACTTCTTTCTGCTGAACTTCGGGTCTCCCATGTGCTCTCCTCCGTCCTACTTCTTCTCCCTGCCGCCCTTATCGCTGCTCTTGTCGCCGGCCTCGGCGGGCGCCTGCTTGACCCGGATGACCCCTAGCGTGAGGCCCTTCCGGCCGTTGGAACGCGTCCTCTGGCCCCTGACCTTCTTTCCCTTCTCGTGCCTGACGCCTCGGTAGCATCGGATCTTCTTCATCCTGTTGATGTCGTCCCTGAAGTATGTGACCAGGTCCGTGCTAAAGATATGCAGGTTCTCGCCGGTATCGAAGTCGGCCTGTCTGTTGACCATCCAAGCCGGCACATAGGTAGACAACTCCGTCAGTGCCTGAGCTAATGCGTTCACCTGGTCGTCGGAAAGGTTGCCTATCTTCTCGTTCCTGGGCAGACCGGTGCGGTCCACCAGGATGATGGCCGTCCTCCGGCCGATGCCCTTGATCTTGGGCAAGGCCTGTTCGATGGTCTGGTAACCGTCAAGGTCCGTATCCGCGATGCGGACGATGTACTTGAAATCCTCTTTCACAGGTTCCTTCGGCACTCTGATGGCGGGCTTGGCCTCCTTCTCCTCCTTCTTGCCCTTCTTGCCCTTGCCTTCCTTGGCCTCCTTGCCCTTGTCCGCCTCTTCCTCTTTCTCTTCCTTAGGCACTAGATAGCCCCCATATCGTCGTTGGATGACGCTCCATATCGTGAAGTGGATGTCGAGATAGTAATTACTCGTATATAACAATTTGTATTGTTAACCTATGTACAAGTCGGGCTAGATGAGAAAAAAAGGGGGAAAGAACTAGGCCCCGACAGTTCAACCGAATATCTGGATCTCGATTTTCGTGTCCGGGTCGTTCCCGAACATCTTGACCCTTGCCTCAAGGTACCATCTATTGGTGGCATGCCGGCCCATGTAGGTCGGGGCTATCCCCTGGGGCACCATGATGGCTCCCTGGAACTGCCGGACCTCGCCACGGAACATCTGCTGGGGCCCCGCGATGTTGATCTCGTTGTTGAACACGGTCTCGTTGTGGCCCATGACGTTCTGGTTGCAGCGGTTGCACCGCACCTCATGGGTCTGTTCGACCGCGTAGATGTGGAGCACGATGGCCTCGGCGTTGATATTGTCGTTCGCCGTGACGGTTATCCAGGCAAATATGTTCTCGCCGGCCGCGAACCTGGTCTTCTGAAGGTTCATCTGGATAGTGGCCGCTCCCCCGGTCAATGCGTTTAGAAATCCCATGCTCTCACCTCGGTCATGACTTTGGTAATCCCTTCCATGGATTTGAAAATATCGATGTTATCCGGACCAGGGTCTCCGTAATTAGGGATGGCGGTCACTATCTGGTCATCCATTATATCGAGAATCTTACCATCCTTCTTGATCATGTATCTGACCAGGAAAAAACAACGGGCGTGATGGGATTCGAACCCACAACCTAAGGCTTAGGAGGCCTTCGCCATATCCTGGTTAGGCCACACGCCCATACGGGTTGAGGGTCGATAATGCACTTCCCATAGATAAAATTAAGGTAAGAATCAAACAATGTTCCTTATCGCCATTAATAACTTATATAGGGGAAATATATATAAACTGTAAAACAGTTCAGTGAAAAGAAAGCTATATATACATAGCCTAGCCAAGACTCACCCAAGGATTCTTACCGTCATCAGAGGCACTATCTTGGGAGGGGAAACCAGGATGACAAGCCCGAATCTCCAAACCAGCCAACAAGTCGAACAGCCCCAAGGCCAAAAAAAGGAGCATGGCGGAGGTCTACTTACACGTAAGAAAGGCGCACCCCGCAAGGTCCTCATGCCAAAGGAGAAGGCCAAGGGCCTCAACCTTGAGGATAGGCGGAAGACCCTGGAGATCACAAAGGTAAAGGAGATCGATGACCCTAAGCTCGAGGAGATCGAGATCGTTGCCATATGGGACCCCTATAACTTCGTCAGGATCCTCTACAACAGGCAGACCAACGAGTACATCTACGAGGCCATCGAGCCAGACCTCACCCCCGACGAGGAATCCACCCTGGAGTTCGTGAAGACCGCTCTCATCAAGACGATGGAATATCACTTCGACCTCGTGCGCACCAAGAGGAAGGACAAGGAGGCGTACATCAGAAGCGCTGCTACCTCGATCCTGTCCAGCATAAACCTAAGGCTCGACGAGGCTGTCAAGGAGCGGTTATTGTATTTTCTCATACGAGACTTCGTTGGATACGGCATCATCGACATACTCATGACCGATGAGATGATAGAGGATATTTCCTGCGATGGCCCGAAGATCCCCATATTCGTCTACCATAAGAAGTACGAGTCCATGAGGACGAACATCATGTTCAACGACGACCGCCAGCTCGACTCGTTCGTCATCGCGCTGGCCCAGAAGTGCGGCAAGCACATCTCCGTCGCAGACCCCATGCTCGACGCGACCATCCCGGACGGCAGTCGTCTCCAGTGCACGCTGGCACGAGAGATAACGACCAGGGGCAGTTCCTTCACCATAAGGCGGTTCAGGGAGAACCCCTTCACACCGCCCGACCTGCTGAGACTGAAGACCTTGTCGGCGGAGATGATCGCCTTCCTGTGGCTCGCCGTCGAGCATGGCGAATCCATGCTGCTGTGCGGAGGTACCGCCTGCGGGAAGACCTCGACGCTCAATGCCATACTGCTCTTCATCCCATCGAACATGAAGATAATCACCATCGAGGACACGCGAGAGATCAACCTACCACATGAGAACTGGATCGCAGGCCTGGTGAGGGCCGGGTTCGGCCAGAAGGACGAGCACGGCAAGGTCGTCGGCGAGGTGGACATGTTCGAGCTGCTTAGGGCTGCCCTGCGACAGAGGCCGCAGTACATGGTCGTAGGAGAGGTCCGAGGCACGGAGATCTACACCATGTTCCAGGCCATGGCCACCGGGCACACAGTGTACTCGACCATGCACGCAGACTCCGTCAAGTCCATGGTCTACAGGCTCGAGAACCCGCCGGTCAACCTGCCCAGGATCCTGCTGTCGGCCCTGAAGATCGTCGTGCTGCAGTCCCAGGTCAAGATCGGCAAGGGCACGGCCCGGCGCATCAGGTCCATCGTCGAGATCGTCGGCATCGAGCCCGAGACCAACGAGCTCATCACGAACACCGTCTATCAATGGAACTCCGCGGACGACTCCTTCCAGTTCAACGGGCACAGCTTCATGTTCGAGCGCATCATGGCCATGAAGAACCTTACCACCGCCCAGATGAAGGAGGAGTTCAAGAGGCGGGTCGAGATCGTCGAGTGGATGGGCAAGAGGAATATAAGCCATTACCACGATGTGTTCAAGATAGTTGCTGGGTACTATAAGGACCCAGACCTTACGATAAAGAGAGTGAGGACTGAGTTGTATGGCAAAGGACCAGCCGCAACGAAAACGTAGTGTCGTGAAGAAAACGACCACTTCCGGCGCCTCGGATGTGTTCAGTCGATACGACACGAGCATTCGGGACTTCACCAAGAAGCAGTCCGCTAAGGCGGTCGGTGACGAGGAGGTCATAAAGCCCCATACCGTGAGAATTTCCAAGGGCATCGTCCCATACCACGAACTCCTCAATCCCTATCAGCAGTTCGCCAAGAAGACACTTGGCCCGATTGCCGACAGATATTTGAACAGATTGGGCGAGACCCAGCTCGAGTTGACGCTCCTGAAGGCCCATTATAAGATGAACGTTTCCGAGTTCTATGCCGTTGCCTGGATGAACACGCTCATTGCCGGTATAGCCATCGGCGTCGTCGTCACCTTCCTGGCCCCGTTACTGCATTTCCTCGGGTTGCCCCTGTCCACATCGTTGGCAACGCTCGCCCTCCTGGGCGTCATCCCGGTGGTGTACTTCTTCTCGTTCTTCCGGCCGTCCTCGGCAGCAAATAGCAGGAAGAAGAACATCGACAAGAGGATATCCCATGCGATGAGCTTCGTATCTACGCTGGCCTCGGCCGATGTCAACATCGATGTCATATTCACAGAGCTGGCCAAGCAATCGATGTACGGCGAGATCCAGAAGGAGGCCCAGTGGATCACGAGGGATGTGGAACTTCTGGGCAAGGACATACTCAATGCCCTCAGGGATGCGGCCATAAGGACCCCATCCTTGAAATGGCAGGACTTCCTGCAAGGCGTGGTCACGACGACGCTCTCCGGTGGTCACCTGAAGCCGTACTTCGTCATGAAGACCGAGCAGTTCCAGAAGGAGAACTCCATGGATTCCAAGAAGAACATGGAGACGCTCGGAATGCTCGCAGAGTCCTTCGTGACTGTGGTCGTCGCCATGCCCCTGTTCCTCATAGTCATGATGTCGATGATGGGGATGATCGGTGGCGGTGGGACATCCCTGGTCTTCCTATACATAATCGTGTATGCCATGATCCCCGCGTCGCAGATCGGTTTCATCATAGTGCTGCAATCCCTGACGGAGGAGGTGTAGGTCCATGGCCAAGAAGGCGGAGTTCATCCGGCTAGGCGATGTAGGTGCGATGCAGGCGGCCTACGCTCCGAAGATAGAGCGGAAAGTGGACTACAAGAAGATTGTCATCGTCATTACCGTCGTTTTTGGCCTAGTCTTCGGCATCGTTGGCACATTGAAGATGTATGACGATTACAAGACCAGCCAGGCCACGTACAAGTGGGAAAAGGCCGACTCAGAATATAGGGCCAATCCTGAGGCCAATGCGTTTCCGGGACTTAAGCCAGAACCCGGGATTGATACGGGACCTCTCAAGGGATTGGACTTCCTGATCATAGCCTGTTTGGGCACTATCGGCCCGGTGGGTTTCTATCTGAACGCCGAACAATCGAAGATCAAGGAGGTCGAACGGCGCCTTCCTGAGTTTCTCAGGGACATCGCCGAGTCGGGCCGGTTCGGCATGACGCTGGCAGCGTCCATCCAGGCAGCGGCCAAGGGCAAGTACGGCCCCCTGACCCCCGCAATACAACGCATGTCCTATCAGATATCGTGGGGCATATCGGCCACGGAGGCCCTACGGCTGTTCAAGGAGGCCCTGAACACGCCCCTGGTGAACCGCGTGTGCGTCGTCGTCATCAAGGCCGCCAGCGCTGGTGGCAATGTTTCGGACGTCCTGACACTCGTCTCGACCGACACCAAGGAACAACAGTACGCCGAGGACGATCGAAGGATTAGTATGCTGACATATATCGTCGTCATCTATGTGGCGTTCTTCGTGTTCCTGGCGACGGTCCTGATCTTGAACTTTGTGTTCATCCCCCAGATGGAGTCCGTCATCACGAACAAAGCTCAGGTAACGGGGGGCGGGTCCCAGATACAGAGCACGGGCGGCATGAACATGGCCGGCCTGACGACCGAGAACGTCAACGCCATCAAGGAGCTTTACATCGCGGCCGCCATCATCCACGGCCTGGGCGACGGTATCGTCGCCGGCGTGCTGGACACAGGAAAGATAGCGAACGGCCTGAGGCATAGCTTCCTGATGGTCATCGTCGCCTATGTTGCATTGAGGGCCACCCTGGGGGGATAAAGGAGGGCTAGCATGGTCACCGAACAGAAGATGGTGAACAAGGAGTCGTTCAAGGAAAAGATGGTCAAGGCCCTGGTCAGGAGCAAGTCCCGACGGGTCTACCTCCCCAAGAAGCACGGCATCGAGGCCCTTGAGAACAAGGCCAAGGTCCGCGATACCGAACTACCGACCACGATACCTCCCATAATCGACCCCAATGTCGAAGAGGTCGAGGTCAGGCCTATAACCGAGCCCTATACGTATGTCCGAATCTCCTACAACAAGGACATGAACGAGTACCTCTACGAGGTCATCGAACCACAGCTCGACGATGATGAGAAACTCGTCCTCAAGAACCTCAAGGATACCCTGAAGCGGACCCTGGAATACAAACTTGATGCAGCCAGCGGAGCTGAGAAGGAGGAGTACCTCCGCCGGAGCATCGATGCATTGCTCATCGGGAGCGGCATAAGGATGAGCGAGCTCAGCAAGGAGAGGCTCCTCTATTACCTCGTGAGGGACTTCATCGGCTACGGCAAGTGCGACGTCATGATGGCAGACCCGAATATAGAGGACATCTCCCTCGACGGGACGCGGGTGCCCCTGTACATATTCCACAGGAAGCACCAGTCCATGAGGTCCAACGTGATGTTCGAGACCGATGAGGAGGCGGATGCCTACATCATACAGACGGCCCAGAAGTGCGGCAAGACCATATCCGTCGCGGACCCCCTGCTCGACGCCACGATGCCTGACGGCAGCCGTCTCCAGGCCACGCTGGCCCGAGAGGTCACGACCCGTGGCAGCACATTCACAGTGAGGCGGTTCAGGGACAACCCCTTCACGCCCGTCGACATGCTCAGGTTCAAGACCATGTCGCTGGACATAGTCGCCTATCTATGGCTCGCCATCGAGCACGGCGAGTCCATGTTCGTCGTCGGAGGAACGGCCAGCGGGAAGACCACGACACTCAACGCGATACTGCTGTTCATCCCGCCCCAGGCGAAGATCGTGAGCATCGAGGACACGCGAGAGATCAACATCCCGCACGAGAACTGGATCGCGGGCCTCACTAGGGAAGGGAAGGGCGGAACGGCGGACATAGACATGTTCAGCCTGCTCAAGGCGGCCATGAGGCAAAGGCCGCAGTACATGATCATAGGTGAGGTGCGAGGCGCCGAGGCCTACAACTGCTTCCAGGCCATGGCCACCGGGAAGACCGTCTACAGCACCATCCACGCAGACTCGGTGCGAAGCATGGTCCACAGGCTCGAGAACGCACCCATCAACCTGCCCCGGCTGCTGCTGTCCAACCTGAACCTGGTCATGCTGCAGGCCGCGGTCAAGGTCGGGAAGACCATGGGCCGGCGGATCAAGGCCCTGGTCGAGATCGTCGGCATCGAGCCCGAGACCAACGAGCTCATCACGAACACGGTCTACACATGGAACCCCGGCGAGGATGTCTTCGTCTACAGCGGGCACTCCTTCCTGTTCGAGAAGATCCAGTCCACCAAGAACCTGACCTCCGAGCAGATGAAGGAGGAGTTCCAAAGACGCATCGAGATCCTGAAGTTCATGGTCAAGACCAATGTGGACAACCACAAAGAAGTGGCCAGGATGGTCTCTGGTTATTACAGGACGCCCGAGGCCATCATGAGGGAGGTCTACATGAAGCTCTACGGTTCACCCGACGGGCCAAAAGGGACAGGCACGGCCGGCCCGGACCTTTCCCCGGATTCCGTGGTGCCAAAGCAGTAGGATCAAGGACGATCCATTTTTTCCATTTTTCTATAGGTCTATCAGGCCACCTTTTCTCAATAGCACCTTCGTGTCCTCGTGGATATCGGCCGAGACCTGGTCCAGCTCGGGCCTAGTGAACCATTGCGCCACGCCGAGATCGGAGCCGGCCCTCAGATCACCATTGATGACCTTAGCGAGATAATCGATGTAAATGACATGGTTCCTTTCGCCATTCTCGAGAAATTCCCGGTCGAAGGTCAGAAGGAACCCCATAAGCTCGACACCGAGGTTGGTCTCCTCCTTGACCTCGCGTAGGACACCTTGCTTGATGGTCTCGCCGGGCTCGAGCCTGCCGCCTGGACATATCCATTTCCCGGCCCAGAACCCCTTGCGCTCGGGGACATGCTTGCCAAGGAGGACCTTGGAGCCGTCCATGATGAGGGCACCGACGGCGACGATCCTCCTCATCCTGAAGACCTCCGTTCAGAAGTCCTTGAGGCTGCTCTGGGGGTGGTTCTTCTTATCGCCCTGCTCATCGTCCTTGTCCTCAGGTCCAGCAGGGGGCGCCTCTTCTACGCCTTTCCCCTTCGTATCCTTGTTCCTGCGTTTCCCGTCCTCGTAGGTATCTATATCGTCCTTCTCGTCATCTCCCTTGCCCCGGCTCTCGGTCTCGTCGAAGATCCGGCCCGCATAATCCATGTTGCCTACGATGAGACCAAGTTCGTTCTCGTCAAGCTGGAGGGCGATGACGAGCCTGGTGGCGAGCCGCCGGTCCTTCTTCAACAGTTCCCTTATGGTCAACATCATGTCCCTTGCGGCCGGCGTCGAGCAATGGAAGTAGTTCCTGAGCTTCTGCATCACCTTGTCCTGAATGGCCCGGTCCCCTTTTGAGCGGCTCATGCTTATCAGGTACATCGGGAAATCGTACTTCGGGGTGTAATCGTAAATATCCCTCTTGGCCAAGGCCACGCCGCCGGACATCAATTCTCGCGCATAGGACCACAGGCCGAAATGCTGTCGACGGAAGACCCGTCTAAGGAGGATGTCCGCCTTGGAGAGATATTCGTATGCCTCGATGAGGTCCTGGGTCCTCGTGTACTCCTTCGGAAGGTTCTCATCGATCCATACTAGCAGGTCCTGGGGCGTCTCGTCGAGGTTATTGACAGCGTCCCTTGCCATTGTGAGGCTCTTGGTCTTGAATATGCTCTTCAGCGCGCCATATATCTTCACGTTCGGGTCCCTGAAACCCAAGGTGTCGATATCCTGCATCGAAAGGGTCCTTCGACCTATGGCCAGGCCTTCCAGGTCATTGATGGCCGCCCTCAGGTCCCCTCCGGACTTCTCTGAGACGATGTCCAGGACCTTCTCCTCGACCTTTATGTTCTCGTTTATGACGATCTGTTTGAGGGCGTTCCTTACCTCATCCTTTTTTAGGGAATCGAACCTGATGACCTTGCAGTAGCGTTTGATGGCCTCGCCACGGCCCTTGGTCAAGGAGTAAAGGTCGTTCACGATTAGGATAATGGGCTGATGGGCCTGGGACAGGGCCTCGATGATGGCCCTCTTTCCGCC